>Ga0209500_10001754_pt1 | contig 15982 bp, 10 predicted proteins | sample S_140212_EF_Meta_FD_187323 | JGI IMG/M metagenome (GOLD analysis project Ga0209500, IMG submission 187323) | Freshwater microbial communities from Lake Simoncouche, Canada to study carbon cycling - S_140212_EF_MetaG (SPAdes) (version 2) | ecosystem: Environmental > Aquatic > Freshwater > Lake ... | reverse complement strand
GCTCCGGGCATTGGCGCAGCACTACATGCGCCAGCAGCGCCCCGGGCACACGCTGCAAGCCACCGCCTTGGTGAACGAGGCCTTTCTGCGACTGGCGCGCGTTGATCCGTTGGCCTTCAACGACCGTGCGCATTTCATGGCCGTTGCGGCGAAAGCGATGCGGCAGATTCTCATCAATCACGCGGAAACCAAGGGTGCCGCAAAGCGCGGCGGAGGTGACGCGCCACGTGAACGAGTGCATCTCGACACGGCCGCTTCCTTGGCCGATGACGGGCTTGATGCCGCGGACGTATTGGCCATCAATAATGCGCTCAATCGCCTGGAAGCGCTGGACGCTCGGAAAGCAAATGTGGTGGAAGCCAAGCTGTTTGGGGGCCTCACTCACCAAGAAATTGCTGACGCGCTGGGCATTTCCCTCACCACTGTTGAGTCCGACTGGCGCATGGCGAAAGCATGGCTTGCCAAGGAATTAGCGGCCTGAGTTGAAAAATCCGCATATTCGTATGAGGCTTATCCCGCCACTTCCTGTGGATTGAACATCGATGGTCACTTCCATGGACGCCGCTACCCGCTTCACTCTTCTTGATTCGCTGTTCGCCGAGGCACGCGACCTGCCCGACGATGCGTTGCGGGGATTTCTCAGCGACGTGCAAGACCCCAGCCTCCGTGCGGAGCTGAATGAGCTCATCCTGCAGGACCGCGCCGGCACGCCCACCATCCGTGCGCTGCTTGACATTGGCATTGTGCTTGATGAAGCCTCAGAACCCACCCCGATACCGGAGACCATCGGCGGGTATGCGGTACTCAGCCTGGTTGGTCACGGGGCCAGCGGCATTGTGTTGCGCGCGCAACAACCAGAAACGGACCGAATTGTCGCGGTGAAGGTGCTGGGAAGCGGTGTCTGGAATCCCGCTGCGCTTTCGCGATTCCGACGCGAGGTCCGCTTGCTTGGGCGCCTTGAGCACCCGTACATCGCGCGCGTCTACGGCGCAGGCACCGACAATAGCCACGCGCCGGCGCGTCCATACTTTGTGATGGAATTCGTGGACGGGGTCCCGCTGACCACGTGGGTGCGCACCAATGACATCGGAGTCAAAGGCATTCTCCGACTCTTCGTGCACATTGCAGAGGGCGTTGCCCATGCACATGCATGTGGCGTGATTCACCGCGATCTCAAGCCTGGAAACGTGCTTGTCACCGCGGGTGGACAACCAAAGATTGTTGACTTCGGGGTCGCTCGCGTGGTTGACGATGAACTGCATAGTTCGCGCGCCACCATGCAATCCATGCCCGGCGAACTGGTGGGCACGGTGCCGTACATGTCCCCCGAGCAGTTTGGTGGTACCAGTGATATTGACACGCGCAGCGATCTCTACGCCCTTGGAGTGATGCTCTATGAGGCGCTTGCTGGACGCATGCCGTACGCGGTCGATCGCCGCAACATCGTGGAAGCCGCAGCAGTGGTGCGCGATGAAGTACCAACATCGCTCGGGCGCATCGACCGTTCGCTGTCTGGCGACATTGAGACGGTGGTCAGCAAACTCCTTGAAAAGGAGCCAACGCGTCGCTATCAAACCGCGCACGAACTCATCGATGACCTCCAGCGGCTCCTTGAAGGCCAGCCAACGCGCGCGCGCCCAGCCACACGCCCCGAGCAGGTGCTCCGCTTTGCGCGCCGCTACCGCACACTCCTGACGGTGGTGACACTGGCATTCGTGGTGCTCACCGGGATGCTCACCTGGACCGCACACCTCTGGCAAGTGGCAGAGCAGCGCGGCAATTCATTGGCCGCATCGCTTGATGAACGGTCGCGTGGTGACTACCGCCGAAGCATTGGATTTGCTGAGGCAGCGCTGCGTGCCGGAAATGTTTCCGATGCACGCGCGGCCCTCGACAGTGCGGAAAGTACACGCCGCGGTTGGGAATGGGACTACCTTTCACGACGCGCTTCAAGCGAAGTTCGCACGCTGCCGATTGGCGTGTTGCCACGAGTGGTGCGGACGGCTGGCGGCATGATGGCGATCGCGGATAACGGAGTGGCTGCAGGACATGTCTGGATACTCACTTCGCCGTTTGCCGCCCCGCGGGAAGTGCTCACTGCCAAGAGTGCCGTCCGATCACTGGCCTTCTCCCCTGAAGGCAATGAGTTTGTGTTTGCAGACGCCACCAGCGACGCGCTCACTGTGCATCGCAGCGCGGATGGAAGTATTGCACGCACCTACCCCACCGGCATCGGGTCGCGCACCAGCGTGGATTGGTCGGTTGATGGTCGATTCATTGCGTGCGCTGGCGTAAACGGCGCGGCCACAGTGATTGATACGCAGGATGGGCGCCACTGCCTGAGCGTTGCTGCGGTGCAATCGCGACCATTTCCTGCCGAAGGTCTCATTGCATTCCTGCCCGGTATTGACACGGTTCTCACCGCCACTAGTTCCGATGAACAATGCACGCTTCGACCAATCGCCGCAGGCGATCCGATTGCCATCAAGATCCGCGGCGATCGCATCGATTGCATTGGGGTCTGTCGTTCGGCAGAGGGAAACCCGGTTGCACTGGTTGGCACGATCGGTGGCGCGGTCCATCGCTTTGATGGAATCACTGGCGAAGCGCTCGGCGCCACTGCCGCCCATGTTGGCAGCGTCAAGACTCTCACCGCTGGTCCTGGTGATGGCCGCTTCACCACTGGCGGCACGGATGGCTGCGTTCATATCTGGGACACCGCGAGCGGTGCACGCATTGGCTCCGCGGTGGGCAGCGAACGAATGGTGCGCTCGGTTGCGTACGAGCCGCGCACCCGCACACTGACCGCCGTCGGTCACGACAACCAGATGCGCGTGTGGGATGTTGCCTCCGGAGTAGTTGAGCCGACGCTGAGCGCACATCGTGCGTGGGTGTACAGCCTTGCATTTCTTGCCGATGGAACGCTTGCAAGCTGCGGCGGAGAGAAGCCCGATGCTGACGGCCGCGTGATCATCTCCAACGTGGAAACTGGTGCAACGGTGTCGGAAATTCAAGTTGAACCAACGCAGCCCCTTGCCATGTTGCGTGACCTCAGTAGCGACGGTCGCACCGGTGCGGTGGCTGCATATTGGTGCCCACAAGGCGGCGCCATTTCTTTCGTTTCGCGTGAGGGCTCGTATTCCGTGCGCGTGAATTCAGGTGCACCGTGCTCCGTTGCTGCCCTTCCTGGTGGCGATGCGATCGCATGGCGCATGCTTGATTCACCAACGGTTGAACTGATGTCACGCCAGGGAATCGCACTGCAAAGTCTGAGGCTCCCGGGAACCACGCGCGGACGCGGGCCGCTACGAATGCGCGCGGATGGCGGCGAACTCATGACCTCAAACGATCGTGGCCTCGTGGTCATCACGGTGCGCGGGGGCATGCTGGGTGAGTGCCGAGAGATACCACTCGAAGGCACCGTGAACGACATCGCGCTTTCCGCCGCGGACCGTTGCTTGACCGTTGGATTCACTGATGGCTCGGTGGCGCTGGTCGATCCAGACGCAGCGCCGGAATCGCGCGAACGTTGGCGCGTGCGCTCGAACACCAAGGCGCCCATGGTGGTAGCGCGCACCCCGGACGGAACGCGGATTGCCAGTGCTGGTGACCAATTGATCCGGGTGTGGGATGCGACTGACGGAAATCCACTCCTAAACCTCTCTGGGCACGGGGACAGTGTGCTTTCTTTGGCATTTTCTGCAGATGGTCGGACCTTGGCTTCCGGATCCATCGACCGCACGGTTCGGCTTTGGGATGCCGGTCCAAAGGGCACTACCAGTACGAATGGCAAATTCTAAAGATTTGCCTAAGGGCTCCGGCCAGAATTCCTGTGTGGGTGTGAGAGAACCACTCCATGCAGACATACACACCGATTTCGCGCTTCCGTCCGACACTTCTTGCCATCATCTCAACCTGCGCGGGGCTTGCGGCTGCATTGCCTGCCGCGGCGCAAGTAGCGGGCGACGAGTGCAGTAATGCCATCGTGGTCACCGCCAATACGCCAGTCTCGGTGAATACGGCCACCATGACGGCGTCTGCCAATCCGCCGAGCAGCATCTTCGGACCGTGCGGATTCCTGAGTTGGGGCGCCACTACCAAGGATGCGTGGTTCCGGTTTGACGCCCCCGCCGATGGTCGACTGACCGCGCTCCTTTGTGGATCGGACTACGACACTTCGGTGGTCATGTACCAGGGGACATGTGGATCGCTCTTTCGCATCGCGTGTGATGATGACGACTGCCAGCCAAGCGGGCCGACCTACCAATCAAAGATCATGGACCAAGTTGTCACTGCCGGACCGGTGTACATCCGTGTCGGCGGATACGGGACATCAACAGGTACGGCGGTGTTGGATGTGCAGTTTGAGCGGACGGTGGGTGATGTCAGAGCTTGGGGATCCAACACCTGGGGTGAGTGCAACACGCCAAGTGACCTCGGAACATGCTCAAGCATCGCAGCGGGGGGCGATCACACCATGGCACTCCGAACCAATGGGACCTTGCGATGCTGGGGAGATAACGCCGAAGGCCAGTGCAACACGCCCGCTGACCTCGGGACGTGCTTAGCCGTCGCCGGAGGGCCCAATCACACCGTCGCACTCCGCACCGATGGGACCGTGCGATGCTGGGGATCCAACGGTTGGGGTGAGTGCAGCACGCCCAGTGACCTCGGGACGTGCAAAGCCGTTGCAGCAGGGTATGCCCGCTCGGCCGCACTCAAAAGCAACGGAATCGTCCGATGCTGGGGAGCCAGTACCACGCCAAGCGACCTCGCAACATGCTTCAGCGTCGCTTGCGGGATCAGCAACACCATGGCAATCCAAATCGACGGCGTCGTCCGATGCTGGGGAGATAACGCGTACTATCAGAACTTCCCGCCAAGCGACCTCGGGACGTGCTTACGCGTCGCGGGGGGGCGCCACCACATCGTCGCACTCCGGAGCGATGGCCTTGTCCGATGCTGGGGACGTAACGACGATGGCCAGTGCAATACGCCCACTGGCCTCGGAACATGCACAAGCATCGCAGCGGGGGCCGATCACACCTTGGCACTCCGAACCGATGGGACCGTGCGATGCTGGGGAAACAACATCTCCGGACAGTGCGACACGCCGACGAACCTCGGGCGATCCTCGAGCATCGCATGCGGGGGGTACCACACCGTCGTCCTCACCCGCCCCGACTGCGACTCGAACGGCGTGAACGACTACACGGAACTCGCCGTTCACGACTGCAACGCCAACGGCATCCACGACTGCACAGACAGCCTGGCGGGAAACATCGAAGACTGCAACAACAACGGTCTTGGCGACTCCTGCGAAAAGCAACTCCAAGTGCTTGCTTCCTCCGGGCAAGTCGGTCCGATCGGCGCACTCACTCCGCGGGTCTTCACCGTGAGCAGTGCCGTCGAAGCACTTGAACCAGATGCAGTGACCATTCGCATCCGCGCTCGTGGCGACTTTAGCGGCGGACTTGAGTACATCCGCGTCCGCATCGGCAGCACCTTCGACCGCAACGCGCTTGGTGGAACAGTCGACTGCGGAGCTGGCACGCCGTGGCAGGAATTCACGATGAGTGCAACGGCCTTCAACCAGTCGTTCGAGCCCGATGGTTCGCTCCGCGTCCGACTGGATCCATCGACGGCGGTCGATTCCAACCTGTGCCCCGAGGGAACGTGGGTGGAGGTGCAACTCAGCTACTTGGGAGCGCGTTCCACGGACTGCAATCTGAACGGCGTCATGGACACCTGTGAGATTGCCGATGGGCTCACCGTCGACATCAACAACAACGGCGTTCCCGACACCTGCGAAATCCCACTGACCGCGTGCCCCGGCGACTTTGACAGCAACAACACCGTCAGCGGCAGCGACCTTGGAACGCTGCTCGGCGCGTGGGGGCCATGCCCCCCGGGTGCCCTTGGCGATATGGACAGCAACGGCGTCATCAACGGCGCTGACCTTGGTGCGCTCTTGGGCGCGTGGGGGTCGTGCGACAACTAATCAAATCACACTGAGAGAGCACCCCGCCCGCACCGGACACCAGTCCGTGCGGGCGGGGTGCCTTTCATAGTGTCTTATAACCGACTAAATCCGCGAATGGGTGCTTGCCGGGGACCGACATCCGGGCAACCATATAGGTGCATGCCGATCCCCACACTTGTCGTCAGCAGCCTCTTGCAGGTCTGCCTTGCTGGTTCCGCCGCTGGCCCCGCCGACGCGCCAGCTCCAGTGTGGGTGTTCTTCCAGGACAACCGCACCACGCCGGCCTCCATCACCGACACCGCACTCACGCCGCGCGCCCTCGCGCGCCGCGCGCTTCGACGCACACTGCCGGGACTCTTTGATGTTCACGACGTTCCAATGCCAGCAACACGCGCCACCGCCGTCACCGGCACCGGCGCTCAGTTGCGCGCACAAAGTCGTTGGCTGTGCGCAGTCAGCGCCATGGCAACGCCAAAGCAAATCGAAGCACTGCGCGGGTTGCCGGATGTCACACACGTGGAAGCGGTGGGACGCGGTCGCGCTGGTTGGCAAGACGAACAGGAAGTGCCACCACCGGAAGGATGGGCCGCCAGCATCAGTTACGGCGCGGCCGAACCGCAATTGACGCAGATTGATATCCCCCGTCTGCACGCACGCGGCTATACCGGCACGGGCATGGTGATCGGCGTTCTTGATACCGGTTTCAATCGCGTCCATGAGGCGTTCAACAACCCGGCGCATCCACTGCGTGTGATCGCTGAGTGGGACTTCATCAACAACGATGGAAACACTGGAATTCAGGCTGGCGACAACAGCGAACAACACAAGCACGGCACATGGATTCTTGGAACGATGGGCGCGTATTTGCCCGGCAGCATGGTCGGCGGCGCCTACGACGCGGAGTTTGTGCTCTGTAAGACAGAGGACGTTCCCACCGAGACGCCCATCGAAGAGGACTACTACGTTGCTGGGCTGGAATTCATCGAATCACACGGCGCCGATGTGGCTACTAGTTCACTCGGATACATCGATTGGTACACGCAGGCTGACCTCAACGGCAACACCGCAGTCACCACGGTTGCTGTGAATGTGGCAACAGCCAACGGCGTGGTGTGCTGCACCGCCGCCGGAAACGCTGGTCATGACGCCGACCCCACCACCAGCACTATCGGTGCACCAGCCGATGCATACAACGTGATCACCTGCGGTGCCGTGAATGTCACTGGTGGGATCATTGGCTTCTCATCAAGCGGCCCCACCGCTGATGGGCGATTGAAACCCGAACTGATGGCGTGCGGCTTGAACACCGTCACCGTGAACTCCACCAGCGTCACTGGTCTCTCAGGCGTGAGTGGCACCAGCTTGAGCACTCCACTGATCGCTGCAGCCGCCGCGTGCATCTTGCAAGCGCGTTCGGACTACGGCGTGGCGGAGATTCGCGAAGCGCTCTTTGCAACGGCATCGCGCTCGGATGCCGCGGGCTTGCACCCGGATCCACTCTTCGTGGAGGGGCATGGAATCATGCGTGCATACGCAGCTGCGGTCCGCAGCCTACGCACTGCTGACCTCAATTGGGATGGTTTCGTCAACGGTATCGATCTCGGATTGATGCTCGGGCAGTGGGGGCAAACTGGAGTCCCCGGAACTGTGTTTGGCGATGTGACACTCGACGGCATTGTCGGCGGCCCTGACGTCAGCGCGATCCTCAGTCAGTGGTGACCGCAACAAGCCACCCGGCTCGACTACCCTGCCCCGCATGATTATTGCGATCGCCGCATCGTGCGCTCTGTCCGCCATCACCGTCTTCGCCATTGCTGCTGATCCAACGATCGCACCGCCAGCTGTTGCCGTCGCGACGCCAGCTGCACCCATCGAAGACGTGGTGATTCGCACTGCCTTGGCGCTGGTATCGCCATCACCACGCAGCGCATCCCGTTCACTGGTCCGACGCGATCCGATTGAGGCGCAGTTGGTGGCTGGCACATTCGTCACACCGAAGGTGGGCGACATCCCGGTGCCTACCACTCCTGTAGCGCCACCTACAACGGGGGGAACGACACCACCGAACGCCGCGAACAGAACGCCCGCTCCACCGCCGAGTTTCAATGCCTGGACCGCCATCACCGCCAATGCGGATGGGGTGTTTCAGAGCGAAGAAGCCAGCGCACTCGCGGGCGGTTGGATCTACGCCACCGTCAACAGCGCCACCGAGCGCGTGATGATGTTGGACGCTTCTGGCCACGGCACCGTGTTTGTGAACGGCGAACCGCGCGGCGGCGATCCGTATTCATGGGGCTTCGTGCGCGTACCCGTCAAACTCAAAGCCGGAACGAACGAGTTCCTGTTCTCCGTCAGTCGCGGTCGATTGGCCGCCAAACTCACTGCGCCATCCGCTGCGGCATTTATCTCCAATCTTGATGTACTCGCCCCATCACTTGTTGCCGAGCGCGACACCGATGGGCCGATCGGCGTTGCAGTGGTCAATGCAACCACGCAGCCACTTGCGGGCGCGCGCATCCATGTTGACAGCGACCTCGCCGACAGTGACGAATGGGTTGAACTCCATGTCATGCCTGCGCTCACTGTGAAAAAGGTGGCTTTGCCTGCGCGATTTACGGCGAAGTTCGCTGGCGCAGCAAGCAGCAAGCATTCCGTACAAGTGACACTCGCCACGCGCGACGGCACCGTGCTGAGCACCCTGCCGGTTGAACTTTCCACCATCACTTCGAGCGATCGCCGCGTGGTGACGCGCATGAGCACGATCGATGGAAGTGCTCAGTACTACGCGGTTGTTCCGTCGACGGCCATGATGCCAACCACTGCGATCGGCGCTGCCAATGCTGTTGGTGATGCAAAGCCGGGCATTCTCTTCAGTGTGCACGGGGCGGGCGTTGAAGCAACCAGCCAGGCTGCTGCATATGCGCCGAAGAAGGAAGCACACATTGTGTGCCCAACCAATCGCCGTCCGTTCGGTTTCGACTGGGAAGACTGGGGACGCATCGATTTCACGGAAGCAGTGGCGCACGCACGTGCGACGCTCGTCAATGATCCGCGCCGCAGTTGGCTCACTGGTCATTCCATGGGGGGCCACGGAACATGGCAATTGGGTGCGCATTTCCCGGGTGAATTCGCCGCCATCGCACCGAGCGCAGGATGGGTCAGCTTTGGAAGTTACGTAGGAGCCACTGCCGCGGGCAGCGCGCCCACCAACGCAAGTGGCGGCACAGAAGATCCAGCCGCGCAAATGCTGCTCCGCGCCGGACGCGCCAGCGACACGCTGAGCATCAAGGAGAACTACCTGCAGCAAGGTGTCTACGTCCTGCATGGCGACGCTGATGACAACGTACCGGTGAGCGAGGCGCGCGAAATGTTCAAGCAACTCGCCGCCATCAGTCACCCAGACTTTGAATACTACGAACGCCCTGGTGCCGGTCACTGGTGGGGGAACGAATGCGTCGACTGGGCCCCGCTCATGCAATTCTTGTTCCGACACACGCTGCCAGAGATGAAGGACATGACCCGCGTTCGGTTCCAAACGGTCTCACCGCAAGTGAGCCAGCGCGACGGCTGGGTGCGCGTCTTGCAGCAAAAGAAGCCGTTTGAGGTTTCCAGTGTTGACATGGTGCTTGATGTAGCGAAGCAAACCGTGGCTGGAACTACTGTGAATGTCAAGACACTTGATCTGGTGGTGCCGATCACCATGCCGGTGACCGGAGTGGATGCGACGGCGGCGAGTGCTGGCAATGCAAGCGCCAGCGCCTCGGTGGCGAGCGCTCCTGCACAAATCACCGTCACGCTGGATAATCAGGCGATTGTCGTTCCATTGACGACTGACAATCCGCACCTGCGTTTCCATCGCGAGCAAGGCTCCGCGGACAACATCGTGTGGAGTCTTGATCCAGGATGCCGCGACGGTTCCAAGCCTGAGCCGCTGCCTGCGCATGAGAAGAAGCCGGCGCGCGGCGGACCGTTCAAGAACGCCTACGCACACGGCTTCGTTGCGGTGGTTGGAACGAACGGCGACGATGCAGCGGACGCACTGATCATGGCCAAAGCCCGCTATGACGCTGATCAGTGGTGGGTGCGCGGTAACGGTCGCTTTGAGATTCTCACCGACACTGCATTCGATCCCAAGCAGTACCTCGGACGCAACGTGGTGCTGTACGGCAACCATGACCAGAACGCGGCGTGGAGCGCGCTTATTGGCGACAGCACATCGATTGATGTTCGTAATGGATCATTCGCTGGACCAACTTCGCGCCACACGGGTAACGACATCGCCACGATGTTCGTGCTCCCCCGCATCGACTGCGACCAGGGCCAAGTGGGCGTGGTTGCCGCGACGGGTGCCACCGGCATGCGCGCTGCGATGCGCACGCCCATCTTCAGCGCCGGCGTCGGCGTTCCCGACCTGATTGCATTCCGGTCAGCCATGCTCACCGACGGCGCCACTGGCATTATTGAAGCCGGATTCTTCGGTAATGACTGGGGCGTCGATACCGGGACGTGGATGCGGCGCTGAGCGCGCAACTACTCCGCGAACATCTCACTCAACATGAGTAGCGATGCACGTACTGATTCTGCCGCCATCGTTCCCGCAATGCGATCAATGCGGGATCGATCAATGGCCCGCACCTGCTCGATCACCATGTGACCCTTACGACCCTTCCATGAGCACGGCACGCGGAAGGCGTAGGGATGCGCGCCAGAAGTCAGCGGAACCACAATCAGCGTCGGCGCATGGCGATTCAATTCATCCGGGGAAACCACCACGCACGGTCGCGGCTTCCGGATTTCAGCGCCGCGCGCGTTACCTTCGTTGATGTAGATGATGTCTCCGCGAAGTGGCAGGCGCTTCATTCCCAGCTCCACTCGTCACGATCAAACGCGTTCGTGGGCGGGTTGATGGTGATCGGTAGCGGCGCTTCACCGCGCGACGCCATCAACTTGGCAGCCTCGGCCCAGCCCGCGCGTAACGGTTGATGGCGACGGATGACGATCGCGCCATCAATGACTTCCAGTTCGATGTCCGCGCCAAGCCCGGCCTGTTCGATCATTGCCTTCGGCAAGCGGACGCCGCGCGAATTTCCGATGGCTACAAGCTTTGCTGGGACAGATGCCATATATGTAATCATATTGTAATTACTCTGAATTGCAAGGAATTGCTAGTGCTTCGCGCATATCGCGCGGAAACGCCTACGAGGCAGGCAGGTTCTCGTGAAACCTGCCACGCCGCGCGCATCATCCCCCCGACACAGCCCTGCCACCCGAGTGACAGCCTTTATTCAATTCACTTTGTCGCCAGCGTCGGGTAATCGTTGTACCCCTTGCCACCCACGCCATAGAACTGCGAAGCATCCCACTCGGCAAGCGGCGCGCCATCCCGAATGCGCTCCGGCAGATCCGGGTTTGAGATCGCAAGCTTGCCGAATGCCACTGCGTCACCAAGGCCTTCGCGCACGTCACGCTCGGCGCTGGCAACATCGCGTGAGTAGCCGTTCAACACCACTGGTCCATTGAAGTTCTTCTTCATTCCTTCTGCCAGCGCACGGTCAAACGGGCCGTTCCATCCGTGTGCCCCGAAGTAGTGATTAAAGAGGTGCAAGTATGCGCACTTGCGATCGCCAAGTTCGCGCGCGGCGCGCAACATCAATTCACGGTCATCGGGCGCAGCCGGCAGTTCCGCGGCATTCCCCATTGGCGAGAGACGAACGCCAACCTTGGCGTAACCAAACGCTGCACCGGCTGCATCCACTGCATTCATCAGTAGTCGAAGGCGATTCTCAATGCTGCCGCCCCATGCATCGGTACGTGTATTCAGTGAGCCAGAAAGGAATTGGTTGATCAGGTAGCCGTTCGCACCATGCACCTCAACGCCGTCGAATCCAGCGGTCTTGGCGTTCGTGGCTGCAAGTTCGTAGTCACGAACAACGCGCGGCATTTCATTGGTTTCCAGCGCACGTGGCATGCTGGCTGGCACCTCTTGAAGAGTGCCGTCAGCGCGCACAATCATCATCTTTGCTGAAGACGCAGCGGCAACACAGGAAACCGGCGCCTGCCCGTTCGGCTGATGGGCCGTATGGCTGATGCGCCCAACATGCCAGAGCTGCGAGAAGATCCGCCCACCCGCAGCATGAACGCGATCCGTCACGATCTTCCAACCCGCCACCTGCGCAGCAGTGAAAATGCCGGGGGTATTCGGATAGCCCTTACCCTCCGGCGAGATCTGCGTGGCTTCAGAAATCAGCAGCCCATACGAGGCACGCTGCGAGTAATGCACCGCTTGCAGTTCGCCAGGAATGCAATCCGGATCCTTGGCACGCTGGCGAGTGAGCGGCGCCATGAACACGCGGTTGGGGCAAAGTAGTCCGTGAAGGTCAATCGATTGAAGCAGAGGGTTCATGTACTGGCTCGTGTGGGTGTTCGGAATTCATCGACCATGGCATGTTGCATACTTCATGGCGGGCTGAAAGCCTATGACGAAATGCGCGAGTCGGCAGAGGCCGCATCGCGCATTTCGTCATACTTTGGAAATTTCTAACAACCTACGTAGGCACTCGCTTACCACTTCAGGTTCATCGCGCCCTGGTACTCAGCCAATGGACGAATGATGCGGTTGCTCTGGTGCTGCTCCATGATGTGCGCGCACCAACCCGTGATGCGAGCCGCCACAAAGATCGGCGTGTACTGCGGCACCGGAATGCCCATGATGAAGTAGGTCATTCCGCATGGGAAGTCCACGTTCGGATGAATGTTCTTGTCGCGCAACATGATGGCCTGCACTTCATCGCCCATGTCGAACCACTTCTTGGCGCTTGGCCCCATCTTCTCGGCAAGCTTGAGACCCCAGCGGCGCAAGATGCCCGCGCGGTGGTCGCCATTCTTGTAGACGCGATGGCCAAAGCCCATCAATTTGCGCTTCTCAGCAAAGGCGCGCTGCATCCACGCATCGGTGGTCATCTTGCCGCCAGCGCAGTCCTTATCGAGGTCCTTGAGCATCTCCATAGCCATCTCATTGGCGCCGCCGTGCAGCGGACCCTTGAGTGCACCGATGCCGCCGCACACCGCACTGTGCATATCACTCTCCGTGCTTGCAATGCAGCGGCAGGTGAATGTGCTGGCGTTGAAATCGTGCTCCGCGTAGAGAATCAGGCTGACATCCATGATGCGCGCCTCAAGCTCTGATGGCTTCTTACCAGTCATCAGCCACATGAGATTGGCTGCATGACCAAGCGAAGCATCTGGCTCAAGCACTGGCTTGTTCTCGATGGTGCGCTGAATAGCTCCAATCAACGTTGGGATCTGCGCCAAGAGACGCTTGGACTTGCGCAACTCCGCGTCCGGCGCGTTGGACTCGCACTCGGCATCGTGGTGAGCAAGGATGCTCACGCCGGTGCGCAAGAGACTCATTGGGTGCGCGGTCGGTGCAGCCTTTACCACCGCAGCGAGTTGATCGATCACCGTCTTCTGAACGGCGCGCATGCCCTTCACTTCATTGCTGAACGCTGCAAGCTCTGCGTCGGTTGGCTTGGTGCCAATCAGAACGAGGTGCGCAACGCCTTCAAAGGTGGCCTTCTCGGCCAGGTCAGCAATCTCGTAGCCGCGATAGATGAGTTCGGTCTGCGTGACAGCGCAGATCTTGGTTTCGCCAATCACTTGGTTGGCGAGACCGCGCGTATCAACAGGCTTTGCGGTTGGGACCGGGGTAGCGGGGCTGGCGGTAACCATGGTTTCTAGACCTCGAGATATCAAAAATGCGAGCGGATTCGAATGATCCCTGATGGTAGCCGGGCACGCAGTTCAAGACGACCCGGGGTAGCATCGAACCCGACATGAAGAGGCCATCCGCCCTGTATTTTGTGCTCAGTTCTGCCGTTATTGGCGCCCTTGCGCTCCTGCCGGCTGGCTGCGGCGGTCCGCCCGTGGTTGGCGGCGGCCCCCTGGAGCCCAGTCGCGCACCTGCAGACAACGCGGTCAAGGACTTGGCGGCATGGCTGCCGGGCAACTATTCGACGGCTGCGCAGGCCGCCGCGGACAGCACCTACTTTGACGTTCGTCTGCACATCGTTCCCATCTGGACCGATCGCACCGACGGCCCGTGGATGTATGTGGAGCAGGCCATGGCCGACAGCCAGGACGTTCCGTACCGCCAGCGCATCTACCGCCTGATCACCCTGCCGAACAACCGTGCCGAGAGCGTGATCTATGAACTTCCCGGCGCACCGCTCGCGTGGGCGGGCGCGTGGCGCAACCCAGAGCGCTTCAATTCGCTCGACCCTGGCATCATCACCGTTCGCCCCGGTTGCAGCGTGATCCTTGCATACCACGGTCCACAACAGATCACTGGCGCCACCAACGGTGCCGACTGCGGCAGCGCCCTGCGCGGCGCCACCTACGCCACCACCGACGTCACCGTGACCCCCACCGAACTCAATAGTTGGGACCGCGGCTACGACGCCGCTGGTCAGCAGAAGTGGGGCGCCGTCAAGGGCGCGTATCGATTCATCAAGGAATCGCCTGCAGTGAATACCGCACCGCATCCAGAACAACCAATGGGCGACGAAGCATCGATCGCCGCACCTGCACCCGAGCCACAACGATGACGACACTCACACCGCATCCCGGCCGAAGACTTCGCGAAGCATGGCAACGCGGCACCGTCATGGTTCCCGGCGCATTCAATGCATTGGTGGCGCGTGCAGTGGCGCAGGCTGGATTTGAAGCGTGCTACATCTCTGGCGGCGCAACCGCCAATGCGTGCGGATATCCCGATATTGGGCTGGTCACCCTGACAGAAATGGCGCGCACCATCCGTGAAATCAGCGATGCATGCAAACTCCCCGTCATCGCCGACGCCGACACTGGCTACGGCGAAGTGGAGTGCTGCGTCCGAACCGTGGTGGAATACGAACGCGCCGGTGCTGCCGCGCTGCACGTGGAAGATCAGATCTTTCCAAAGCGCTGCGGGCATCTTGACGGCAAAGCACTGATCAGCGCCGCTGCCATGGTGGACAAGGTCCGCGCCATGGCCAACTACCGAGTGAATCCTGACTTTGTGATCATCGCGCGTACTGATGCGGTGCATGTCACTGGTTTCGGCGATGCAGTCACGCGCGCCAATCTGTATCGCGAGGCTGGCGCCGACATGATCTTCCCGGAAGGTCTGCAAACCGAGAAAGAGTTTGCCGAGTTTGCCAAAGCATCACCCGGGCCACTGCTTGCCAACATGACGGAGTTTGGCAAGACCGCAGACATCTCCGCGGAACGATTCCAAGAACTTGGCTACCAAGTGGTGATCTACCCGCTCAGCATGATGCGGCTTGCCATGGGCGAAGTGACCCGCGGGCTAGCCGCGCTCAAACGCGATGGCAGCGTGCGCGAAAGCTTGCCGCGCATGCAGACCCGCAAAGAGCTGTACGAGCTACTGGGCTACACGCCAGGCGATCAGTGGAACTACCCAAACGACCGCTAAATCCACGCCGATCCAGTTAGTTCACCACGATGTCGTAATTCAGTTGCGTGGGATCAGCGGCGCTTCGGTACCACGAAATTCCCACATCATTCGGGCGCAGGTTGCGCGTGCGCAACATGGGCGGCATGGGTGCTTGCTCTTCAAGCTTCTTTGCTTTCGTACCCTTGGGCGGTTTGTTGGCAACCAATTCGATGGTGACTGGCTTGGTGTTCACCTCGTCATCAGGAATGGCAAAGTTGGCGTCGTCCGCAGCATCAAGTTTCGTCACGTAGCCATGCGAACTGCTGGTGTATTGAAACTTTGCATCGCGCATTGCAACACGCAACTCCGCAACGTCCTTGGGGCGACCGCCCTTTGACCATACGTCGCGCAAGCCTTCGGCCAAGAACTCCAATCGCCCACGCGCCGCAACGTATGCGCCAGGCTTGGCAACCTTGGCGTACTCCTTCCATCGTGCTTCAAAGCGCTGCACGTCTGACTCTGCTGCCAATGAAAATGCTTTGCGCATGGCGTCAAATGGCTTGGTG
>Ga0209500_10001750_pt1 | contig 16006 bp, 9 predicted proteins | sample S_140212_EF_Meta_FD_187323 | JGI IMG/M metagenome (GOLD analysis project Ga0209500, IMG submission 187323) | Freshwater microbial communities from Lake Simoncouche, Canada to study carbon cycling - S_140212_EF_MetaG (SPAdes) (version 2) | ecosystem: Environmental > Aquatic > Freshwater > Lake ... | reverse complement strand
AAACGACTCAGCATTTTGCTGAAATGCGTAGTTCAGAATGCCCTGAAACCCAATGACGTTGCCCACAAGCAGGTTGCCCTGCATCTCGGATGGAAAATGTGGACTTGAGAGCGTTTCGATGGCCGGACAAGGCCGCGTCCGCTGGTTGTAGACGTTTGGCGCATTGGCATGTTTTTCCATGCCATTGAGCCGAGTCGAAAAAACCGAACCCCAGTACGGCACAGCGCCCGTGCCGTCGACAACAATATCGTCTCCCCAACGGGTGAAAGCGTGGCCGTGCGGATTGGCAAATGCATACGACGTATAGAGCCCAAATTTGCCGGTCCGTGGCTCATATTGAAAGACCGCGCCGTTGGCAACTCGCACGGGCGGGCCCCAAGGCGTTTCTCCCTGCGAGTGATGGAACGTGCCCTCCTGAAAATAGAGCGTGCCGGATGGATCAAACATAAAGCTATTGCTCGTGTGATGCGTATCGGCCGTGTCTACGCCGCCGATGATTCTGGTTTTAATGTCGTACCGGTCATCGCCGTTGGTGTCTTCGAGGTACAGAATGTCTGGGCCCTGCGCCACGATGACGCCCTTACCCCAGAATTCAAAACCAATCGGGTTGTGAAGGTCACCGGCAAATGTCTTGACCGTATCGGTGGTGCCATCGCCGTTGGTGTCTTCGAGGATCAGCAGTTTGTCGTTCATCGTTTGATCGGGCCGCCAGTGTGGGTAGGTGGGCCATGCTGCCACCCACAACCGCCCTTTGCTGTCAAAGCTCATCTGCACCGGATTAATCAGTTCGGGAAACATCGTTTCATCGGCCACGAGTTCGACCTTCATTCCAGAATGCACCGTCATTTTGTGGATCGAATCTTGCCCAGAGAGAAACTCGTGCTTGCCCCCCTTCAGCGGGCCGGGCTTATTGGTGACAACCGGAATCAACTCGGGGAGCCCAACATCCTCGACCGGCGGGATCGCGGCGTTAGGATCGGCCAGCGTGGCCGCCGTGGCCCAGATTCGACGGTCGCGGTTGGCCGTCTTCACATCCAGATAATCGAGCTCGCGTTGGCCCACCTCGTAGTTGGACTGACCATTCACAAACTTGAGCCACGCCCGACCACCGTATGTCGAGTAGCCGTCTGTGACGCGGTAGCGGTTGAACCAGAAGAAATTTTTGTCCACAACGGCAGTGCGGAGACGTTCGAGGCTCTTTGGATCGCGGGCTGGGTGGGACCCGAAGAGCGACTCATCGATGATTCGTGAAATCTCGCGGTCGCCGCGTTCGTTTGGATGAATGCCGTCGGTGGTGAGGGGTTCGGATAGCTTTGCGTATGACTCTTGGGTGGGCGTGAACAGGTCGACGCACGCCACGCCTTGCTGCGTGCACACTTCTTCCATGGCCTTGGTGTAGAGGGCCAGTTTCGTGTTGTGCGTGCGACCATCGGGCCAGTGGGCTCTGGATAGATCCTCATGGGCAATCGGTGAAAACATCACCAGTCGCGGCGGTTCGATGCCATTATAGTTGATGGACAACGTGTGCTTAACGAAGGTTTCGACCTGTTTCTTGAAAGCGTCCAAACCGTCTGGGCCAGCATGGGCTTCGTTGGCACCGAAGAACGCAAAAATCACGTCGGCTTTGGTGCCAGCTAGTTCGAATCGGTTTTCACGGACGTGGTCTTTCGTTGTGAGCGCTTTGGGATTGGGGATCGGCGCAGAGCCGGAAAGCCATTGGTCGGGGGTGCCGAAGTCGGCAGATCGCAGCCGCTTGGAAAGATCGATTTCGTCGCCGTTGTACGCGAGGTTACGAATCACAAAGCGGTGTTTTGGAAACCGGCTATTGAGGAGCGTTTCGAGCCAGCCGGTGTGCTGCATCGCGTCGGCTGCACCGCCACCGAGGATGCAGATGTGGTCGCCCTCCTGAAGCTCCAGTCGCTCACCATGGGCTGCCTGTTCTGTGGCCAATGTGACGCAGACCACCATCGCCATCCATCCCAGCAGGTGTGGCAAACGCACGGGGAACATCATTGAGGGAATCTCCAGAAAAATAGACCGTAATGGCAGAATTCGTATTCTATTCGGAATACGAAAGGAGCGTAGGTTAGGCCAGTAGATCTTGGATCACGCTGGCGTGCTCGACGCCGGTGAGCTTTTGATCCAGCCCTAGATGCCGGTAGCTGAATCGTGCGTGATCGAACCCCAACAGCTGCAGCACCGTTGCGTGAAAGTCGCGGATGTGTACAGGATTCTTTACGATATTGTAGGAGAAATCATCTGTCTCACCGTAAATCTGGCCAGGCCGCGAACCGCCGCCAGCCATCCACATCGTGAAGCACCGAGGATGATGGTCGCGGCCGTAGTTTTCCTTCGTGAGGCCGCCCTGCGAGTAAACCGTGCGACCAAATTCACCTCCCCAGATAATGAGTGTTTCGTCCAAGAGCCCTCGGGCCTTCAGGTCCTGCATGAGTCCGTAGCAGGCCTGATCCACGTCCTTGCACTGCATGGGTAGCCGACCGGCTACATTTCCGTGCGTGTCCCAGTTGTTTAAGTAAATTTGTACGAACCGCACGCCCCGCTCCACCATTCGCCGTGCCATGAGCGCCGTGTTGGCAAACGTGCCGGGCTTCTTGGCTTCGTCGCCGTAGAGGGCATAGGTGCTCTCCGGCTCGCTGGCCAGATTCGTGAGATCGGGCACACTCGACTGCATGCGGAAGGCCATCTCATACTGTGCGATTCGCGTGCGGGTTTCTGGGTCGCCAATCTGCTCCAGCATGCGGCCGTTCAGTGACTGTAAGCCATCCAGCATCTTGCGACGCACCTCGGCCGACACCCCGGGGGGATTGTTGATATAGAGAATCGGGTCGCCGGCGCTGCGGAAGCTGACCGCGGCGTGTTCGCCGGGCAGGTAGCCGCTGGACCAGAGTCGTGCGCCGATGGCCTGCACCTGCTCGGTGTTGGTGGGCCGGGCCACGAGCACAACAAACGTAGGCAGATCCTGATTCAAGCTGCCCAAGCCGTAGCTGGCCCACGCGCCCAGGCACGGCCGGCCTGAGATCTGGTTGCCCGTCTGCATGTACGTGATCGCGGGTTCGTGATTGATTGCCTCGGTGTGCATCGAGCGAATGAAGCACATCTGATCGACCATCTTCGCCGTATGCGGCAAGAGTTCGCTCACCCACATGCCGCTCTTACCGTGTTGGGCAAACTTATATTTGGTCGGCGCGATCGGAAACCGCTTTTGCCGCGACGTCATCGTCGTCAGGCGTTGGCCGTTGCGGATGCTCTCGGGCAGGTCTTTGTCGTACCAGTCGTTCATGCCGGGCTTGTAGTCGTACATGTCCTGCTGTGGCGGTCCACCCACCATGTGCAAGTAGATCACGTGCTTGGCCTTGGGCGCGAAGTGTGGCCCGATCGCTCTTGCCGACGTGCTTCCCAAAGCCAGTGGCTGCGGCAGCAGCGAGGCCAACGCCGCCCCGCCGAGCAGGTGACTGCCTCGTTCAAAGAAACGCCTGCGGGTGAGATTCAGCCCGATTTCATCGATCGGATTCATGGGCTCCTCCTTATTTGCACAGGTTTTCGTCGAGGTTCATCAGTTCGTTCGCAAGCATCGTCCAACTGGCCAATTGCACGAGGTCGGTGGCGCGAGGCTTTGAATCCCCAACGGCGACGAGTTGCTTGGCGTCATCGGGATGCGCCAGATACCAGGCGGTTAAGTCGTCGAGAGACTGCTTCACGATCGACATTTCATCCGGCACAAGCGAGCGGGCCAGCAACCTTTCAGAGATGAAATCGATCTTTGATTTTGGGGAGTCACCACCAATTTCCAGTGCGCGATCGGCCAATGCCCTGGCCGCCTCGACAAACTGCGGATCATTCAACGTCACCAGTGCCTGCAGCGGCGTGTTGGTGCGTTCCCGTTTGACAGTGCAGGCCTCGCGAGACGGCGCGTTGAAGATATCCATCGAGGCCGGCGGTGCCGATCGCTTCCAAAACCAATACATGCTGCGGCGGTAGAGGCCCTCTCCCTTGTCGCGGCTGTACTTGTTCGTGTTGCCGCCCATGGAGACGGCCTCCCACACGCCATCGGGCTGATAGGGCTTCACGCTGGGACCACCAATGTGTTTCACAAGCAAGCCGCTGGCAGCAAGGGCACAGTCGCGGACCATCTCTGCATCCATCCGAAAACGAGGACCTCTGGAAAGCAAACGGTTGGCGCTATCCTTGGCCAGCTTTTCTGGAGCAGCCCCAGCCTGTTGGCGGTAGGTTGCGCTGGTGACCATCAGCTTGAAGAGTTTTTGTATGTCCCAGCCGCTCTCCCGAAACTCAACGGCCAGCCAGTCGAGCAGTTCTGGGTGGCTGGGCAGTTCGCCAGTGATCCCGAAATCGCCGCTGGATCGCACCAACCCCGTGCCAAAGACTTCCTGCCAAAAGCGATTCACCGTCACTCGGGCAGTGAGCGGGTGATCTGCCAGCAGCAGCCACTGCGCCAAACCCAGCCGATTCCGCGGGGACGACTCGGGAAATTGTGGCAAGACAGCCGGAGTGTTGGGCTGGACTTCAGCCTGACGCTTGTCGTAGTCGCCACGGCTAAGCACAAAGGCCTTCGCCATTTCGTTCTTTTCGTTCATCACGTGGGCGATCGTGCCACGCCTTTTAATCTCGGCCTGTTCAGACTCAAGCGACGAGGCCTTTGCTTGAACACTTTTGAACGGCTCGTCGTTGGTCAGGAGCCACCAGTCGTAGAGCCCTTCGGCCGCCTTGGTCCGTTCGTCGGCCGGCAGCACGACGATATTCAAAAGCGACTGCGATCGCATCAGCCCTTCGATCTCGGCGGCCGAGAGGCTGCGGCCCCAGAGCGACAGGCCAGCCAACCCCACGCCGTGGGCTGGCGATCCAGACGAGCGACTGCCGATCGTGAGCGGCACCGACGTGCGGATCGTGTTTTTTTGAAACGTGTTTTTGTCTACTTTCGAAGTCTGTTGTTTCCCGTCGTAGGAGATTTTCACACCCGCGGCCGTGCCCGAGCCATCATACGTGACCGACACGAGCGTCCACGTATCAGGCTTGAACTGATCGACGGCCGTTACTTTGATCGCATTGTCGGGCCACGCATGCACGATATGCATGCTGACGCGTCGGCTTTGCGCGTAGATATCCCACCCACGGTGGCTTGCGGCATCGTCCATCCGCGCCAGTACGGCAAAGCCCGAATCGTTGGCCGGCACCTTCAGCCAAAACGTTGCACTGAACGCTTGGTCGTGCTCAAAGTCGCCACTATTGGCAAGTTCGCCAGCTTTGCCGCCCAGCAGCAACGCAGGCATACGGTTCGGGCCTTCCTGCCAGGTTGTTGCAGCAGTCAGTGGCAGATCGCTCTGCTTCCCGATCACCTTCACCCGCGCGAAGGAGCCCTGTGCTTCGTTCAGCGGCAATTCAACCAGCGGCGAATCTTGGGGCAGCGATGCGGCAATCGAGGCGGGAGTGGCCTGCTTGATCCAAGCCTCAAAGTCGGGCTTCGCCTTCTCTTTGCGGGCCGCAACGGCCGCCTTGGCGACCGGCATTTCCTTCTCGAGCAACGCAAATCGAACGATGTCTTGGGGCCTTGGCACTGGCAGAATCGGGGGCGTGTCGTGGGTGTTGCCATCCATCGCATTTTGCGTCGTGTTATTAAAGAACGCAGAGAGTTCATAAAACTCTTTTTGCGAGATGGGATCAAACTTGTGATCGTGGCAGACCGCACAGCCCGCCGTGAGGCCCATCCATACTGCCGAGGTCGTCTCCGTGCGATCTCGCGTGTAGAGCACGAGATATTCCTCGTCGATCGCACCGCCTTCGCTCGTCGTCATATTGCAGCGGTTAAATCCGCTGGCGACTTGGTTATTCAGAGCCTGTTCCGGCGTGTTGGTTGCGCCGTGGTTTTGCACGAGGTCGCCAGCAAGTTGAAGGATTGTAAACTGATCGAAAGGCATGTTGCTGTTGAAGGCATTGACGACCCACTGCCGATACGTCCATATCTCCCGGTAGTTGTCGATGTGGATGCCGTTCGTGTCGGCGTAGCGGGCATAGTCGAGCCACTGCCGGCCGCGGTGCTCGCCCCATTCGAGGCTGGCCAAGAGCCTGTCCACGAGGCGTTCATACGCATTGGCTTGCGTGTCGTTTACAAAGGAGTCGACGAGGGATGGCTCTGGCGGTAGGCCCGTGAGATCCAGCGAGACACGGCGTGCCAGCGTGCGGCGATCGGCCTCGGACGCAGGCGAGAGCCCCTCGATCTCAAGCCTCGCCAGAATAAATCGATCGATTGGGTTCTGAACCCACGATTCATTTTTGACAGTCGGCAACTCCGGTCGCGCGGGCGGAATAAACGACCAGTGCGGCTCGTACTCGGCCCCTTCGGCCACCCACCGCTGGAGAATTTCTTTTTGTTCTGAACTGAGAACCTTCTTCAAACTTGGCGGCGGCATCACTTCTTCAGGGTCGTCGGAGTAGATCCGGTCGAGGATCGCAGTTGAATCCACATCGCCCGGCACAATGGCACCGTGCTCGAGGGCATCCTCTCGAAGATCCAGACGCAGGTCGGCCTTGCGACTGGCGCTATCGGCCCCGTGGCACGAGAAACAGTTCTCGACCAGAATCGGCCGGATGTCCTTGTTAAAACTGAGCCGTACACCCGGAGCCCCAGATGGCACTGTCGCTGTCCGCTCGGACTCCCCGGCCCAGGCCGAGAGAATCATGGCGAAGAAAACGCCGATCGAGCCCAGCCAGAAAGCAGGTTGAAATCGGTCGTTGGACTGGTTCACGCCCATACAATTTGTGCTCGCTGAAAACTCGCCGCTTGATCTGTGGGGGGAACGGGGTTGGGCCCGAGGCGGCGCCACAAGAATCATTATTCCATAGACATTATTCCATAGAATAGGGCCCCGGGATAGCAAAGCACCACAATGAGGCGCAAGTCGTTTGGTCGAACCGTGTTTCGCCGCTAGAAACCTGCCATGGAGCGGCTTTGCTCGCTCCCAACGAGGATGTCGCTGACGGCCGTCGCCATTCACTCCGGAAAATGATGCCCCAGTTTTTCTCGTTTGGTAGCGAGGTAGCGTTCGTTAAATTCATGCACCGGCGGCACAATGGGCACCTGATCCACAACTTCTAAATCGAAGCCGCCATAGATGAAGGCGTCGGTCTTCTTCGGATTATTCGTCAGCAACCGCACGCGACGCAGTCCAAGGTCTTTGAGCAATTGGATGCCCACGCCATAGTCTCGGGAGTCAGCCTGGTAGCCGAGAGCCAGATTGGCCTCCACCGTGTCGAGCCCCTGATCTTGGAGTTGGTAGGCCCGAATCTTCTCTACCAGTCCGATCCCCCTTCCTTCCTGAGGCAAATAGACGAGAACTCCGGCTCCTTCGCGACCGATCATATCCAACGCCATATGCAATTGATCGCCGCAGTCGCAGCGCAGGCTGCCAAGGAGGTCGCCCGTAAAGCAGGAGGAATGCAGCCGTACGAGTGGGTCGCATGCCTTCTCCACATCTCCGGCCACGAGCACAATCGGTTGCTGTGCCTCAAACTTCACGCCGTAGGCGATCACGCGAAACCGCCCCCAGCGAGTCGGCAAGTCGGCTTCGGCAATCCGATAGACGAGCTTCTCTCGCGTGCGACGATAGCGGATCAACTGCTCAATCGAGATGATTTCGAGCGAGTGTTCTTTGGCAAGCACAAAGAGTGCATCGCGATCGGCGCGGTTGCCTGAATCGTTTAGGATTTCGCAGAGTACGCCAGCCGGCGAGAGTTCGGCCATTCTGGCCAGATCGACTGCCGCCTCAGTGTGTCCGGCTCGCCTTAGCACGCCACCTTCTTTGGCCACCAACGGAAAGAGATGGCCGGGCCGGACAAAGTCTGTTGGCTTGCTGGCCGGATCCAGAATCGCCGAAATGGTGGTGGCGCGTTCTCCGGCCGTGATTCCCGTTCTCGCCGTTACGTGATCAACAGGCACGGTGAACGCTGTGCCAAGAGGCGCAGAATTTGTTTCCACCATCATCGGCAGTTCAAGCCGGTGGGCCATGTCCGGCAGGATTGGCATGCACACCTGCCCGCGGCCGTGGCGGATCATGAAATTCACAATGGCTGGGGATACCTTATCGGCAGCGCAGACAAAATCCCCTTCGTTTTCACGATCCTCGGCATCAACGACAATCACCACCTCACCTCGGCGGATGGCTGCCACAGCAGATTCAATCGACGAAAAACGATCGGACATGAAAACTTCCTTCTGAAAGACAATACGTTCTGTGCAAGACTTTCCCCGCAGGCCAGTTACTTGAAAGGGTCGTGCGGTACGGCCCTCGACTATACTTTATAGGATAGGAGCGTCTTTCGCCGAGTCTCTTCTGCGGTCGCACCCAAGTTTTTTCATCCAAATAGGTTTCCGATGCTGGACCGTGAGGAATACATCGAGCAGGCCTACCTGTTTCGTGTTTTTGCGGAACGGATCGCCGCTGGCATCGCCGCGCAGGAAGCTCTCGTTGCGATCAGCCAGGAGGTGCTTGCCACCTCAAAACTGCCGATGGCGATCGACTACCTCGTGGGGGAGCTCAAACTGGTCGGCACGCTCTCGACAGCAATGGCGAGGCTGCCGCACTACTTCAGCGCGTTTCAAACGTTTGTCATGGCGCAAGCGGAGTGCGATGAGGGCCGCTTTGACATGCGCACGGCACTCTCGATGCTGGAGCGTGAGGCTAGTTACCGCGCAGAGAATGCAGTTCCGCAGGGGCTCTTCTTCTATCGGTTTGAATGTCTGTCGCGGAATCGGCTCGACTATACGCACGGCCTGCTCGCGGTTGCCGACGACTCGCTTTTCGACGAGGCTTGGCAGACATGGATTCATACGGTATCGCGACAAGTAGGTTTTATCGACTTGGCTGACCTCGTCTTTGTGCGAAGCCCCGAATACTGGCGGCTTGAGCGGCGAGATGCACTGCTCGCCGGTCGCGAGGAAGCCCAGCCTGATCGCGCCATCCTCTTCGGCGAGAAGGAGGGCCGCATCGCGAGGGCCAACCGCGGCAAGGATCCCCTCTTTTTCTTTGCGGCACTGGAGCGGCAACTTGGCTACCCCAGCGTGCCTCGCCCTGCGCCACTCACTCCCAACGCGGAAACGCCAGCGGCGATTGCCCGACGGCTGGATCGGATCGAAACCCGAGTGAAACTGCTCGAGGAGGAATCTCGCGGCGGCATCGACTTGTCCCGGTTTGACCCCAAGAACTTTACGCTCTCACAGGAAACATAATGGCTCCGACGCCATCCCGCGCCGACGGCCTCCGCCACGATGCGCAGGCGATCTGGACCGCCGCGATTGCTGCTGTTCTGCCAACCGTTCTGCTGGAAAAGAGGCTTGTGATTGGCAGGCATGGGCATCCAGCCGATGAACTTCTCTTCGATGGCGAGTCGCTTGATCCGCCCGTCAGGCTCGGCTCGATCGACCGGATCAGCGTTGTCGGTGCCGGCAAGGCCGCAGCGCAGATGGCAACTGGCGTGGAGCAACTCTTGGGGCGTCAGCGGCTGGATCGGCATCGCACAACTGGTGTGGTGAGTGTGCCCGAGGGCTCTGCCGTACCGCTTTCACACATCCATTGCCGTGAGACCCGCCCCGCGGGCGCTAATATTCCAACCAAGTTGGCCATTGCTGCAACGCAAGAAATGCTCTCGCTGTTCTCGTCTCTCGGGCCCAACGACCTCGCCATTGCGGTGGTCACTGGGGGCGGCTCCGCATTGCTGGTTGCACCGCGAGAGGGCGTGTCGCTCCAAGACACAATCGCCATTACCGACTTTTTGTCGGCAGCAGGTGCAACCATTCAAGAACTCAACACAGTCCGTCAGGCGGCCAGCACAGTGAAGGCTGGCGGTCTTGCGAGGGCTTGCCATGCCGGTCGGCTAGTCGTGCTCGTGCTGTCGGATGTTCTGGGTGATCGGCTGGATGTGATCGCATCTGGCCCCTGCATGCCGATCCCAAGCCCCGCTCGGGAAGCGTTCGCCGTTTTAAATCGCTACGGTGTGGTGGCTACCGGCGTGGCATCGCAGTTTGTGCGATGGATTGAATCCGAAGCGGCTCGCCTTCCAGATGTTGGCGTGAGCGGCCAGGCGGCCTCGGTAGATGGCTCTTGGACAACGCCGTCTGGCTGTCGGGTGAGCCATTTGCTCATCGGCTCCAATGACACGGCTGTGCGCGCTGCTGCCGCCGAAGCGATTCATCGTGGCTATGCAGTCGAGGATCGCAGCGAAATTGCTCTCATAAATAAATTGGCTGCTGATCCGGCTGCTGCTAGGGCTTCAATGGATGCGAAGGCCGTTGGCCGGCGACTGGCCGTGGAGGCAGTCGGTCTCTGGCAGGCCGCCCGCGATGGGCGTCGCCCGTTGGCGATTATCGAGGGGGGCGAAGCCACGGTGCAGGTGCCCGCGGACCACGGCACCGGCGGCCGCAACCAGCAGACGGTGATTGCCGCAATGGATTGCATGTGCAGTTCGGGCGGCCCATGGCCCGAAGGACTCTTGATTGCCAGCGTGGGCACCGATGGCGAGGATGGGCCGACCGATGCTGCCGGCGGCTATAGCGACGCGGCCATTGCAACCGCCGCGATCGCCCACGGCCTAGACGTGACTGGAGCTGCCATGCGATGCGATGCCTACCCGCTTCTCAACGCCGTGGGCGGATTGATTCGCACAGGTCCCAGTGGTACCAACGTAGCCGATGTGCGGATCGTGCTGGCGAGGCCGCCGCTGAAGCCATGATGCTCCAGCCTCACGCACGGATGCTCCAGCCTTACGCACGCCCACGGAAACAAGTGCTTGCCGAACGTCGCGATCAGGCGGTGGCTACGACTTATTTCTTCTTTTCGTTGTGGAGTGTGTGCTTGCGAAGGCGAGGTGAATACTTTTTCACCTTCAGCTTTTCGCCGCCACTCTTTCGCCGCAGCGTGTAGTTGCGGTCGCCCGTCTCCTCGCACACGAGGTGAATTACTTCGAGCTTTCTTTTGCCTTTGGCCATTGAAAATCCTTCTGCCAGTGCCGACCCTGCGCAGCACCGCTGGTGCGAGCCGGGAATAGTAAATAAGGGTCGGAGTCTGTCGAGATCGTACCCATCGTAGCCACGCCTCGCCAGCGGGTGCTGCTGCAACGGGGGAAAAACGGCCTCCCGTAACTGGGATCCCTGTGTTTTGAGATCGAACGAAGCAGTTTAACCACGAACCAAGCCCAGCCAGCAATGCACGCATCCCCTGACCCCCAGTTCCGTTCTCGCGTCTGACTCCCCCAAATTCCCTGTCCTACAAGCCCGAGGCGTAGTCGAAGTGAACTGTGGTCGGCCAGGCACGGCGATGAGGCTGCCTCTTCTTTGTCATGGGGTCATGGGGTCGTGGGGTCATGGGGTCATGCCCCACTGTCTTGCGAACGGCGCATGTTTTCGTCGATCGCCGCAAGAAAATCCTGCGTGTTGAGATAGGGTTGCGTGGGGCCAACCAGAACGGCCAGGTCTTTGGTCATCTTCCCCTGCTCGACCGTTTCGATGCAGACTCGCTCCAGCGTTTCGGCAAACGAAGTGACCGCCGGCGTGTTGTCGAGCTTTCCGCGGTGCGAGAGGCCTCGCGTCCACGCGAAGATCGAGGCAATCGGATTGGTTGACGTCGGCTTTCCTTGTTGGTGCTGGCGGTAGTGCCGCGTGACAGTGCCGTGAGCGGCTTCGGCTTCAACGGTTCTGCCATCGGGTGTCATCAACACGCTGGTCATCAGGCCGAGTGATCCAAAGCCCTGCGCCACGATGTCACTTTGCACATCGCCGTCGTAGTTCTTGCAGGCCCACACATAACCGCCCTCCCACTTGAGAGCCGAGGCTACCATGTCATCGATGAGGCGGTGCTCGTAGGTGATGCCCTTGGCAACGAACTCGCGACTGAACTCGGAGTCAAAGATCTCTTGAAAGATGTCTTTGAATCGGCCGTCGTACACTTTCAGAATCGTATTTTTCGTCGACAGATAGACCGGGTATTGTCTTGCGAGACCGTAGCGAAAACTTGCCCTCGCAAAGTCGCGAATCGAATCGTCGAGATTGTACATCGCCATTGCCACACCAGCCGAAGGGAAGTCAAAGACGTTGAATTCCATCGGAGTCGAACCGTCCGCTGGCGTAAACGTGAGCGTGAGCGAGCCCTTGCCGGGAATCTTCACATCAGTGGCCCGATATTGGTCGCCGAAGGCGTGACGGCCAACCACAATTGGCTTTGTCCAGCCGGGCACGAGGCGGGGAATGTTGCTGATGATGATCGGCTCGCGAAAAATCACGCCGCCCAAAATATTGCGAATCGTACCGTTCGGGCTCTTCCACATCGACTTCAAGCCAAACTCTTGAACGCGGCCCTCGTCTGGCGTGATCGTAGCGCACTTCACACCCACCCCGTGTTCCTTGATGGCATTGGCTGCGTCGATCGTGACCTGATCAGAGGTGGCATCGCGATTTTCGATGGAGAGATCATAGAGCCTTAGGTCGATATCGAGGTAAGGCAGAATCAACTGCTGCTTGATGTACTGCCAAAGAATGCGAGTCATCTCGTCGCCGTCGAGTTCAACGACTGGACCAATCACTTTGATCGTGCGGTGCTTACTCACAAAAATCTCCAGGGGTGCTTGGGGTTTGGGACGATCGAAGGGGGCTCGGTTTCAATGGCTCGGGGCTCCCGAGCCTTTCTCTAATCGACAGGATTTTTCCAGCCGCCCACGCCTGATACTAGGCGATCGGCTTCTGCCGGCCCCCACGTGCCAGGCTCATACGGATAGAGCGAACTGTGGCTGTGGATCACAGGATCCACAATGGCCCACGCCGCATCCACAACATCCTGTCGGGCAAATAACGTTGTATCGCCGGCAATCGCGTCGCCGAGCAATCGCTCGTAGGCATCCATCGGCTTGGCCGATCCGTTTCGGCCACCATCGACCACCGATAATTCCACGGGCACTCCGCTCATCCCTTCGCCGGGCCGTTTGGCCCTTGCCCCCAATGCAATGGCCACCACGGGGCTCAGCCGGAAGCGAACGTAGTTGCCGACTCCTGGCGTTGCCTCAGAAAATACAACCTGCGGCGACTGCTTGAATTGGATCGTCACTTCCGTGACGGTCTTGGCAAGCGACTTGCCGGCCCGCACAAAAAACGGCACGCCCTCCCAACGCCACGAATCGACCCACAGCCGTAAGGCTGCATAGGTACCCATAAAAGAATTCTTGGCCACGCCGGGTTCGTCCAGATAGCCGCGAAACTGGCCCCGCACCATGTTGTCATTGTCCATCGGCCGTACGGTGCGGAGCACTTTGGCCTGCTCGTCGCGAATCGCTTCTGCGTAGGTGCTCGACGGGGGTTCCATTGCCAGATAACTCACCACTTGGAGTAGGTGATTTTGAATGACATCTCGAATGATGCCCGTTTCGTCATAAAACTTTCCGCGGCCCTTGATTCCGAAATCCTCCGCCATCGTGATCTGCACGTTCTCTACGTAGTGGCGGTTGAGGATCGGCTCCAGAAAGGCGTTGGCAAACCGGAAGTACAAAATATTTTGCACCGCCTCCTTCCCTAGATAGTGGTCGATTCGAAAAATATCCTCCTCCGGAAAAACCTCCCGCAACACTCGGTTGAGCTCTCTGGCCGATTCTAAATCCCGTCCAAACGGTTTTTCTATAACCACGCGGGCATTCTGCGTGCAGCCGGATCGATGCAGTTGGCTTACCACATTGGCAAAGAGGCTCGGAGGAATTGCCAAATAATGGACGGGGCGACGGGCGGTTCCGAGTTCGGCTTTTAGCTTTTCAAATGTGGATGGATCGCCGTAGTCGCCAGAGACGCAGCGGAGGCGGCTGGCCAGCACTTGAAAGCCCGCCGGATCGAGGCCGCCGTACTCCGTCACGCTTGCCTTCGCTCTGGCGAGGAGTTGGTTCAGATCCGTTCCCGATCGCGCCACACCAATCACGGGAAAATCCATGCCGCCCCGGCAGGCCATGGCCTGCAGAGCCGGAAAAATTTTCTTGTAGGCCAAGTCGCCGGCGGCTCCGAAAAAAACCAGTGCGTCGGACCGCGGCTTGATGTGCTTGCTTTGCATCTCAATTGGCTTCCATAAAATAAAAGTATCGCATGTGATGTCTGGCCGATTGGCTTTCGCAGCAGGGGCACACGCCTCGCCAGAAGCTCGAACACCTTACAATCTGGCCCAGAAAATTGGCAAAGGAAACGAGTCTACGCCGAGACAGCCTTTCGGACACTCGCACCTTCACTGGCTCGCCCGCTCAGGGTAGGCTTGGGGTTGGCGTTTCTTTCAACGGTGAGCCGCGTCTGCCATGGGTTTCTGCGACAACTCCTTTCTGCTTTCAACCGATCTGGCCGCGGATCTTTTTCATCGTGTGGCCGCCAAAGAGCCAATTGTCGACTACCACTGTCACCTGAGTCCTCGTGATATCGCCGAAGACAGGCAGTTCGAGGACCTCCACGCGGCGTGGCTAGATGGTGATCACTACAAGTGGAGGGCGATGCGGGCCAATGGGGTTGCCGAAGACCTTATCACTGGTCGTGCAACGCCTCGTGAGAAGTTTGGGGCGTGGGCTCATGCGGTGCCCTCCACGCTTCGCAATCCACTCTTTGCGTGGACCCACTTGGAACTGCGACGGCACTTCGGCATCCAGGAGCTCCTCGAAGACGCCACGGCTCAGAACATTTGGGACGAGGCCAACCGCCAACTCTCTCAAGGCAACCTCACCGCCAGAGGCATCCTGACGCGGATGAACGTGGAACTCGTAGGCACGACCGATGATCCCGCCGAGAGTCTTGGCTGGCACGCGGCACTTGCGAAGTCGGGATTCGGCACTCGGGTTGTGCCCACTTTTCGCCCCGATGCAGCCGTTCGAGTCGGCCAGCCGCAGCGAGTGCAGGCGTGGGCCCAAAAGCTTTCTGTCGCGGCTGGTGTTGGAGCCGATACCTTCGGCGGTTTAGTGGCCGCCCTTGGACTGCGGCACAACGATTTTGCCGCTGCCGGTTGCCGCGCCACAGACCACGGCATCGAATGTCTGTCCGACGCACCGTGCACCGACTCGCAAGCCAAAATAATCTGGGAGCGGGCAATCGCCGGCACTGCGGCCTCTCCTGAAGAAGCCGCATGCTTTACGCTCTGGCTCACGCTGCACATTGCCAGACTGAATCACGAAAAGGGCTGGATCACGCAATTGCATCTGGGTGCGTTGCGAGACCCCAACCCACTCCTCGCCCGCCGCTTGGGCGCGGATGCCGGCTGCGACACGATCGGCGATGCCAGACAGGGCCCTGGACTGCTGCGTTTTTTCTCCGTCCTAGCCGACGAGGGTTCGCTGGGCCGAACGGTTCTTTACAACATCAATCCAGCCAACAACGCCCTCTTTGCCGGGATGTCCGGCTCATTCCAAGACGGCACAATCGCTGGAAAAATCCAGTGGGGGGCGGCGTGGTGGTTTATGGATCAAGAGCGTGGCATGCGGGAACAGATCAACACGCTCTCGGACATCGGGCTCCTTTCCCAGTTTATAGGGATGGTGACAGACTCCCGGTCATTTCTGTCGTATCCTCGCCACGAATACTTTCGCCGTATTCTGTGCGATATGATTGGTACAGACGTTGCGACGGGCCGTCTGCCGGACCGCCGCGACTGGCTCGACGGGCTTATCACCGCTGTCTGCTGCACCAACGCTCGCAAATCCTTCTGTTAAAGAGTCCTGCTTCGTTCGTATAAAAAAGTACTCTTCAAATCTTTTTTCTTTTTCGTCGCGCTGGAGTTGAACTCATGGCAGGTCAAGCCGATCCCAATAAGGTGCAAAAAGCGTCTTCTGCTCAGGAAGCCCCGAAAGTGGGAGCCCCGAAGGCAGGAGCCCCGAAGCCTCAGACGCCACCGTCTGGCCAACCGGAGTCTCAGGAGCGTTCGCTGGGGGCGAGCATTCTGGGTCAAGCCCCTGCCTGGGCCGTGAGCATGCTGCTGCATAT
>Ga0209500_10001749_pt1 | contig 16007 bp, 13 predicted proteins | sample S_140212_EF_Meta_FD_187323 | JGI IMG/M metagenome (GOLD analysis project Ga0209500, IMG submission 187323) | Freshwater microbial communities from Lake Simoncouche, Canada to study carbon cycling - S_140212_EF_MetaG (SPAdes) (version 2) | ecosystem: Environmental > Aquatic > Freshwater > Lake ... | reverse complement strand
AAATACCATGTTCCGTATACAGTTAGATGGTGTAGACAAACCAGTTATCGGCTATATCTCTGGACGTATGCGCAAGCATGATATCAAGATCCTGCTGGGTGATCGTGTGCTGATTGAGTTTTCACCATACGACCTCACTAGAGGTCGTATTACTCGACGACGATAAATACCTGCATGCGTGAACATATTGATCTTGTAGAAGCCAGTACCAGACCGGCAAAATTAGAAACTACACCCTTGCCCTATTCGCCTGATGACTTGGCACCTGTGCTGAGTGCAGACAGTATCAACTATCACTACGGACATTTGGCCACAGGATATGCCAAACGCTACAATGCCGGCGAAGGTGATGCTGATTTCAACCGTGCGGGTAGCTTTTTGCACAACAAATTCTTTCCACAACTGCAACCTCCCAAGGGCACAAATCGACCCCGTGGCGCTGTGTTGGAACTGATAGAACGCAAGTTCAAAAGCTACGAAGCATTTCAGGATGCTGTGAAAGATGTAGCCATGAAGATCCAAGGATCAGGGTGGGTTTACTTGAGCACCGGTGGTGAGATCAAAACTATTAAGAATCATGCAGTTCGCACAGATATCTGTGTGCTGATTGACTGGTGGGAACATGCATGGGCATTGGACTATCAGTGGGAAAAAGAGAAATATCTCAACAACATCTGGCGTATCATCAACTGGGATGTGTGCTCGGATAGACTATAAACTGAATACATTATGAAACTTGAACTAGGCGCAGTTGCCAAACTGCGAGAACTCATTGCCGAAGAAGCCAACCCTGCGATCAAGCTACGAGTGTTTGTGCAAGGCGGTGGATGTTCAGGATTCAGTTATGGATTCACCTTTGACGAAGTGCAAAACGAAGACGATTTTGACTTCAACTATGAAGAAGTTAGTGTGGTAGTAGATGCCATGAGCATGCAATATCTACAAGGTTCTACCATTGATTATCGTGAAGATACCATGGGATCCAGCTTTGTGATCAACAATCCCACCGCAACAAGTACCTGCGGCTGCGGATCAAGCTTCTCCGTTTAGACTGTTAGACATAGATACGCAGCTCTGGTAAATACACCAGAGGATATGTATCTATGACCTATGAATATGTTTATGTTGGTGCTGAGCCCGATGATGGCACGGGTGATCCATTACGCACTGCGTATATAAAAATAAACAACAATTTTGCCCAACTACAACAGTTTGGTACAACCAAAATCTCCAATGGCACCAGTAATATAAACATTCCATATGCGAATGGTGCCATCTACGCAATGGTAGGAGATGTGCCCAATGTGATGATTTTAAATCCCACTGGGGTAACTGGTAGTAGTCTAACAGCCGTTGGCAATGTGGTTGCACTGACAAATTTCGTAGGTAATGGATTCTATCTTACTGATATTTCAATAAGAAATGGTAACAGTAGTGTAACTATTCCTACACTCAATGGCAATGTAAACACAACAGCAAATGGAAATCTCACGTTGGGTGTGGCCGACCGTTTGGTAACTGTGTATGGTGATCTCAGCGTAACGGGCAACGCCACAATCGCAGGTAATATCACTAGAAATGCCATAGCTTTTGGCAGCAGTGAGTTGGGCTTTTTTTCAGCCAACGCCAATGCCAATGTCACAATTGCAGGTGTATCAAATGTAGCAGTATTCACCACAACTGGGCTGAATGTAACTGGTACGATCAGCGCAACTAGCAATGTCGACACTGCTCAAGTTTATGCAACTGGCACAATCACCGCTGAGAACTTTGATGCAATTAATCAAATCAGCAGTGGCGGCAATGTGATTGGTGACAATATAATTGGTATTAACACAGTTCAAGGTACTAATGTTGTGGGCGATCAAGGAGTGTATGGTAATATTTTTACCACCTTGATTGATTCTCCGGATAGTAGCCAGATCATAGTCACACCGGACACCCGATTCTCAGCCACGGTCACAATTGATAACGAACTAGATGCTGACTTCATCCTATCACAACGTATCAACACCAGTATAATCAGCGCCAGTGGTAATATACTAGGACCCATACCATCAGTGTCTAACACACTCTATGTGGCCAAGAACGGCAGTGACTCAAACGACGGTGGATTGAATACTCCATTCCTTACTATCAAACAGGCCTGTACCACAGCAACCGCACTAGGTGGCAATGTGTCTATACGCATAGCATCAGGAACTTATGTTGAACAGACTCCCATCACAATTCCCTATGGCACAGCCATAATGGGAGATAACCTACGCACAGTCACAGTGAAACCAGCCAATCCAAACACTGACTTGTTCTACATGACTCATGGCACCTATGTATGGGGGATCTCAGTAAGAGATTATTTGGGTGCAGCATTTGCATATGATCCTGCCACGCCCGGACAGAATGTGTTTATAAGTCCTTACATACAGAACATCACATCGACCACTACCACAGGAACCGGTTGCCGTATCGACGGTAGTCTTGTGAGTAATATAAGCACCAAGGCCATGATCCTGGGCTTCTATACCATTATCAATCGTGGAGGTATTGGTGTTGACCTCCTCAACAGCGCATACAGTCAGGCGGTGAACATCTACACCATTGCATGCGATATTGGCTTGAGAACTCGCAGCGGGTCGTTTGTCACCCTGAATGGGTCTGATTGCTCAATTGGTAACTATGGCCTGGTATCTGAGGGATTAGGCCCATTACAAACTTCGGGCAACACCGTGGGTTACAGCATAGGTGGCGTTTTTGTGATCGATGGCTTATTGAACAATACACAACCTCATGTGAATACCGTGATGGTTATAAATGATATCCAATACGTCACTACCAGCAGCACCACACTTACTATCGCGGTACAAGTGGCCTCGTTGACCATTGGAGCAGGATTATTCTATTCGGCCGGGCAAGATGTGATCATAGCCTATGATTCAATCACGTTCATGACCGGAGAGGTGCAATCATATACTGAAACTACACCAGGTGTTTGGACGCTGGTTGTGGATGTGACTGACACAAACGGCTCAGGAACATACAGTGCTTGGGATGTGAATCTGTTCCCCATACGATATTACACCATTGACACCATAAAGCCCAATTACGCTGGTAATGTCCCAGCACCAGGTAATTCCACCGTAACGATACAAGAAGTTTACACAGCAAATCTGGTGCCCGGTACCAATGTAGAATTCTACACCCGCAGTGCTATTATTGCCAGCGCACATACATTTGAATATGTAGGCGCAGGAATTGTTCCGGCCACAGACTTGCCACAGTATGGTGGAATACCAGTGCCAGAAAATGAAGTGAAAACTGTGAATGGTGGTGTGGTCACATTCACCAGCACTGATCAAAAGGGTAATTTTAGAGTAGGCAAGGGCTTTACGGTCAATCAAGCCACAGGAACTGTGAGCGGGGATGACTTTTACAGATCCTTGTTTGCGATCATGACACCGTACATCTTGGCCTTGCAAGAAGTACCATAAGTAATAGTTAAGGAAACAACATGGCAGCAGCATTAAACAATTTTAGAACAGTAACAGCAACGGTGACCGACACCATTGCCAACGTGTATACCGCTCCGCAAGGTTACAGCACGGTAGTGTTGCTGGCACAGGTCAGTAATCTTACCGGTGGCACCATCACAGTGAGTGGAAATATATATAAATTTATAGGCGGAAATAATGTGGCATTGGTACAAGGTGCGCCATTGCCGTCAAACGATGCTATAAGTCTAGTAGGTGGCAGATTGATCTTGCAAACTGGTGACAGTTTTGCTGTGGGTGCTAATGTAAATGGAGCCTCTCAACTAGTATTGAGCTTGTTAGAAACATCAACAGGATAAAGTTAGAATGAGTTCATCAATTAGACTTATCAGTGGCCGGGTACCGGTAACAGATTTAGGAAACCTCACCGCAGATCGTTACCAGTTCCTGGGACTGAATCAAGCTGAACCCAATCTTGGTAACAGTTACAGTTCAACCGATCTGCTGACATTGGGCACAGATGGAGTCAGAGTCTGGACCAATGCTATCAGTGTGGTATCGGTTTCAGCTTCGGGCAACATCACAGGCGATTATTTCTTTGGCAATGGTGCAAGTCTAACTGGAATAGTATCCACTTCAAATGCCTTGGTAAACGGTACAAGTAATGTAACCATTCCGATTGCTAGTGGTAATGTTTTTGTAGGTGTGAGCGGAGCAAACATAGCATTGTTCACGCCCTTGGGAATCAGCATCACTGGTAATGCCACTGCCAATAATGGTATGTTTACCACCATAGTAAACACAGCCAGCTTCACTGGTGGATTAGTAAGTGTCTCCGGAAATCTCATAGGCAACAATGCCGTCATAACAAACATTGCCAATGCTGCTAGTTTCACTGGTGGATTGATTTCATTAACTGCTAATGTACAAGCCAACAATGGCATGTTTACCAATGTGGTCAATGTTGCTAGCCATACAGGAACTGTGGTTTCAGTTAGTGGAAATATCACCGCGGGCAATTTATCAAGTGGTGGATTGGCATCTCTAGGTGGCAATATAACTGCTGCCAATGTCGACACAGGCGGGTTGATCACAGCCGGTGGCAACGTAACTGGTGCCAATGTCAACACAGGTGGCTTGATATCTGCAGGCGGCAATGTAACTGGTGCCAATGTCAACACAGGCGGACTGGTCACAGCTACTGGTAATGTTCGTGGTGGCAACTTGACCACAGGCGGGCAAGTTTCGTCTACAGGTAATATCACCACCGACGGATATTTTATTGGAACATTTGCTGGCAGTATCTCTGGAAATCTCACAGTTCCTGGATCTAACACACAGGTGCTGTTCAATGACTCAGGAAATGCCGGAGCAAGTGCAGGATTCACGTTTGACAGCGCCACAAATGTAGCTGTGGTAACTGGTATAGTTTCATCAACTGGTAATGTGATTGCAGGTAATCTAACAACCGGTGCCAAAGTTTCTGCTGTGGGTAATATCAGCACATCGGGATATTTCTTAGGTGATGGTGGCTTACTCAGTAACCTCAATATAGCAGCTGGTAGCCAGCTGGTCAATGGTACCAGCAATGTAACTGTAGCACCAAGTGCTAATGTGTCAGTCAGCGTGGGTGGCATAGCCAATGTTGCTGTGTTTACAACAACTGGTATATCTGTAACTGCCAATGTAATTGCTGACAATGTGTTTGCTAATTTATCAAATTCAACCAGCTTTACTGGTCAAACACTATCGGTAAGTGGTAATATCACCGGTGGTAATCTAAGTGTAGTTGGGGATATCACCGTTGGAAGTTTAAGCGGTGGCAGTCTGAGTGCCGGCTCACTCAGTCTCTCAGGCAACATAACAGCCAACAATGGTATGTTTACCAATGTGGTCAACGTAGCTAGTTTCACTGGCGGGTTGGTCAGCGTAACCGGAAACGTTGCGGCCAACAATGGTATGTTTACCACAATTGTAAACACAGCCAGCTTCACTGGCGGGTTAGTCAGCGTAACCGGAAACGTTGCGGCCAACAATGGTATGTTTACCACAATTGTAAACACAGCCAGTTTCACTGGCGGATCACTGTCAGTGACTGGTAATATAACTGCTGTGGGAAATATAGTCGGTAACGGTTTCTATTACTATGGAAATGGCTTACCGGTTCAAGGTCAAGGCGTACAGGGTGTGCAAGGGGTGCAAGGTCGGCAGGGCGTGACTGGAGCTCAAGGAACGCAAGGTGTACAGGGTGTACAAGCCGCTGTTGGCGCACAAGGTACACAAGGTGTACAAGGTGTTCAGGGTGTGCAAGGTGTACAAGCCGCACAAGGTACTCAAGGCGTGCAAGGGGTATCGGCTGCCGCTGGTTCTCAAGGTACAACTGGCGCACAAGGCACACAAGGTGTACAAGGTGTACAAGCTGCACAAGGCACACAAGGTGTACAGGGCAGACAAGGCGTACAAGGTGTACAAGGTGTACAAGCTGCACAAGGTACTCAAGGCACACAAGGTATAGCAAATACCGGTGCCCAAGGCACACAAGGCGTACAGGGTGTGCAAGCCGCTCAAGGCACACAAGGTACACAAGGCACACAGGGTGTGCAAGGCGTACAAGGTGTACAAGCCGCACAAGGTACTCAAGGCGTGCAAGGTGTATCAGCTGCTGCTGGCTCTCAAGGTACCCAAGGTGTACAAGGCGTTCAGGGTGTGCAAGCTGCTCAAGGCACACAGGGTGTGCAAGGCGTACAAGGTGTGCAAGGTGTGCAAGGCGTACAAGCCGCGCAAGGTACTCAAGGTGTTCAAGGTGTACAGGGTGTACAAGGTGTACAAGGCGTACAAGGTGTACAAGCCGCACAAGGTACTCAAGGTGTACAAGGCGTATCTGCTGCTGCCGGTTCTCAAGGCACACAAGGCGTACAAGGTGTACAAGGTGTGCAAGCCGCACAAGGCACACAAGGCGTACAGGGCGTGCAAGGCACACAAGGTGTTCAGGGTGTACAAGCCGCACAAGGTACACAAGGTGTACAAGGTACTCAAGGTGTTCAGGGTAGACAAGGTGTTCAGGGTGTTCAAGCTGCTCAAGGCACACAGGGTGTGCAAGGTGTATCGGCCGCTGCTGGCTCTCAAGGCACACAAGGTGTACAAGGTGTGCAAGCCGCACAAGGTACACAAGGTGTTCAAGGTGTACAGGGTGTACAAGGTGTACAAGGCGTACAAGGTGTACAAGCCGCACAAGGTACTCAAGGTGTACAAGGTGTATCGGCCGCTGCTGGCTCTCAAGGCACACAAGGTGTGCAAGGTGTACAAGCCGCACAAGGCACACAGGGTGTACAAGGAGTTCAGGGCAGACAAGGTGTACAAGGTGTGCAAGGTGTACAAGCCGCTCAAGGTACTCAAGGTGTGCAAGGGGTATCGGCTGCTGCTGGCTCTCAAGGTACACAAGGTGTTCAGGGCGTTCAGGGTGTTCAAGCCGCGCAAGGTACACAAGGCGTGCAGGGTGTACAAGGGCGTGATGGGCAATTTGCCGGCCAGGGCGTACAAGGTGTACAAGGCGTGCAAGGTATACAAGGTATACAAGGTATACAAGGTATACAAGGTGTGCAAGGTGTTCAAGCCGCACAAGGTACGCAAGGTATATCGGGAACATTTGCCGGTCAAGGTGTGCAGGGCGTACAAGGCGTTCAGGGTGTGCAAGGTGTACAAGCCGCACAAGGTACACAAGGCGTGCAGGGTGTACAAGGACGTGATGGGCAATTTGCTGGTCAGGGTGTACAAGGTGTACAAGGTGTACAAGGCGTGCAAGGTGTATCTGCTGCTGCTGGCTCTCAAGGTACAACTGGTGCTCAAGGTGTACAAGGACGTCAAGGTGTACAAGGTATATCGGGAACATTTGCCGGTCAAGGCGTGCAGGGTGTTCAAGGTACAACTGGTGCATTTGCCGGACAAGGTGTACAAGGTGTACAAGGTGTACAGGGTGTACAAGGTATAGATGGTGCATTTGCCGGGCAAGGTGTACAGGGTAGACAAGGTGTACAAGGTGTACAAGGTATATCGGGTTCGTTTGCCGGTATTGGCGCACAAGGTACAACTGGTGCTCAAGGTGTACAAGGCGTACAAGGTCTCGGAGGAACATTCGCCGGGCAAGGTGTACAAGGCGTACAAGGTTCTCAAGGTATTAATGGTGCATTTGCCGGTCAAGGCGTACAAGGCGTACAAGGCGTGCAAGGTGTGCAAGGTGTACAAGGACGTGATGGGCAATTTGCTGGCCAAGGCGTACAGGGCGTACAAGGCGTGCAAGGTGTACAAGGTATATCGGGTTCGTTTGCCGGTATTGGCGCACAAGGAGCAACCGGCGCAACCGGTGCTCAAGGCGTACAAGGTCTTGGAGGAACATTTGCTGGTCAAGGCGTACAAGGCGTACAAGGTTCTCAAGGTATTAATGGTGCATTTGCCGGTCAAGGCGTACAAGGCGTGCAAGGTGTACAAGGTGTATCGGGGTCGTTTGCCGGTATTGGCGCACAAGGCACAACCGGCGCACAAGGAACTCAAGGTGTAATTGGTGCTCAGGGCACAAACAGTGTCAGTACCAAAATTTCCAATGGAAACTCAGAAGCCAATATTGGTGTATCGGGCGGCAATGCAAATGTCACAATTGGTGGTGTTGGTAATATAGCTGTGTTTACCAGCACCGGATTGATAGTTGCAGGATTTGTTAGTGCTACGGGTATTGTGAACGGCAGTAGCTTAACTGGTAATATCGTGTCGACTACAGGTAATATTACTGCTGGTGGTAATTTAATATCCACTGGATATACCAGTGCAGGTGGTAATATACTTGGTGTGAGTCTGCTGGGTACCGCAGTATCTGTGACTGGAAACCTTACATCTGCTGGTATTGTCACAACTGGTGCAGGCGGCGCAATTTCGGGCACAGGTACCATAACTGGTGGTACTTTAATATCATCAGGAAATATCACTGCCACTAGTAATCTAATAGTTGGGTCAGCATCTGCAGGATTCAAACTGACAGTTGAAGGTCCTATGATTCTGTCTGCTGCCAACAGCGAAATGAGATTTAACTCAGGTGGTGCATGGATTGCTGGAGGGACAAATACACTATACCTAGGAACTGGTTCTCGCGCTGTGGCTGCAAATGCAAAAGCAACTCTTGATAACAACGGTAATCTCAGTCTCACAGGAGCATTGGTTGTTAGTAGCGCCACCACGGGAATCGTAAATGCTGCCGGCAATGCTGTGGGCAACATTGGCGGCACAGGTGCATATTTCAATCAAGTATTTGCACAAGCAACCACAGCACTGTATGCTGACTTGGCTGAGGTATACGAAGCCGATGCAGATTACACACCAGGTACTGTTATGATATTTGGTGGCAACAAAGAAGTCACCATGAGCACCGTTGATTCAAGTCGTCGTGTAGCTGGTGTGATATCTGATAAACCCAGTTACTTGATGAACAATGGACTCACTGCTGATCACAGAGCCATAGTGGCATTGACTGGTCGAGTTCCAACTCTGGTATTTGGAAATGTGGCCAAAGGAGATATGATGGTATCTGCTGGCAACGGTCGAGCCAGAGCAGAAGAAAATCCATTGACAGGATCTATCATTGGTAAAGCATTGGAAGATTTCACAGGCCTAGAAGGCATGATAGAAATTGTAGTAGGAAGATTGTAAGGAAAATAAAATGCCAATATACATAGCAGGCGGGTGGAACATAAGTGCAGGGTGGACACTCATTGGTGGACCGCCGCCAGGATCAGAAATCATTACCATTAGTGGGCTCAATATTACCACGTTGGCCGGTGACCTGTTAGTCACCATTTAAGGAAATATCAATGGCAACCACAAGTATATCAGGATTACCAGAAACTTTAACCATTAACGGAGCCACTGTGGCCCCGGTTGATTACTCTGCTAGTACCTATAAAGTATCAGTAACCACGTTGGGCGCTTTTATAACCACCAATGCCGTCACAGTGTCTGCAACAGGCACTATCACTGGTGCAACTTTAAGTGCAACTGGTACAGTAAATGCCGTTACTCACACAGGAACCACTTTGTCAGTTACCGGCGATATCACTGGCGCAAACTTAATAGTATCTAAATCAATAACAGTGAATAGCGGGGTAGTTGCAACTGCCATCAACAATGCCGCCGGCAATGGTGTGGGCAATATTGGTGCCACTGGTGCATATTTTGGCAGTGTATTTGCACAAGCAACCACTGCATTATATGCTGACTTGGCTGAAGTTTACGAAGCTGATGCAGATTACGCACCAGGTACTGTTGTAGTTTTCGGCGGCGACAAAGAAGTCACATTATCTCAGATGTTAGGTGACCCTAGGATAGCCGGAGTGATATCTGAGAAACCCAGCTACTTAATGAACAACGGACTCACTGCTGACTACAGAGCCATAGTGGCACTGACTGGGCGTGTGCCAACGTTTGTACATGGTCCAGTGGTCAAAGGTGACATGATGATATCAGCTGGTAACGGATACGCTCAAGCCTGTACTACTCCAGCGATGGGCACAGTGCTGGGTAAAGCATTAGAAAACTTCAATGGCGAGAATGGCAAGATAGAAATTGTTGTAGGAAGAATGTAAAATCATGGCACAACCAGTTTGGGTCACTGATACCGGAAGTTTAGGTACCATACCAGAAGGTATTTTTTATCAAGTACCATTGGTAGCATATGATCCAGCGGACCCATCGGGCAACGAAGTGTATTATGTGTTGTTGGCCGGGCAATTGCCGCCAGGTATACAATGCAATGCATCAGGAGTACTCTCCGGAACACCACAGGCTATTGCCAATATTCAAGGAGTTCCGTTGCCGGTGAGTTCAGATACCACAAGTGTGTTTGCCATACGTGCCTACACTACAAAAACGGTATTGGGCAAGGTAGTAATTGATCGACTGGCAGATCGTACATTCAGTCTCACAGTAACTGGACAAAATCCACCTCAATTCGTCACACCCACCGGCAATATAGGAACGTTTTATGATGGCACACCCATCGAACCTATACAGATACAAATTTCCGATCAAGACCCGGCAGATACCACAGTTATAACTGTAGCAGCAGGAACATTGCCACCTGGGCTATCTATCAGCACTGGCGGTCTCATCACTGGATATATTATTCCACTCAATATCATTTACCAGACTGGTGGGTTTGATAGATATCAAGAAAATTTTGATATGTTTCCGTTTGACTTTGTTAGACAAAGTCCTAATACCAATTATCAATTTACATTGCGAGTAAGCGATGGTAAGAGTAGTGATTTGAGAAATTATCAAATTTATGTATACAGTAGAACCACTCTACAAGCATCTACTACAGATATCACTGCGGACGATACTTTTGTTGATGCATCGCAGACTCCCGATTACTTGCCATTTTTGACCAATGCTCCACTGAGTTCTCAAAACTATGATACTCCCGATGATCTTGGTGTGATTAGGTCAGATAACTTCTGGGCATATCAATTCAAAGGATTGACATTTGGTCCTTACATAATTGAATACTTAGAATATCCCGGTGCCGGATTAGGATTACCTCCCGACACCACACTTGATCCATTCACTGGCTGGTTATATGGATATCTTCCATACTCCGGCATTACAGAAATCACATATAACTTTGCTATCTATCTAATAGATACTGCCGACCCAGTGATACACTCTAGACCATACTATTTCAGCTTGACTATAACTGGACAAGTAGAAACCCAAGTGATATGGCTTACTGATTCTGATCTTGGTAGTATAATCAACGGATCAACTAGCTTATTAAAAGTCCAAGCAGTCAACACCGGCGGGCGTTCATTGCAGTATCGACTGCGACCTGGGGCAGTTCCTCCTACTGATTATGTACCAGGGTATTACAACAAGTTGCCACAGGGATTATCATTGCTACCGTCAGGCGAAATTGCCGGTCGTGTGAGTTTTAATACCTTTGCGTTGGATCTAGGAACTACCACGTTTGATAAAGAATTACGTACCAGTTTGATTCAATCCCCACAAGAGACCACATTTGATACTCAATTCACATTCACAGCGAATGCATATTCTCCCGACGGACAAATATCTGTGTACAAAACATTCACAGTGAAAGTGTTACGAGTGTACAACGAGCCATATGAGAATCTCTATATCAAAGCAATGCCACCGTATCCGGATCGTGCATTGATCAACAGTTTGATTCAGAATTCAGACATATTCTCACCAGACACAATATTTAGATATCAAGACCCTAATTTTGGTGTGGCAAAGTCAGTGATATATAATCATTGTTTTGGATTGACCAGTTCAACTTATGAATTATATGTCAGTAGCCTAGCTGAGAATCACTACTTGAAAAATTTAATACTGGGAGAAATCAAAACAGCTCAAGCATTAGATCCTATAACTGGCAATGTGATCTATGAAGTTGTATACAGTGCTATACAAGACAACCTGGTCAATAACTCAGGTATCAGCGTGAGCAAACAAGTCACACTACCTTATCCAATCAATGCCAGTGATAGCACAGAAATTGCCACAGTATATCCCAACAGCTTGGACAACATGCGCAATCAAGTTATTGATGTAGTTGGACAAATTTCAAACTTATTGCCGTTATGGATGCTGAGCAAGCAGACAAATGGAAAGGTATTGGGATTTACTCCGGCCTGGGTAATAGCCTACTGCAATCCAGGTATGTCAGGACAAGTTGCATACAATGTGCGTACTCAGTTTGGCCAACAGCTTAATCTGGTGGACTTTGAAGTTGACCGTTACGAGCTAGATCGCCTGCTGAGTATCTATTGGGATCCGATTGCAGACTCATCACATGGTGCTTGGGTACCACCTGGCGCAGAAACCACATTCGATTTGGTATTGCATTATGTGATCACATCAATTGTGAGCGGCGGACTTGGATATAATATTGGTGACAAGATACTGGTATTGGGTAGTGATACCGGAGGCACCGATGCGTTGAATGACACGGTAATCACAGTTCAAGATATAAATCCAGCAACTGGGGCGATAACCATAGTAAATTACACCGGTGCTGCTCCGTTTCTTGAACAATATAACTCAGCAAGCAACACTACTTTGATCATAGGCACCGGCATGAGAAATCTAAACATAGGTATTGGATTGTCTTATGTTGCAGGCGACCCTGTGATTGTTGCGTATGATGGTGCCAATTACATGATTGGCACGGTAACTGTGTACTCTCCAATAACTGGTAATATGTATGTGAATGTCACAAGTATTGCTGGATCAGGAACATACAACACTTGGTCTATCAACTTGACATTTGACAACATAACCGGTACCAACATTGTTGGAACAGGCTCGGGCGCAGAGTTTGACTTTGCGATAGGATCAGGTAACCCAACAACATTCGACGATACTAGTATGCGATTTGAAGCACCTGTTGATATCTATACCAACACAGACGCATTCGATAAATATCTAGTATTTCCCCGTAGGAACATTTTAGTGTAGGACAAACATATATGACCAGTGCAATTAACCCAAACGACATCGACGGCACATATCCAGTGGCCGGACAAGACAACAACAGTCAAGGTTTTCGTGACAACTTCACCAATACCAAAACTAACTTTCAGTATGCAGCCAATGAGATTACTGATCTGCAAAGCAAAGCGGTGCTCAAAGCAGCACTGACAGGCACTGCGTTGGACAACGACATGGCCGGCAGTCCATTGAGCAATGCCAACATTTCGGATTTCAGTGCAATAGTAGCCCAGCTGGGTAATCAAACAGGATCAGTCACTATCGATTATGTTGATGGGCACTATCAAACTGTGACCACCAGCGGTTCGATATCTCTGGCATTTACCAACTGGCCTGCTGCCGGTAATTTTGGTATAGTACGTGTGGCAATTACCGTGACCAATACTGCGTATACTGTTACATTGCCCATTGCTGTCAGCGTGGGAACCAGTAATCTACAAGGGTACAACTCCGGAGTGATCACTTACAATCAGACCGGAATATACACATACGATTTCACTACCAGCATTGGCGGTACTACTATTTCGGTATTTGATGCTAGTCAAAACCAGGATCCGATCTATTTGCCTAGCACTCAAAATCTTGGAACTGGCATAGGCATATTCGTTAATGTCAATCTCACTACCACAGCTACTTATTTTGCTACCACTGGTCCGTCAACCTCCGAGTTGGCAGCTGGCTATAACGGTCAGATTAAAACCATCATGATGAAGACCGACGGTGGAGACATGGAAATCACTGTGACCAATGCTGGATGGCAAACATCCGGCACAGGAGTAATCACATTCAACACTATCGGTAGTGCAGTAACATTGCAATACATCGACAACAAATGGTTCTGTATTGGCAACAACGGCGCTGTATTCTCCTAAATGTGTTGACTTCTATTGACTGTTGCTGTAAACTTACTCAGCAAGGAGTCAAATGGAACACCCGTTTATCAACAATTTAGAAGATTTGACCTTAGAACAACTAGGGTCAAAGATTTCCGAACTTCATAAAAAACTCAGCATAGCGCACAGGATGGGCAATAGCTATCTCTGTGATCAAATTCGCATGGCATTAGCAAGCTACACCAGCAAACATCAACAAAAAATGATGGCGCTAAACGCTCCGCCGCCTGGCGAAGAAAACTCATTTAACAACAAGATTGATATATCATGAACGTAAGATTAGAATATGACATGACCTGGAGTGCTGCTATATGGTTCGAAGGTCGCCTACAAATCAATGATTACACAGCCGAGTTGGCCATCTGCACCAATACCAGTGATCAACAAGATCATGTGACCAGCCTGGCACGGTTGAATCATTTTGTGTATCACGAGCTGACCAATACTGTGTTTATCAAACAAGAAAATCAGGAACAGATGCAGTTGTTGACCACAGCAGGTATCAACATCACTCCATTACCTGAAGAACCCATTGACCAGATCATAGGTATTGCGCTATACTGCAAGCTCAATGCAATTTTAGAACAACGAATGGTAGTAACAGACGTGACAATCCAAAGCAATCTCGGAGACAATGTGCGGTACTTGCACAGCGACCAAGAAGGGTTAGGGCCTTGCGATGAACAAGGTTGGTGGTTTGAATCAGGCCCTGCACATAGCAATTTCAAACCTACCAACAGCAACAAGCGGCAAGTGGTCAAACTCAATCGCACACCAACCTGGCGCGATCTAGATCTTGAGTGGAGTGGCACACCGGCACCCGTCACTGATTCTGCTACCAACACTGTGGTATTTGCTAAGTTTCCTATCGATGAGAACTGATCATCTAGGTCAAATGATCTTCTCAGAAGATGACTGTGTGAACATGCTCATGCGTGGGCAGAGCATACACGTTAACGGTATGTTGGTTGATGCCACCGTGGATTTAGAAACTGCTGCGTTAATGTTAGAGGATGTTCCTGCATTCGTACGATACAATGAACTGAGATTGCAAGCTGTGACCGTTGAAGAATTTGATCACATGAATCAAGGCAATTGGCTCATGCCTGACCTATACAAGAACTTGGACATTGCAGAACATGTTCTTGGTTTGTGCGAATCTGAAGCAGCATTACAGCGGGTGGGGGAAGAACTATTACTATATCAAGCACGTGACTTGTTTGATCTATTGCGATATCTCAAATTTCTAGTAGATATCATGAAACAAAACAATCTAATTTGGGGTGTAGGACGCGGAAGTTCAGTGGCCAGCTATGTATTGTATCTGTTGGAGATACACAGAATAGACAGCCTGCACTACAATTTAGATATCGCAGAGTTTCTGCGTTAAATATCTCAAGGAGACAATTATGTCAAAGAAAATTTACAGAACAGCACAAGGCCGAATCGTAGACTTTGGTGCATTACAAGCACAGAATGAACAAGTTCGAGCTGTGGGCAATATGCAAGTGAATGCGCGAGGTGACAAACTAGATGCTGATGGAAACGTCATCTCTACTAGAGCACAGCAGGTCAATCGCAATCTCAATCGCACTACTAACGCAGTACCAGGGCCGATTCCCACAAGCACACAGGCACAAAAAGAAACAGATGCTGCTGCTATTCGAGCAGCTGATCAAGAAAAACTAGAGCAAGCAAGATTACAACGCCAATCATTGCGGGCGCAAGGAGCAGTACCGCAAGTTGAAGAACCCGCAACAGGACTAGCAGCAGCCATGGCCCGTGCAGCAAAACAACCAGACGAGGAATAAATGACCAAATTCGCCTTCCAACCACATCAACTCAAACGCAATCAAATTGTACCACTAAAGGATTCAGTGATTGTGAGTGACATGATCTTTGAAACACGTATCACTACCAGTGGTATTATCATCCCCAACGACAACGGCAAAAGCACCGGCATTCGTCCACGCTGGGGCAAGGTGTATGCAGTAGGCCCTGAACAACAAGATGTCACACTCGGACAGTGGGTCTGCATCGAGCACGGACGATGGACACGTGGTATTGATAT
>Ga0209500_10001748_pt1 | contig 16010 bp, 18 predicted proteins | sample S_140212_EF_Meta_FD_187323 | JGI IMG/M metagenome (GOLD analysis project Ga0209500, IMG submission 187323) | Freshwater microbial communities from Lake Simoncouche, Canada to study carbon cycling - S_140212_EF_MetaG (SPAdes) (version 2) | ecosystem: Environmental > Aquatic > Freshwater > Lake ... | reverse complement strand
GCCAAGAACGCGTGTTAATTGGTCAAATGAAAATGTGGGGCATGGCTCGGTTCCGTTGGGAGTGCGGCGAATCGCTTCCACATTCATGTTGAGCGCAACGCCAAGTCGTGCCGTTTCTATGCCGATGGGCCCCATACCAATGACCGCAAGCCGAGCACCATCAAGTTCTGCAAACTCATGGCGGGTCCATTCGTGTTTTTCTTGGTGCTGATACCAAGCACGAACATTACGGCTGAGAGCCAACATGTAGAGGACAGTTGTTTGAGCAATGGGCGAAGCGGTTGCACCAGAAGAATTGGTAAGACGAATTCCACGTTCCATCAGCTGCACAAAGAATGGGCTATCAACACCAGCCGAAAATGTGTGCATCCATTTCACAGACGTGGCCTTCAGGAGGGAAAGAACAAAACCACGTGAACGTTCTGGCCATAGGTCACTGGAATAAAAGACAGTGTTGATGGTGGAAATGATCTCGTCTGGAAGAACTTCGTTACCTTCGTAGATGATGGGGGTCACACCGGGGGAGATTGATCGAATTGCATCACTGTGGCGAGCCCACACATTGTCGCTGACTAGCAGTGTGACTGGTTCTTCAATCTTTGCCATGTACATAGGTTACGGATTACGAGCGCTGAGGGCATTACCGTTAGAGCATGCGTGTGATTCTGGGTCTCTTGAGCATGTTGCCGTTTTCTCCACAACACATGGGCTCTGGTGACAGCGTGCAACCGCGCGACACGGTGTCCGTCATTGAGTCAGTTTCGCCAGCACTGCCCGCCGGAGTGGCTGTGGACATCGTGGGCTCTGACACCTTTGTTCGTGTGCGTTCAGTTGGCCACGATGTGATGATTTCCGGCTATCAAAATGAACCGTACATGCACATCACGACAACGGGTGATGTCTTTGTGAACGATGGCTCACAAACAACTCTGATCAACGGCAATCGATACGGCAATGTTGACACCAGTAATTTTGTGGAAAGCCCCACCCCCGTCTGGCGCAAGATTGGTACGAATGGAACAGCCATGTGGCATGACCATCGCGTGCATTGGATGAGCCCCAAGCGGCCTGCACCTATAGACACGATTGGCACAGTGGTGGAATGGAAAGTTCCGTTCAGTGTTGACGGTGTAGCAACAACTATGACCGGAACGCTATTTCTTCGCGAGAAGGCAAGTGTGCTGTGGTGGCTTGCAGGTTTTGTCGCTTTATTGGGCGCAGTTGTTCTGTCAGTTCGCCGACGGAATGAATTCTTTGCACTGACATTTCTCATGTCAGTGGCGGGAGTCGTTGTAGGCGTAATGCAGTATGTCGGGTTGCCAGATGGTGCACGAATTACGCCGTTGTTATTGATGTTTTCAGCGGGAGCTGCAGTAGTTGCTGCAATATCTATGTTGATGCAACGTCGCGGTCAAGCATCTCAGCACGTTGCAGTGTCATTAAACGCAGGAGCCGGAGCAACCTTGGTTGTGTGCGTGTGGTTGTGTGCAGATCAAGTTCGCGCAGCGTATGTGCCTGGCATTGATCAAGAATGGCTAATGCGCATGTTGATACCAACGATGCTTGGCATTGGTTTTGTAGCAACGATTGACGGTGTGATGCGCATTGTGCGCAATACGACCGATTAGTTATACGGAGAGAAGGTCGCGAGCACCAGTGTCTGATGACGGGTGACGCAACTTGCTCATGGCACGTGCTTCGATTTGACGAATACGTTCACGAGTGAGGTTGAAGTGTTCACCGACTTCTTCAAGGGTGCGACCTTCGCCACTGCCACCAAGTCCGAAGCGCAAGCGCAAGATTTCTCGTTCACGTTCATCGAGTGGTGCAAGCAAGCGCTGAATTTCTTCAGGCAGCAATGCAGTTGCAGCTGTTTCGAATGGTGATTCAGCAGAACGGTCTTCTACGACGTCGCCAAGTTCAGCATCGCCGTCTTCACGAAGTGGTTCCGACAATGACAAAGGCTCAGCAGCAAAGCGCAATGCTTCGGTGACTTTGTCTTCTGGCATTTCTACTTCTTTTGCCAATTCAGCAAGAGTTGCAGTGCGGCCAAACTTCAATTCCAGGCGCGAGCGGGCTTTTTGCAAACGAGCAAGCGTGTCGCCAGCGTGGACCGGCAAACGAATGGTGCGGCCGGTGTTTGCAATACCGCGAGTAATGGCCTGACGGATCCACCATGTTGCGTACGTAGAGAATTTGAAACCTTTGCGCCAGTCGAACTTTTCAACGGCATGCATGAGGCCCAAGTTGCCTTCTTGAATGAGGTCAAGAAGTGGAAGACCAGACGCTTGGTACTTCTTTGCAATAGACACAACGAGACGAAGGTTTGACTGAACGAATGCTCGTTCTGCGACTTCACCTTCGCGAATTGCTTTGCGCAGTTCACGGCGCTTGGTAGCGGTAGGGGTCTTGATCTTTGCCATTTCGGCAACAGCTTCTTTGCCGGCTTCGATGGCCTTAGCAAGACGCACTTCGTCGTCCTTAGTAAGGAGGGCATATTGACCGATGTCTGTGAGATACAGCCGGACGAGGTCCTCTTCGTCGCGATCGACACGATCCTTTGCCACTCTGATACCTCGCCTAAATCTTGCATCGACCACCACGCGGGTCGAATATGGGCAGGCTATCTAGATGCGTGTCGGGTGCCACAGCCCGACCAAGAACATTTCGACAACATCTGGCAGAGTATGAGGAATGGCTGAAAATAACCCCGAAAATGCTGATTCTGGCGAGATAGAGCTGGTCATTGTGACTATGTCCTTCGACGCCTCGGATATGGGCGCCCTTGTCGCCATCCTGTCCAAATACATCGTGCTGACCCGAATGGAACAGGGATGCCGCAATGTGGACATGATCGTGTCAGATACTCGCCCGAACCGAATTCTTCTCATTGAAAAATGGGACTCCCCAGTAACCCAGCAGGCCCATTTTGGTGGCGCCACCATGGTGGAAATGGCGAAGTCCTGCACCGGCATTTTGACTGGTGCTCCCGACATTGACATGTGGCAGTCGATGAGCGCGCACGACCTTACGTAGTTTTACGGCAGAGAAATAATCGCTTCGTGTTCTAGCGAAGCCACAACAGTGCCATCTACCATGATGTGAAAATCGACAACAACGCGTTCGCCATGTGCGGTAAATCTGTCGACAATGGCTCCATGAATTTCCGCGTGTGAACCTGCAGTTACTCGTGCGTGGTGACGAATGATGCTGCGAGTGTGTACCCAACTAGTCGTTGCTATTTCCGTATGAACAACATCGTTTGCCAACGTGGGCCAGACAGCAGGGTGCACAAGATTGAGTTGCGCGTACAAGGCAAGGTCATCGCCGGCCAACAGTCCGCGGTCTGTGCCGTGAACGCCCTCTAACAGTAAGTAATGCACGGGTAAAACGTCACCAGCACGGATGGCGGGAACCGGGCCAGCATCACGCACTGCACGAAACGTTGCACGCGGTTGGTCTGGCTCTGAGGTAATTGCCTGAATCTCTACGGCATCACCGTCTGGATGTGGAACGCATTGCACGATGTCGTGATCAAAGACTGGACGGCGAAGACGCAACTCACCACCACCATGGCTCAGCCAGTGTTCGCCCCATGCTGCTGCAACCGGATGAGTGAGATATGCATACGTGGTGACGCCAGCGACCAAGGCACGGGGAAAACCTGCTGCCTGCGCACCCGCATCAGTGTGGATGGGGTTACGAGCATGCTCGGCAAGATTCTGCGCGGTGACAGTCCAAGAGATGGGTGCAGACGTTTCGATGAGATTGATTCTGACACCGACCCGACCCCTGTCGCATACTGGCGGTGGTTACTGTTGTGGCTATGGCTAATCCATTACTTACCGACAAGGCCATGGGCCTTGGCAATCTTGACAAACAGAATGGTTCATGGGCTCCCCCCACCGTTCAACCAATGAATGACGGACCAGTAACTCGCTGGGATGGTGGCATCATGACCGTTGCAGGAACCGCAAGCGCAACCATGATGTTGTTGGTTTTGATTCTTGCGTCCGCAACAGTCACGTGGTTGTCGATTGATGCACCTGCTCCTGGTGCGTTGGTACAAATTCCATTTGCATGGGTTATCGGCGGGTTCATTGTCGGACTCATCGCCGTCATGGTCGGAAGTTTCAAGCCGCATCTTGCTCGTATTGCTGGCCCTATCTATGCACTTGCTGAAGGTGTTGTGCTTGGTGCAATTAGCCGGGCATATTCCGAGCAGTACAAGGGCATTGTGTTGCAAGCAGTTGGCGCAACACTCGGTGTGTTTGTCGTGATGTTGCTTCTGTATCGCAGCCGCATCATCACAGTCACAGATCGCACACGCCGCATAGTGATGGGCGCGATGATGGGGCTTATGGCGTTCTATCTGGTGTCATTCATCATCGGAATGTTTGGCTCAATGCCATCGTTCATTCATGATGCGAGCCCAATGGGAATTGCGTTCAGCTTGTTCGTTGCAGGGCTTGCTGCATTTAACTTGGCGCTTGACTTCGACATGATTGAAAAAGGCGTTGCAAACAAATTGCCAGCGCACATGGAATGGTTCTGTGCACTTGGTGTTGTTGTAACACTGGTGTGGTTGTACCTAGAAATCTTGCGCTTGTTGTCGAAACTGCGCGAGCGTTAGAGACGCCGCCTTAGGCGGTGACAGACAATGTGTTGGCGCTGAGCGCGTTCAGTTCTGCCCATGTAGAGTTCGCTGAATTCCACACTTTTTCAAACACTGCATCAACGGCGTCTGAGAATCCGTGACGGTTGCGGAAGTTGTATACCCACGCTTGTTTGTTCACTTCAATGTCCATGTGTGCAATGCGACCCATGATGTACGTATCCCAGATAGCTGCTTGTGGCAACGACAACTCTGTGTCGGCCGGAGCCTCTGCAAAACCACCTCGTAACCGATCACGTGCGCGCAACATACCGCGCGCCATGGTGATGGTGGTGTTCAGTTCACTTTGCTGACGAGGCCGACGCGTATCTTCAAGCGCACCCGAATGAGGTGTGATTGTGATGAGTGAATCAGTGACCTCAACTTCAATGCGCGTCAACGATGAGTTTTCGTTAATTGCAATGAGTACATCGATGTCATCAAGGCCAAGCTGTGTTGCCATGTGCTCTGCAATACGCGTGGTGTACGCAGTATCGAAAGCGACAAAGTTGTAAGTGTCTGGGGTGACCGTAAGGGTCATGATTAGTTAGCTGCTGCGGCTTGCTTCTCGCGAAGTTGCGCCTTGCGCTCATTGAGGGCTTGCATTCCGAGGTCTGCAATATGGTCATTTTCGTCCTCGGTGAAACCAGCAAGTTCGCGGAATCGGCGAGCGATTGCAAAGCTTGATTCTTCAGAGTCACTGCGGCTTCCACCGTACGAGAACATCTTGTCGACAATGCCCTGGAACTCGAGAGCCTTCTTGCGACGCTCCGGATCGTTCTCTGTAATTTTACGCAACCAGTCGCTACCCATCTTCACGTGAGTTACTTCGTCTGCAAGCATCCAGTCTTCACAGAATTCGAGGTACGGATCGCCAGCGATTTCGCCGAACTCTTTCATGGTGGTGAATACGTCAATTGCAAGACCTTCGAGCGCGCGGTTCACGCCTGCAAGACGGAGCACTGGGTCGTTAGAACATGCTGCTTGGAAGAGCACGGTGTTCTCGGCGTATTGACCGATTTCACTTCCCATCCAGTCGCTGAGTTTCAAACTGATTTCAACGTGACGAGCTTCGTCCCATGCTTGGCGAGCCATGTCGAGTTTCAATTCGAATGGTGCTTCTTCACCGGTGGTGAAGTCCCAGCACGTACGGCCGGCGCCTTCAAGCGCTTGAATTTCACCAACGAAAATACCGTGCATCAACGCACGGGCAGCTTCACTTGCATCAGGTCGAGCTGGTGTGAGGCGATTTGAACGTCGCGATTTTTCAGAATCGGCGATGAGCGCGTTGCGGCCATCGGCCATGCGATCTGCTTGTGTGATTTGGTTGAAACGCTCGTCGCGTGCCAACTCTTCAACGGGCATGAACTTTTTCATGACAGTGCTCCTTGTGGTGCTTGTGTGTTGATTCCGATGCTTCCGTGACCAGCGATACCGCCGGCCTCGAGCATGAGTTTTTCGAGCTTTGCTTGGTGAGCAGCAGCGCGATCTACATGTTCTGGAGTTTCGAGCAGCGACTGGATGAGCATTTCGCCATCGCGCCAATCTTCGAACTCGTCTTGCAAAATAAATTTCAGTGACCGAATGGTTGGCATGTCGGTGATTTCACTGGTGTTGTTGAGGTGATACGTGTATGCCGAAATGAAGTGGGGGATGTACACGCGGTAGACGCCGACAAGTTTTTCAATAGTGAGGCTTGCGTCTTCTGGTTCAGTCATTGCATCAACAAAGCGCACGAGTGCATCGTTTGCCGGAACCGTAAGACGAGCTGGGTTCATTTCGCGAAGTTCTGGCAAACGCTTGTGCCAGAGTTCTGCGTGCCATGCGTGCTTGTAGCAATGCGTGCCAAGACGAAGTTTGATGTCGAGTTCAGGGACAGTTGCGATCCAGCCGCCAAGAACTTCAAACAATTTTGTTTCGGCCCATTTGTAATTGCCGACACGGCGTGCGGTTTCTTCCACACTGAAACTGCCTGGCAGTTCGCGACGATCCCACGGAGCAAACGATGCTCTCGGCTTAGTTGGATCTGCCACGGTGACTCCTTGATCTCACAGTTACTTGCACAATACAATTAACTGTTCAGTTACTTCCTAGATTCTAACCCCTCGTCACGCCTAAAGCGAGACGTACGTCACAATCAGGGGTTATTTCGGCGAGCTGTTGGCTGAGCAGACAAGAGGTCTGCGCTGAGCGGGTGGCCGGTGACTTCGTCTATCCAATAGGTGTCGTTATCAAGGCGGGTAAGAGCTGCATCGACATCAGCTAAGTCACGCTCGATTGCATCAAGGTCGAGGGGGCTGACGTGTTCGCTCATTTCTCCATCGTAGACAATCTGCGGGCGTCACGGCGAAAGGTTCCTCGGGAGGCTTGTAGCGTCATCGGGATGAGTTTTCCCTTTCCTCCACTTGACGGTTCTGCACAAAAGAATCAGAAATTCCCATCAGCTCCAGAAATGGGAATTGATCCGACCAAGCGTTACACCGCCACGATGGAAACATCCATGGGAACATTGGTCATTGCGCTTGACCCAATCAAGGCGCCAAAGACCGTAAACAGTTTCGTGTACCTCGCTGCGTACCACTATTACGACGACATTATTTTTCACCGCATCATCAAAGGCTTCGTATGCCAAGGCGGAGACCCAACCGGAACCGGACGCGGCGGACCTGGATACCAGTATGCAGACGAGTTGCCAAAAGCTGGGCAGTACCAAATTGGTTCACTAGCAATGGCTAACGCCGGACCGAACACCAACGGTTCACAGTTCTTTCTCATTAGTGGACAGAGCGGCGTGCAATTGCCTCCGTCGTATGCACTGTTTGGTCAAGTTGTCAAAGGACTTGAAGTTGTGGAAGCAATGCAGAACGTTGAAACAGACCGTAGTGACAAACCACTGGTCGACGTTGTAATCAAGAGTGTCACGGTCACCGTCGCAGACTGAAATAAGTCGTGATTCGGCGAGACGCATTGCGTTAGCCGCTCAAGGTTTTGCAACGCCTCGTCCTACGGGGCGTATAGATAGACGTCATCTTCGACGTGTGATTGATTCAGTCGGACTGATTCAAATTGACAGCGTCAATGTGCTGGTACGCAGTCAAGAGATGCCTCTTTTTTCACGGTTGGGTAATCATCCGCGCACATTGATACCCGATGCAACTGCTGACGGCGAACTATTTGAGTACTGGTGCCACGAGGCATCGCACCTTCCCGTCTCCATGCATCCGTTGGTGCGTTGGCGAATGGAAGAAGCACGTAACGGTTCGATGTGGCCTGGGTTGCGCCGCGTCGCAAAAGAGAAACCGAAATTGTTGAAGGAGATTCGCGATCGGATTTTCAATGACGGACCAATTGTTGCCGGCGATGTTCGAACACGTGTTGGCCCCAAAGGATCCTGGTGGGACTGGGATGAAGGGAAAGCGATTCTTGAATACTTGTTTTGGACGGGGGAGATAACAGCCCAACGTCGCCCCAACGATTTTGCGCGTGTGTATTACGCGCCACACGAGGTGTTGCCACCAGAGATTTTGAACTTGCCGACACCATCACAAGGCGAGGCACGACGAGAAATGTTGTTGTTGGCTGCGCGAAGTGTTGGAGTAGGTACCGCAACGGACTTGTTTGATTACCACAGGCAAAAACCCCAACAGGCACGGCCATATTTGGCTGAATTGGTTGAAGAAGGAAACATTGAGGAAGTACGTGTTGAAGGGTGGCGTGACCCTGCATACATATTGCCTGGGACTTTGAGGCCAAGAACTATTGATGTGCGGGCACTTGTGTCACCATTTGATTCGTTGGTGTGGTGTCGGCCGCGTATAGAACGTCTATTTGATTTTCACTATCGCATTGAGATTTATGTGCCTGCTTCAAAACGCATCTATGGGTACTACGTCTTGCCGTTTGTTCTTGGTGATCGCATTGTTGCGCGGGTTGATATGAAAGCTGATCGCCACGCTGGTGAGTTAGTGGTGCCAGGTGCATTCAGTGAAGATGGTGTTGATATCAAACATGTAGCAGCCGAGCTGATGATCGAATTGCGCGAGGTGGCTGCGTGGCTAGGGCTAGACCGCGTACGTATTGGTACGAATGGTGACTTGACTACACCGCTGGCGAAACAAAATCGCCAGAAGTAGCCCACCGAATTGTCGACGAGATGATTTGTCCGATTGGTTTGACAATGAGTTGCTCTGTCACTGGTAAGTAGGGCAGTCGCAAATCAGCACGAGCCCATGTCGGAAGAATTGCAATTGCAGCAGCTGCAATAAGTGAGTATGGAACACGTGCGGCGAGATCAAGTGGCGGCGTGAGTAACAAATACTTTGCAGCATCACGTGATTCGGTAGTGCCACATAGTTCTGGGCGAAACTGCGCAATCTGATCTTTCAGTCCTTGCACTGATGTTGGTGGTGCAGGCACTCCCAATTTGCGCGCGATGATCGCCATGTCTGCAATGTATGCGTCATACCCAGCAGTATCTAACGGAGTGGCTCCGTATGCCTGATGTGCTCGCATAAAGCTGTCAACTTCAGCAACATGAACCCAACGCAAGAGGTGTGGGTCTGAAGCAGAGTACTCACGACCATCGCTAGCAGTTCCCTTGACTCGCTTATGTACGTTCACCACGATGTCGACTGCACGCTGTGCAACGTCTGCCGGAGCAAATGATGTTGCAGCTACAAAATCTGCAGTGCGTTGCAGGCGACCCCACGGGTCTCCGCGATAATCAGAATGTTGGGCAACTCCGGCCATTGCTAATGGGTGAAGAGATTGGAATAGAAGAGCCCGCATGCCGCCAATGAACATGGATGAGTCTGAATGGACGGTGTACAGAGGAGACGACTCAGAAAACCATCGAGGGCCCGTGGCGTTCATAATGGCATCGCGCTTTTCCTCAGCGTTGTCGCCAATCACACGGTCCCGTAGGGCGGCCGCAATGGCGAGGCGAACTGATTCGACGCGGTCAGTAAGGGCTGCGGGGACTGCGGGCATGTCTCTATCGTGCCATCTATAGGTTGAAATTGCACGGCGAATACGTCACATGATGCGGTACCTATACGCTTTGCCTTGTGACCGATGCACCAGTCCCAGCAAGCCAATCTTCACGGATGCCTCGGTGGGTACCGCGGGCCGTAGTGATCTTTTGGATGGGGTTCATAGGCACCCTCGTTCTGCGGTTCACCTTTCATCGCTTGAACAACTTCCTCATTCTTATGTTGGTGTCGTTGTTCATCGCGTTGGCGCTCGAGCCCGCTGTAAACAAACTTGTTGCCAAAGGCAGAGGACGTCGTTCATCAACAGGCTTGTTATTGCTCGGGCTTCTCATCATCGTGTTCACGTTTGTGGGAGCAGTAGGCACCATTGTCGGGCAGCAAGTGGCGGATGTCTTGTCAAACAGCGAACAGTATGTGAACGACACAGTGAAAATCTTGAATGACACGTTTGGTTCACAAATTGATGCAGCTTCGGTGAACGAGAGAATTAGTGATCCAAAGGGTCCTGTTCAGAATTTCATTGATTCTCAGCAGGACAAAGTTTTCAACCTTTCGGTGCAGGCGCTGGGCGCGCTCTTTCAGATGTTTACAGTGCTTCTGTTCTCGTATTACTTAGTTGCAGATGGACCACGATTGAGGCGGTCGATTTGTTCACGCTTGCGACCCGACAGGCAACGGCAAGTTCTTAATGCATGGGAATTAGCAATTACTAAAACGGGTGGCTACCTCTACTCTCGTGCGTTACTTGCAGTCATCTCTTCGTTCTTCCATTGGATTGCCTTTCAAGCCATCGGAATCCCCGCACCAATCGCAATGGCCTTGTGGGTCGGATTCGTTTCTCAGTTCTTGCCTGTCATTGGTACGTACATCGCGGGAGTGTTGCCGTTGGTCTTGACTTTTGTTGAGTCGCCGATAAAGGCCCTAGTGGTTATCGGATTCATTGCTGTGTATCAACAAGTGGAGAATTACTTATTCGCACCAAAAGTGACAGCCCGTACTTTGGAATTACATCCAGCTTTGGCATTTGGTGGCGCGTTAGTCGGCGGCGCTGTACTTGGTCCGGTCGGTGCAATTCTTGCATTGCCTGCTGTGGCAATGGGTCAGGCGCTTGCTTCCTCGTGGGGAACACGCCATGAAGTGATTGATGATCCATTGACTTTTTTACAAGCTACAAAACCACCTCGAGCTAAACGCGGTTCTCGAAAGAAACCATCAGCGTGACGGGTGTTTCGCCATCGCAGTTTGTGCCAGTCGCAGTCGTCTCTCGTAGTGGAGTCGACGAGAGCGTTCATTTTGGAGCAGTTGTATGTTTAAACCGAAGCGGAGACATTGAATTTTCACTCGGTGATCCTCATGCTCAGATATTTCCCCGATCATCGACGAAACCAATGCAGGCCCTTGCAATGGTGCGCGCCGGATTGTCTCTTCCCGCAGAAAAATTGGCCTTGGTGTGCTCTAGTCACAATGGAGAGCTAATTCATCAACAAACCGCACTAGCAATTTTGGCCGAGTTTGGACTTGATGAAAGTGCATTAGGCAACACGCATGATTACCCCATGCACACACATTCTGCGCATGACGCAATTCGTGCGGGACTTCCAAAATCCGCATTGCAGATGGGATGCAGCGGAAAGCATTCCGGCATGGTGGCAACCTGTGTCATCAACGGTTGGTCAATTGAGAATTACCTTGAACAAGATCATCCATTGCAACAAGCAATTACTCGCACTGTTGCCGACGTCACTGGTCACGAGGCTTTTGCGATTGGAATAGACGGGTGTGGTGCACCAGCGCACGTTGTTGAACTGGTTGGACTCGCTCGTGCAATGCGTGCAATGGCAACTGGCGCAGCAGGAGAGTCTGGTACTCAGATCTATAACGCGATGTCACAATATCCGTACATGGTTGGTGGCAAAGGACGCGATGTAACAACAATTGTTTCGGGCATTGATGGTTTGTTTGCGAAAGATGGTGCAGATGCTGTGTATGCAGCAGCATTGCCAGATGGTCGCGCTGTTGCCTTGAAAATTTCTGACGGGTACGGACGCGGAACACCAACGGTGCTTCTTGCAGCATTGAAAAAACTAGACGTGGACATCACAGGGGTTGACAACAGCATCGCGGAAATAGTTCGCGGACATGGAAAGCCAGTCGGTTCCGTGCGCGCGATTGGTTTTGACTGAACATGGCTATTCCGTTTGTTCCTCGCATTGATGATGCGCCATACGCAGAGATCACACAGGTGTCACCGCTGATTCAGCGAGTGATTGCTAAGAATCCGTCAAAGTTTAGTTATCACGGAACAGGTACGTACATTTTGGGCACTAACGACGTTGTTGTCATCGACCCAGGCCCAAAACTCGATAGTCATCGAGATGCATTACGCGCAGCACTTGATGGCAGGAACGTTGTGGGCATTGTGGTGACGCATTGTCATTCGGACCATTCGCCATTAACCGAATGGCTGTACGGCGAGACAGGTGCTACTCGATACGCAATTGGGCCACATCGTGTGTACGAAGGTTTTGTCGAAGAAGATGATCATGATGCATCCGAAGATGACCCGGCCGATGCTGTTGAAAGTGACGAAGAGAAGGAAACGACTGACCTAGCGTTCTCTCCTGATGCAGCAGTCATTGATGGAGAGAAATTTCTGTCGACTACAGAGTTCGCATTAACCGCGGTTGCTACTCCTGGTCACACATCGAATCACCTGTGCGTCTCTATGGATACAGAAGGTGCCTTGTTCACTGGCGACCATGTGATGGGTTGGTCAACCACAATCGTGTCGCCCCCCGATGGCGACATGCGTCAGTACATGGATTCAATGCGCAAGGTCATTGCACGTGATGACCGCATTTTGTGGCCAACACATGGTGGACCAGTTACAGACCCACAGCCGTTTCTGGTTGCGTATCACGAGCATCGTTTAGAACGCGAACGTCAGATTGTTGTACAAATCGCAAACGGCAATAACACCATTCCAGGAATTGTCAAAGTGTTGTACGCGGCAATTGATAAAAAACTGCACAGGCCGGCACGACGCAGTGTGTGGTCTCATCTACGCAAATTGGTAGATGATGGTGTGGTAGCAACAGATGATGGTGCAGAACCGCGACTACTTGGTTCGTACCACCTAGTCGGCTAACGCACTACTTCTTCTTGTTTGCCTTACGGTGGCGCATTACGAATCCCAAGATGCGGTCAGTGATAACTGCGAGAGTGACGACAATCAGGGTGTACCACCACAACGGAATATTGTGAGCTTTGTACACAATGAAGTTGATGTCGATACTCGAAGTATTGGCAGTCACTAATGCACCAATGATGAACGCACCAATAATGGCAATCACGGTGCCTAGGCCTAGGCCTTGGTTTACTTCTGTTGCGGTGCTGTCGTCGTCAACCATATGAATTGTCCTTTGTGGTTACTTCACACTGTATGCAGGTAGTGAGCTATTACTTGACCGCTCCTGCTGGCAAAGTTTCAGGGTCGAATAATGCAAAGAATTCCTTAGTGGAACCATTGAGGTGACGATTCGGGTCTCCCATGCGATTGTCAATGATTTCACCCCAACGGGTGGCCTTACCGAAATCGCTGTAGACAGCAAAATACGGCCAATCACCATTGATGTCTAGTTCCATGCCGGTCTTGCAGCCGAGAACCACAAGAGTGTCAGCCAACATGCCGATGTTGACTTTGCCAACTGCGACAAACATCATGAGTCCATCTGTACGAAGACAAACTGCCGAACGAAAGTTGTAGACCTTGTTACCAAAATCATTACCCCAATCAACTTTTGGATAATTGGCGTACACAGATTTTCCGTTGTGTACTAGTGGTGGCAAGTTCTGACGCAACGACGCCCACGATCCTTCGTCGGTAATTGTGTCTCCCCAAATACCAACGGTGCTTGTACCGTCCTGAGCAATAGCAAAAGTGGCGTAACCCTTGCGCATTTTGCGCACAGTCTTTCCTTCGGTCACATAGCCACCTGGTTGATGTTCGAATCTAAATCCACCGTTGAAGCTTGCAATCAAGGAGCGCAGTGCTTTGCCACGAATTTTCGAACTGTTCTTCCAGCCTGATCCACCGGGCATTTCGGTGCCATTAAACATTGCGGCATGTACTCGAGTTGGGTCAAAGGTGGCCATTGTGGCAACGACGGAACCAAAGCACCACAGTGGTCGTATAGAAGTGGCATACACAATAGGTTTCGTGCGTACTCGCATGACGGCTTGCCATTTTCCTTCGCCTGGCAATGCTGGAAGAAGTTGTGACTGTACATCTGCTGGCTTCGCAGGGATAGTTGTCGTCGTAGTAGTCGACGTTGCCCCGGGAATTGTTGTTGTAGTTGTAGTTGTTGACGTAGTTGTGGTTGTAGTCGTTGAGGTAACAACCGTGGCGACGGTGTTATCTATGGGGCAAGACGTGGTAGCCACAGTGGGGCGTATTTGTAGTGGGGTGATGATGTCCGGAACAGATGTAGTCGTAGACGATTCGTCGGGCAATGCGGTCACTGTTGTCGAAGTTTGTTGCGGTGCATCGGTAATGGGTGTAATCGCAAGAGCGAGTGAGTCAGCGGGTGCAACAGCTGGTGGGTCATTATGCAGCCACGCTTCGAGTTTGTCGACGACAGGCCCCATCTTGTTTTCACGAGCCCATGACGCAATGTTCTGCTGCAGTGGATCGCGGGGATGAGCACGTACGTATTTAGTGGCAGAAATTGCGGCGACCAACAAGAACACTGCGACGAGAGCGCCAATGACACGGAGAAATAGGCGGCGTGTCATGCGATTACAGGCTATGCGTGTTAGCTAGGAAGCACTGCCCTTATCTCGCAAATGCCTGCCAATATAGGCAACGACAACTTGCTGAGTCTCGTCATCGAAATATAGGTGGATGCGAACTAGATGAGTTTTGCGGCCACGGCGAAGATGTGCTTCTGCTCGAACTGTCCGGCCTCGCCAGTCAATGAGGTAATCCTCTTCGTATTTCTGGCGGGCCGTTACTGAAATTGCGGGCACGAAGTCGAGCCCCATTTGACGACATGCCAATTTGATACTGGTGCCGGTGATTTCCCCCGACATCCATGCTCGTGCAACTTCATTAAGGCGAACTAAGTCTTGTAACACGCTGACAGGTTCTGGCCCTTCAAGACCTTCACCCGATTCAATGGCCCTGTCGTGAAACACGAGGAATGGGCAATGCAAACGTGCAAGGCGTAGCGCTTCGGTCATTGACGGCACTGCACGAACCTGTGCTGTATTTCCCGATTGAGTTTCAAGCGACACATTGCGAAGAATTAGTTCGTCAAGTTGGCCACCTTTTCGTTCCAACTGTGTGCGTTGTTCCGATAACAATCGGTCAGCATCTGCAAGCGCAGCTTCAAGTTCGTCAACTGATGCTTCAAGTTGTTCGATATGAAGCGCCTGCTCTTCATTTTCGGTTTCTTCGTCTGGCAGTTCGCGAACAGGAAGGTCAACAATTTCGAAGTCTCGTCGCGGTGGGGGAGGTACACGTGGTGGCGCAACTGAACGAGCTGCTGTATCTATAACGAGTCGGATAATTCGGTGTTGCTCACGTATCTCGTACGCTGCGGGCAATTCGCGACGTCGAGTTATGTCTGGTTCAGTATTTCCCGCCCACTGAACAATGATGCAACCTGGACCAATTAGTGAGTAGCTAGCTAATTCTTCAAAGCCCTTTAATGCTGCAGCATTTGTAATTTGAAAAACATGAGCTAATCCGACAAGTGGCCCTGCACCAATTGCAACGAGTGGTGGCGTACGCCGTTCGAAGTCAATAATTTCAACAATCGCTGGAAGTCGTCGTCCTGGCGCAAGAATAAATGCTGCAACTTCTTGGCCACCAAGTTCAGTGTCTACCAATGTTGCAGCATCAGTGATGTATCTGTTCGCGTCTTCAGATGGCACCGTGCGCAGTGCTGTGCGAACTAATTGCACAACACGTGGTGGCAACATTGGTGGGGTGTACGGCACAACTTTGGCTGTACTTGGAGTCGACACAAGACGTACGTCAAATGTCAATACATCTTCTAACAACACAACACTGATAGTCAGAGTTTCAACGTGTGTACTTCCTGGTGCACTTTCAGTAATGGTGAGACGAAACACCGGATCATCAGATGAGTGGCGAGTACGCACTGTTGTTCCAGGGCCGTATGAATCAATGGGGTAGTGCGCGACGAGCCAATCATCAACGACATCAATAAGTGCCATGCGCTGTGAATTACTGCAGTCACGCGTGGCAAGTGACAGGGCGTACGTCGTAATCATCGACGGCTCAAATTCCTAAAAAGTGATTTAGCGGTATGGGGTGAGCGCATCGTGAACGAGCGACA
>Ga0209500_10001747_pt1 | contig 16012 bp, 25 predicted proteins | sample S_140212_EF_Meta_FD_187323 | JGI IMG/M metagenome (GOLD analysis project Ga0209500, IMG submission 187323) | Freshwater microbial communities from Lake Simoncouche, Canada to study carbon cycling - S_140212_EF_MetaG (SPAdes) (version 2) | ecosystem: Environmental > Aquatic > Freshwater > Lake ... | reverse complement strand
TATGATAGGATACTCCTATAAATAAATAAAGAAAGATAGTCTCAATGAGCCTACCAAATAAACCTCAACAAGAGGGTGAGCGTAGCGAATAAGTGGGGTATATCACACCACGACACTAGGGAAATACCCCCAAAATGTCAGTAGTATCTGATAGGATACTAGTATCAAGGTTAATCAAGGTGATTAACTTAGTAAAAAGAAAGGTAGTTAAAATGACTACACTAAATACAATAACATTAGAGCCTAACCATGTTATGGCTTCATCTAATACAGGAAGCCCTATGGTCTTTCGCAATACAGTAGGAAACTACATTAGCCGCAAGGCATATCTAGAGATGTTGGTATCATCTCAGGGAGTTATCTCTCACAAATACCTATCACCTAACGAAACTCGTTGGGTTATGAATAACAAGAAAGTAGGAAACTAACTATGACTATCACTTACTCACTATGGCAGGGTGGCAGTTTGCTATCCGTAGGCAATAAGGCTAACAGCGCTGATGAACTATTATCAGTGATGGCTGAACTAAATAAACTAGGTAAGGGTTTCACTTACAACATTAGAGAAGTAGAGGTTAAATAGTTATGGAGTTCTACGCAGATTTAGATTACATCTCTTTCTATATTAACAACCTATACCCAAATGGTGTAGCGATAGAGATACCTACATGGTTACTCGTTGGCTCTATTGCTTTTATTTATTCTATTAAACTAATTAGAAACGATAAGTAGTGGCTGAGTATTCTGCTGAGCAACTAAGACGCAAAGCCCATCTAGAAAATGGTGGGACTATTGCGGACTATGATAGGACACACTACACAGATCAAGAGTAGTGTGCTCACTATTATTTTTATTTTTTATTTTTAAAATCACATATCATACATCTAAGAAAAATATTCAGATTTTTGTAAAATGAAAATTTTTTCAGATTTTGTAGTCAGAGGATGGTTCTGGATAGGAGCCACTATCTTCCAGAACGAATCCGTTTTCTCTATCAAATAAATTATAATCCATAGAGATAATCTTAAACTGTTCACCAATTGCCAGCAAAACTGAGGGTAGATTCAATTCTCCGCAGGTATACAAATCAAACTGCATTAACCCTGGATCCGCTTCATCCCATATATGAAACGCTATATGGCTAGTCTCAATCATTACAATAGCCGTTAGGCCCCGATTGCCTGGTTTGTCAACATAAGATGCAAAAGGTCCTTGAATAATTTTCATATCAATACGCTCAACTAAATTTTTTAAGAAGGTTTTTGCCTCTTCTTCGCTGTTCATGGGCTTCTCAACTCTGGCGTTGATTAGCAGGTGCTTGTGAAATAACATGTATACCCCAATCTAGTTTTCCAGTATACACTATTTGACAAGTCAGGGCAAGTATGATAAAATAAATATATGCACTTACTAGGACTAGAAATTCGGAAAGACCGTAGAGAGAAGAAATACTCTATGAGGTCTTGCTATCGCTGCACCAGGATTATCTGGGTTGCAAAAGAGCAACTTCGTGTTGACAACTACTGCTCATCCTGTAGTTAAAATGGCTATCCTAGACAACCTTGAATCCTCTATGGCAGATGACGACGGTATGCCAAGTCAAAAAGTTACAGACGCTATTAAAGAAATGCTTGAAGATCCAGAGTATACTTATCTCATGGAACGATTAAAGTACATGGAGGACAATGGAATCTAAATATCCTGACTCTTGGAATAGACATACCCCAAAAGGTATGAACATCGTCAATGAAACAATTAAATCAAAGAAATGCTGCGATACCTGTGAGTGTGATCAAACGCAAGAAGAAAAGTTTAATAAACTAATGGAGACTCAGACTTCGTTTGAAGAATAAATAAATTTTAAAGTTTAACATCTTTAGAGATCTTTATCTCTATTTCTTTGAAGTTTCCTATAAACACCATTTGGCTGAAATATTTGACGTAAAAGCAACGAATCTTTATTGAATCTTTTATTTTGTTTTTTTGTTGCAAACATAGTTTCATGTTTTAATTTATTTGATCTTTTAAAAGGAATATATAGAGCAAGGGGATCTCCACATTTTATTGTAATTGACTTTCCATTACCATGATATAAAATTTGTTGGTTAATTTCTGAATGAATATCTGTATCTATAACTCCAGGCAAAACAGACCATTCTTGATTAAAATGATAAAAAAGCGGTAATTGCAGAACTGACCATCCTGGTGGAGTAATAATTCTCCAAGGACACTCTGCTTTAAAAACAAATTGCGTATCAACTCCATTAAAACTTGGTTTCGTATAATTTAAAAACTGTTCAGGAGGATGACTACTCCAAAGAAAATTATTTGATGAGGTTTCCCAAGCCCAACTATTTCCATCTGATGTTAATTTAGCATCACACCACATTGGGACTATATATCCTTGAGAAAAGTAATCTGGGAATGATGGACATATCTTTACTGTCATTGGATCGTTTTTTGGAATATCTTTAAACCATTGAGGAATAAAATGTTTTGCAGGTTTTGGTAGACACTCTTCAATAGATTCCAAACCTTCAACAGTACTTATAAACTGTATCTTATCTGACTTTCCAAACCTCACAAGATCTCCAATTTTGTCGGGGAGCCAATAAGTGACTCATTAACACTGGTCCACAATTGTGATGACATACTAGTATTAATTCTAGCAGATAAACCTATAGACTCCATAACGTAGTTATATCCCCCAGACTTGGTTTGAATTTTGTTCCAAACCCCACTATCATATATCAAGGTTTGGGAATCAAAAATAAATAGATAATAAACCTTTTTTTCATTTTCGGCGGGGACAGAAGACCAATCCTGGTCTGACTTAGCAAGACACACATAATACTTAGCACTATTATCCACTACGCTAGATATCATGGCATCTAAGGTTTGATATTTTCCAAGACGGGATCCAGAAAAGGTTAGTGTGTTATTTGCGTATACTCCAGACTTGATAGAGAAACTCTCGCCTGACTCTAAAGACATGTCTACGCTGATGCTATGGCTTCTATTAGGCTGCCAGTCGTTTATCAAACCATTCTCTGTAAAAGTGTTGGCGATAAGTTCTTCTAGAAATTCGCTGGTACAAGGCAGTCTGTAAACACTATGATGTATTTTTAGTTTACTTGTCAAACCTTCAATGAGGATTTGCTTAATGTTATCTAGCACAATCCATTATAACCTATATCGGGATATTAAGCAAACATAGATATTACATCCAGTTAGACATTAGTGTGTGTGTCACACATGTTATGTCTTATAGTGATTTGGTATTTCTATTTTCGGCTTTGTTAATTCCCGCGGAAATTTAATCTCTTATAATGATATAATAATCTTATTATGACTGCATCCGAATGGGCTGGTTTTGTTTTAACTTTACTCTCAATTGGAGCGATTGTACTTAGTGGAATTCGGTGGTATGTGAAAGTTCAAATTAAACCTATCCGCGAAGCCGTAGAGGACATTAGATCCGAAACTAAAACAAACGGCGGAACGTCAATGCGTGACGAAATTAGAGCCATTAAAAAAGAACAAGAAGACGCAAAACAACTTCGTAAAGCAACTAGCGATAAACTAGATCATATGTATGAAGTATTGTTAGATTACGTTGCTCGTTCTAAATAATTACTATATATTATATATAAAGAATATCTTAAAAACTTTATTTGCTAGTTATTCTTTTTCTTTATATTTTTAAGTATACACTTTAATACTCTGGACTTTTACAGTTTACGCAGAAATGATTATAACGATTCTATAACAATTATTTTATACTGCCTGGTTTATAACGTTTTGTTATAATATGTCCTATTTGTCCTAATACAATGTTATAATTTTTACGCTGGCACCTAGATTCTAACCCCCACCCCACTGCGTCTAGGTGTCCAGTTTTATTTAATGGTATAATCAATTATCATGTGTGCTCCTACAGTAGAAAAATATGGCGCCTCGCCAGCAAATATTCAATGGACCGTAGTCCGTGGAGACACAGCAACCCTGCTTGTAGAGTTCTTAGAGGACGATGAAGTAACTGCCTTTGACTGCTCCGACTGGACCTTTAGAGCAACTGCCTACGATCCAATGGGAAATGTATTAGATAACTTAACCGTAACTGTTGTTAATAATAAGGCAACAATTACCGCCAACGCATCAATTACAGAAGACTGGGGAACAGGCTACAATCAGGTAGCAGCAGAACTAAGATTTGACCTTGAGGTAATTATAGAGGGTGGAAGCGGACCAAATGCAGACACAGTTTGGACTCCAGTTATAGGAACTATATGTGTGTTAAGTGATATGACACCAGGTCTATAATGCCAATAGTAAAAGTTTCAAACCCCACACCACTACTTCCGCCAGTAATAAAAATTGGCAAAAAAATATTTAAAACTAAAATAAAGTAGTTAGGTTAGGTCATGGCTAAAAGCATGGACTTTCCTAAAAAGAAAAAATATCTAGAAACAATTCAAGAAGTTAAAACAACTGAGTATATTGCCGTTCCTGGAATTACTGGAGAAAAAGGTGAAGTAGGACCAGCAGGTCCACAAGGAGAACGTGGCTTAAAGGGCGATAAAGGCGATAAAGGTGATATTGGTAGGCAGGGTCCACAAGGAGAACGTGGAGAGCCAGGAAGGGCAGGGGATGGATACGATAGCCCATCTGGACAGTATCCTGGTTGGGCATATTATGCAAATAAAAGTACGCAAACCTATAGACTAGGTCCAGAAAGAGGCGAAGATGGTTGGGTAAGTTTTTTCTTAAATATAGACGAATCAAAAACTATTGAAACTTATTTACCAAATAAATCTGTTTCTTTATTAAACCTAACCGCAAATAATATAAATTTAAAAACCTTAAAAGTTGGAGCAAAAGTAGATATTAGATATGATTTTTCTTTAGAAACCTATGCCCCAAATACAGAGGTTTGGATTAGAACTCTTTTAAAAGATGAGGGTCTTTCCCCAATAGGATACGTTGGTTTAGTCAAGTATCAATACTCATATGATATTTCATATTATCAAACCATATTTATAAATAACGATAAAATTAAAAACTATGGAGGAATACCTCAAATCAGAACTGACAATGAGAGTTCTTTTATTTTAAAAGGTATCTATGTATCGGTATCTTAGTGGTATAATGTTACAGGAGGACTAATGGCATTTCCAGGCACATATAATTTTAATTACTACCGTGGTGATAGGTATGAATTTGTCATCCGTCCAAAAACTGCAAACGGTGGGGCTTTTGATTTAACAGGATACAGCGCAAACTTTTTTGTTGCTAGTGCAAGAGGAGAAGGTAAAACTCAATATGAAATGCAGGCTGTTGTTGATGGCTCTGCAGATACCGTAACTTGTACAATTTTACCAGGGGCTGGTGAAGAACTTACTGCTGGAACATATGTATACGATGTCCAAATAGATTCTGGCGCAACTCTAGTTTACACACTTTTAACTGGTTCAATTACAGTAACAGATGATATCTCTGGAGCAGATGATTCATAATGGTTGACGTATTACTTAATACTGATGATGTTGTTGTTATAGGACCACCAGAGTCAATTGATCTATTAGTTGACATTGGACCACAAGGAACTCGTGGCAGTAAATTTATTGTTGGTTCTGGAGAGCCTAATGCACTCACAGCAAGTGGTGTTTTATTTGGAAATACTTTAATTTTAAATGATATGTATATCAATACCGCCCCAGGAGAAAATTATGGATATATGTATCAGTATATCTCTCAGGCTGGTGCAAATACTTGGGTTCAAGTTTTAAAGGTAAGTCCAGCAATTTACTCTTCTGTAGAAACAATTGCATTTACATCTGGCGCAGCATCCATAACTATCCCAATATCAAACATAGTAACAGTTAGTGGTTCACCACTTACCGCTTCAAATTTCAATGTCCAGTTTCAGATTGAAGGAGCAAATCCAATTGCTTCATCAATGGAGATTCCTGCTTTAGCGGGGGCTGGAACAAACCTGGTAATAAATTTTGATGCAGTTCAATATAGCGGTGGGACTTGGTCAAACCTTACTGGAAGTAAGACAGTCCATTTATTTATCTCTATAGTTTAACAAAAATGGTATAATCTTTACAGAGGTGACCACATGGCTGTAGAAAATATAGGAAATTTAGTACCAACTAAAATCCCCGCATTAATTGATGATGCAAACATTCAGGATGCGTTAAAGGCATATCACTATGGGTCATATGATTTTGATACTGCAGAAACAAACTCAGCAAATCTTTTAAATCCATCTATTGCTTATACAATCAACAACTTACAAAGTCAAATTACCACAAAGGCTGCGCTAGAGGTTGCAGCAAGAGATAGTTCAAGAGTAACTACAACTGCTCCTACCGCAGCAGCATTTACAGCATTTTCTAATACAATACCAGATGGATATATTTGGGTAGACAAAGATGCAGCAGCACCAGTAGGATACATATCAGCAACATCTGTTTATACAGCAACACAGCCAACAACTGGATTAGCAAATGGAGTTATCTGGATTAAAAAAGGATCAAGCCCATTAGAGATGTATGTTTATAATGGCGATACTAGCGTTTTTAATAGGGTGGTCTAATGCCAACTTCCTTTAATACAGACGGAAAACCAGGTTTTATTTATAATGCAGCAGACGATGTCTGGTATGAATTATCTGGAAAAACAGATACATCTGGAACTTTTGAGTGGGCTGGTCTACAAACTTATTTATCTGCTGTAACAATGCTTGAATCCCTTGTTGCAAAAAAGGGTATAAATAATTATCTCAATCCAGCAGCAAGAGATGCATCAATTACATCACCAACTGCAGGAACGTTATGCCTAATAAGACAAAATTCTGGCGGGGGAACAATAAATGAACTACAGGTTTACATTGGCAGTAGTTGGACAACAGTTCTACCATCTCCTGTTGGACAAAGCGGAAAATTTTTAAAAAGCGATGGTACAATATCTGCATGGAGTGACGCAAGTGGTCTTCCAGATGTTTTAATGATGATGGGAGGATAAAATGCCAACAGCATATAAAGTTTTAGGACAGTTAAATCCAGCAGCAAGTAATGAAGAAAATCTTTACACAGTTCCAGCGGCTACTCAAGCAGTAGTATCAAGTATTGCAATTACCAATCAAGCAGCAACATCTGCTACTTTTAGAATAGCAATACGCCCATCAGCGGATGCTACAACAGTGGCAAAACACTATTTAGTTTATGGAACTACAGTAGGAGCAAACGATACAGTTGTTTTGACTATTGGAGTAACAATGGCTACTGGTGATAAGATCAGAGTTATTGGATCAACTGCTACTCTATCATTTTCAGCATACGGAAGCGAGATTTCTTAATTATGACAGTTTCAAAAGCATCATTAAGCAAGATTCAGTACACTACTCCAATTGATGATCTTCCAGATAGTCCAACCCTTAGCGCAACAAATGTTGGAACTTCTCGGGCATTTGATAATGGCTCTGCAACAATTACAGCAACAAATGCAGGTACTGGTGGCGGAAATATTACATCTTACACAGTTACTCCAAATCCAGCAACAAGCCCTACAACATTTTCTGGAACATCTCCAATAACAGCAACTAATTTAGCATCTAATACATCATATACTTTTACAGCAACTGCAACAAATGCAAAAGGAGTTTCTCCATTTTCAGGCCCAGCATCTTCTGCTATTACAGTATCAACAGTGCCTGGAACACCAACAATTGGCACAGTAACAAGAACTAGCGATACAGTTGTTTCTGTTCCTTTTACTGCCCCAGCAACTGGCGGGTCAGCAATTACATCTTATGTTATTGAAAGTTCTCCATCTACTGCCATTACAACTCAATCAGGAACAACAAGTCCATTAACTGCAACTGCCACATATGTTGGACAACAAAATTATACTTTTACTATTAAAGCAGTTAATACAAATGGCACAGGAACTGCAAGTTCTGCAAGCAATAGCGTTCAACCAAAAACAACTTCTGACTTTGCTACTAACTTCTTAGTTGTTGCAGGTGGTGGTGCATCTATGCCACATGATGCTGGAGGTGCAGGTGCTGGAGGATTAAGAAGTAGTTATTGTGTAACTGGTGGCGGTGGCAGTTTAGAGTCTGCAATTCCACTAGCATTAAACACAAACTACACAGTAACGGTGGGTGCTGGCGGTTCTGCTGGACAGTGTACTGGACATGGCGCTTTTACAGATACAACTAACGGAAGCAATTCAACATTTAATATAATAACCTCACTTGGTGGTGGAAAGAGTGATGCGAATGGCGGATCAGGTGGTGGCGGTGGTGGTGCAGGTTTTGGTCTAGGAACTGCTAATCAAGGATTTGATGGAGGACGTAATAATGCAAGTCAACAGTCAAATTATGGAGGAGGCGGTGGTGCTGGAAGCGTAGGCCAAAGTGGTCTAAGCAACGCTGCAGGTCAAGGTGGAGCAGGCGTATCAAATAACATAACTGGAAGCAGTGTTTTCTATGCATCTGGCGGTGGAGGTGGTTTTGATTGTCGTGGCAACACTGGAAGTTCAGTTGGACAAGCACAAGCAGGTGGTGGTCAAGCAGGTACAAGTTTTGAGAACATTCCTGCTGCTGCAACTGCTAATACAGGTGGCGGATCAGGTGGTCCTGGAGGATTTTACTCTTATCCATTAAGACCAGGTAATAATGGAGGTTCAGGAATTGTTATTCTTAGATATCCAAATACTGGAACAATTACAGTAGGTGCTGGATTAACAGGAAGCACTGCAACCGATGGTTCATTTAAAGTTACAACAATAACTGGTGGCACAGGAAATGTGAGTTGGGCATAATGGCACATTACGCATTTTTAGATGAAAACAACATTGTTACCGAAGTTATAGTAGGTATTGATGAGACCGAAACTATTGAAGGGCTAGATACTGAAACTTGGTATGGCAACTTCAGAGGTCAAGCATGTAAAAGAACTTCTTACAATGCAAATATTCGTAAACATTATGCAGGCATAGGTTATACCTATGATTCTACAAGAGACGCTTTTATAGCACCCAAACCACATAACTCTTGGATATTAGATGAAGATACTTGTACTTGGCAAGCGCCAATTGCATATCCTACTGATGAAGAAGACTATCGTTGGGATGAAGATACAGGATCTTGGATTTTAGTATAAAAATAAATTAATAAATAAACCCCCAAAGATAATCTCTAAGGGGGTATATTTTTATTTAATTAGTTATTTACATGGATATTTGTTATACCATTCTTGATACCGTGTTCCATTTACAGAACTCCAAGCAGACCAATCTTTTCCACCCTTAGTCATGTGAAGAGCAATTTGTGCATTTACTACTGGGTTTAACAACTCAGCATTTGAATCTAACTCAAATTTTTCTCTACGATCTGACCCTAATTCTCCAAGCATATTTATTTGAAATACACCATAGGAATTATCTCCAGTTTTTACATTACCATTAAAGGCAAGAGGACGACCATTAGACTCTGCTTTAGCAATGGCACAAGCAGATCTTAAAGCCTTTCCCTCAAATCCTACAGCCTTTAACATATCAACTAACTGCCCATCAGTTAAATTATGAGCATTTTCATACTTTTCTAATTTTTTCTCTTTAGAAACCAAAAAGGCCACCTTTTGGGTGGCAGACTTAACAGATTCTTTAATTAGTAAGTTGTTTTCATTTGTTGCATTTGCGGTAGCCGAAAAAACAGTACCACAAATAACCAACGTTAATACCCCTAGCCAAACATTTGCTTCTCTCATTGTAAAATACCTCCTAGAGAACAAATGCTACCAAGTAGGTAGCATGTATTAATTATAACATGAATTTGCCAATAGAGTCAAGTTTGAACAATAAAATATAAAAATATTTTAAATATCATATTAGTTAATGGTATAATGATATAACTATGGCCGCCTTATATAGAAACCCTGATGAATCTGCAATTTCCCCTCAGCCAACGGCTCCAGCATCATACAATCTTGGAAATATTCCACCACTTGTAAACTGGACGGTAGTTATTGGAGATAGTGCTTCATTTAGAATTTATGTAGAAGATGACCTTGGAAATGAAGTAGACTACACAAATGATGAAAGTGGAGACATTACTGGTTTTGATATAAAAGCAGATTTTAGAAGGTATTCAGACAATGTCGGAACTGATTTAATATTTAGTGTAACTCCATATGCAACAGAGTTTGATGATCCAGGAGAATTCACAGTAACTATATCACCAGCACAATCCAAGCAACTAAGAACTGGTGACGTATTTGATGTTCAGTTATCTGACGCTACTCGTGTTTGGACGGTATGTCAAGGTGAAATGATCATGATAGGTGAAGTTACAGATCAGAGTTAATAAATGGCTACTACAACAATCAGCAACATATCAAACTCCGTTTCTCTTCAAGACATAAAACAAACAAAAACCCTTTCTAATATAAAACCCTTTAATTCAACAGCATCTAATGTTGCTTTAGGCACAGTTCTTGCTATTGCTACATTGACTAATACCGTCGCAGTTTCTGACTTAAAACCAGTACCGTCAAATTTTCAAAAAGTAAATTATGCAAAAGTCATTACACCATCATCAGTTTTACCGTTTAGACTTACAATTACAAACATTGGTATTGAAGGATACGATCCAGCAAATCCTCCTGGAATTGGCATTCAGGTAATTGGTTTTTCTAACTATATACTTTAACATAATGATATAATGGCCTCATGGCAAAGATATCAACCACCAACGTAAAGGCTCTGTTTCAAACAGGCGATAGACCAACGCAAGAAAACTATATAGATTTAATTGATAGTACTTCTGCTAGGTCTACCGATCTTGGATCAGACGGCAATAACGAGTTAACAATTAATGGAATTGAAAGTTCCACAGTGTTTGATAACTTTACTGCAAGCGAGTTTAGATCAATGAAATATATGATCTCACTCAAGCATGTAGCAGGCGGTGCAAATAAGTACGCTGTTACAGAATTAACAATATTGAATGATGGATCAGATGTATCTGTTAGTCAATACGGAACAATTGAAAATGATGGGAATATTGGCACCATCTCTGTTTCAAAGGCTGGAGACACAGTTTCTTTAACTGTCGTCCCTGTGGGGGGAAGTACACCTATAACTCTACGCTATTTGCGTATGGGATTAAAGGCCTAACCAAGGAGATAAAAGATGGCAACCGTAACAAAAGACTTTAGAGTAAAAGCGGGACTGGTAGTTGAGGGATCAACTGCGACCGTTAACTCGCATGACATAATTACAAAAGAAATATTTGACGCAAAAGGTGACTTGATAGTTGGTACAGGATCAAACACTGGTGTCAGATTAGCCGTTGGTGCAACCAATGGACACGTCTTAACAGTAGATAGCAACGAAGCAACAGGATTAAAGTTTTCAGCACCAGCAGCAGTTGGATCATTTGATTCAAGTATTGTTTTTGAAGGTGCAACAGCAGACTCTTTTGAGACAACTGTTCAAGTAGTAGATCCAACAGCAGATCGTACAATTACAATTCCTGACATAACTGGAACATTAATTACAACTGGTGATACTGGTACAGTTTCAGCAACAATGCTTGCTTCAGATTCAGTAACCACTGTAAAGATTTTAAATGCTAACGTAACAGCAGCAAAACTTGCTTCAGACTCTGTAGAAACAGCAAAGATTGTTGATGCTAACGTAACTAACGCTAAACTTGCTGCAGACTCAGTTACAACAGCAAAGATTACAGACTCAAACGTAACAGCAGCAAAGTTGGCTGCAGATTCAGTTACAACTGTGAAGATTCTTGATGCAAACGTAACAGAAGCAAAACTTGCATCAAACTCAGTAACAAACGCTAAGATTGCAGATTCAGCAGTAGATACAGCAGAGATTGCTGCAAGTGCAGTAACAACTGCAAAGATTGCAGATTTAAACGTAACCACTGGTAAACTTGCAGATGGCGCAGTAACCACAGCAAAAATTACAGATGCTAACGTAACTGCTGGTAAACTTGCTGCAGACTCTGTTGAAACAGCAAAAATTGTAGATCAGGCAGTAACTTCTGCAAAGATTGCTAACGATACAATTGTAGATGCAGACATTAACTCAGCAGCAGCAATTGCACAGTCAAAGATTTCAGGACTTACAACATCACTTAGCGAAAAATTAGCAACTGCTGGTGGAACAATGTCTGGTGCAATTGCAATGGGCACAAACAAGATCACAGGTCTTGGAGAGCCAACATCTGCACAAGATGCAGCAACAAAGTCTTATGTAGACACAACAGTTCAAGGAATTGACTGGAAAGCATCAGTACGAGCAGCAACAACTGCCAACGTAACACTTGCTTCTGCTCTTGAAAATGGTGACATTCTTGACGGTGTAACCCTTGCAACAGGTAATCGTGTTCTTGTTAAAGATCAATCAACCGCTTCAGAAAACGGTATTTATGTAGTAGCATCCTCTGGAGCACCAACTCGTTCAATTGATGCAGATACAGGTGCTGAAGTTACTTCAAACTTTGCGGTATTCGTAGAAGAAGGAACAGTAAACGCTGACTCTGGATTTACATTAACAAACAACGGTGCAATTACAATTGGTACTACATCACTTGTCTTTACCCAGTTTACTGGTCTTGGACAAATTATTGCTGGTACAGGATTAGACAAGACTGGAAACACTCTTGATATTGACGCAACTGTAACCACAAATGATGGAACTCAAACCCTTACAAATAAAACACTAACAAGTCCAACACTTACAACTCCTGCTCTTGGAACTCCAGCATCAGGTGTTATGACAAACGTAACTGGTCTTCCAGTAGCAACTGGTATTTCAGGTCTTGGAACTGGCGTAGCAACATTCCTTGCAACTCCATCTAGTGCTAACTTAGCAGCAGCAGTAACTGGTGAAACAGGATCTGGCGCACTAGTATTTGCTGAAAGTCCAACCTTGGTAACTCCAGCACTTGGAACTCCAGCGTCTGGAACAATGACAAACGTAACTGGACTACCTATTTCAACTGGTGTATCTGGTCTTGGAACTGGCGTAGCAACATTCCTTGCAACTCCATCTTCTGCAAACCTTGCATCAGCATTAACTGATGAATCAGGATCTTCAACAGTAGCATTTACTAACAGTCCAACTTTTGTTACACCAACTCTTGGTGCAGCAGCAGCGACAAGTATTGCTCTTCCAGATGCTCTTGTTGGTTCTGCTCTTGCTACCGCTTCAACTTCAGCAACAACAATTGACACATGGTCAACAAGCACTTATTCATCTGCAAAGTATATTGTTCAGATGAAAAAAGGTACTGACATTGAAGTAATTGAATTACTTGTTACAGTTGATGGATCAAACAACGTTTACTTAACAGAGTATGCAGATGTAATCAGTAACGCTGAACTAGGAACAACTAACGCTGTTTACAGTGGTGGAAACGTTCTTCTTCAGGTAACTGGTGCAGCAGCAGACACCGCTGTTAAAGTACACAAGATTTATATTGAAGCATAACTAGAATAGAGGTCGGAAGTGGCACCTGGATCAACGACAACTAATAGAGACTTTAAGGTAAAGCACGGCATTATTGTAGCCGATGGCGGAACTTTTGGATCAACAGTCACAGTTGCCACTCCTACTCAAAATGCTCATGCAGCAACAAAACTTTATGTAGATACTGCAATTGGTTCTCCAACTATTGGAACAACACAGCCAGAAACTCCAGCAAATGGAAATTTATGGTTTGACACAGTAACAGAACGTATTCACGTATACTACAATGGTCAATGGATTGCAATTGCTACCCTTGAAGATTCTGAAACACTGCCTGATCATATTCATGACACAGCAATTGATGGAACTGGATTAGTTGTAAGTAGATTTATTGATGCTGGGTTTTATTATGAGCCTGGAGTTCTTGTAAGTGCTGGACTTTACAACACTACAGAATTTGAAGCAACGTACGACGGCGGGATAGCAACAGATAACTTTAATTAACTATCTGTTATAATATAACTAAGTATAAGGAGCAATAAATGGCAACCAGAATGCAACAACGTAGAGGAACTGCAGCGCAGTGGATCTCTACAAATGGTGGAGCAGGACCAGTATTAAATGCTGGTGAAATGGGTTGGGAATCAGATACAAATAAATTTAAAATTGGTGATGGTGTAAATAACTGGACAAGCCTAGACTACTTCTCTGATATTAATTCTACTGTTAATCCCGCTTTTGGTTCAAGCATTACTTTTGAAGGCGCTACTGCTAACGATTTTGAGACAACTCTTGCAATAACAGACCCAACTGCTGACCGCACAATTACATTCCCAGATTCTACTGGAACTGTAGCACTTACAAGTGATATCACAGTAACAGCGTCATCAACAAATACACTTTCAAATAAATCAATTTCACTTGGTTCAAATACAGTAACTTCAACTCTGGCTCAATTAAATACCGCAATTAGCGATGCAGATGTAGCCACACTTGCTGGAACAGAAACACTTACAAACAAAACTTTAACAAACCCAACTCTGACTACACCAAACATTGGGGTAGCATCTGGTACATCATTAACACTTACTGGTGACTTAATAGTTCAAGGAACCACTACAACTATTGATTCAACTACAATTGCCGTTAAGACTGCTTTTGTTTTTGAAGGTGCAACAAACGATTCTTATGAAACCACACTTACAGTAACAGATCCTACTGCAGATCGTACACTAACCCTGCCAGATGCAACAGACACATTAGTAGGACGTGCGACCACAGATACTTTAACTAATAAATCAATCTCACTTGGCTCAAACACAGTTACTTCAACTCTTGCACAATTAAACACTGCAATTAGCGATGCAGATGTAGCCTCACTTGCAGGATCAGAAACTTTAACAAATAAGACAGTTGCTTTAGGTTCAAACACAATTTCAGGAACTTTAGCACAATTCAATACCGCCGTCACAGATGCTGACTTTGCGTCTTTAGCGGGTAGTGAAACACTTACAAACAAAACACTTTCAAGCGCAGTAGCAACAACAGCACTTACTCTTAATGCTACAGCAGAACTTAGATTGGCAGATACAGACTCATCTAACTATGTTGGTTTTAAAGCACCAAGCACAGTTTCTGCAAATAAAATTTGGACACTTCCTTCAGCCGATGGAACTGCTAACCAAGTCTTAACAACAGATGGTTCTGGAATTTTATCATTTGCTTCTGCTTCAGCAGGAGTAGACGAAGCAATTATAATTATGGGTGCTTACTAAAATACAAAGCACTAACTCTTAACTAGAGATTAACACGCCTTAAACAAGCGTGTTTTTCTTTTTAATTCTATGATATACTTAACACTACTTTGGATTCTGCAAAGTACTTATAATATTAATAGAAAGTTGGAACATAAATGTCAGATATCTTTTCTTTTCGTTTGTCAGATGAGTTTGTAAATAAATATACCGAGATATCAGCCCCATTTGGTTTTTCAGATGCTGGATCAAACTCTTTAGGTGAGATTACTTTTATACGCACATATTCTCGTATGAAAGAAGACGGAACAAAAGAAAGATGGCATGAGGTTTGCAAGCGGGTAATTGAAGGAATGTACTCTGTACAAAAGAACCACGCTAAAGACAATAGGCTTCCATGGAATGACAATAAAGCACAGAAGTCTGCTCAAGAGGCCTATGACCGTATGTTTAATTTAAAGTGGACTCCACCAGGCAGAGGTCTTTGGGCATTTGGCACCCCTATGACTATGGAAAAACGTAACTCTGCTTCCCTTCAAAACTGTGCAATGGTATCTACTCGTGACATTGATCGCAATGATCCTGGAGCATTATTTGCTTGGGTTATGGATGCTTTAATGTTAGGTATTGGTGTGGGGTTTGATACCGTCGGTCAAGACAAAGAAATGCCTATTTATGCTCCAACAGAGCCAGAAAATATATGGGACATTCCAGATACTCGTGAGGGGTGGGTTGACTCAGTAAGAATG
>Ga0209500_10001746_pt1 | contig 16016 bp, 21 predicted proteins | sample S_140212_EF_Meta_FD_187323 | JGI IMG/M metagenome (GOLD analysis project Ga0209500, IMG submission 187323) | Freshwater microbial communities from Lake Simoncouche, Canada to study carbon cycling - S_140212_EF_MetaG (SPAdes) (version 2) | ecosystem: Environmental > Aquatic > Freshwater > Lake ... | reverse complement strand
AAGTTCACGATCCAATGTGATAGTCACAGATTCTTTTTCTGCATCCACATTAACATCGTCTTGTTCAATTTCACGAATCATTCGTTTAATAGCTTCTTTTAATTGTTGTTTATTCATAGTTTTTTTATTTTCTGCATATCCCACAAAATCATATCCACTACCATTTGTACCAGATCCAGTACCAGATCCAGTCATCATTCCGTCTTCTGGAAATGGACTTTCCATAGCTTGAGCTGGATAAGCTTCACTCATTCGCCATCCACCGCCTTTACTCTTGTACCATTTAGCTGCCCATCCATTGGCATAAGCGCTGGGATAAACATCAAATTTAGATCTTGCTGCGGATTTGGCTCTAGCCCATAAAGCGGGATTTGTTGGTTTTGGCTTTCTTTTACCTTTACCAGATTTTCTTCTTTTCTTTTCGTCTAACATAGCTTCTTCTAAGCTACTAAAAGTTTGATTTTCCAATTCGATGTCAATAGTCTTATTTACAATAGGTTCACTGCGTCTACCATCAACTTTTCCATTTGATGTACCGCCAATAATTCCACCCATGTTACCTTTTTGTAAACCTTTATTACCAACTCTAGATTTATCATTAATACTTTGATTTGTATCGCCTAATCCAGAACCAGTGGAATGTTTAAATTCACTAGCTAATCCAGCAGCAACCAATTTACTGTAATATTTAGGATCTTCTGTTAAGTGGTCCATTGCGATAGATTGCGCAATTCCAGTATCGTTTGTATGTTCCATTTCTATCTGAATTCCGGTAGAGAGTTGTATAGGATCCACTTCGGTTGTAGGAGTATTATCACCTACGCCGCCTGACAATTTATCTAAATTATTAATCATTTTTCATTCCTTGTTGAAATTTTGAAAAGCTTTTACCGTTTCCCGCACTTGGATCAATCATCCATCTACGTCCGCGCATTGCATCACTTCCCAACGTGGGATCGTGAAATTTACCATCGCCAATATAATGCCATCCTTTATGAAGTGGATCTGGTTTACGATATTGAGGTGGTCCGTCTTTAACAAAATTTCTCATATATAATAAATATTAACTCCAATTTCTACGTTGTTTCTTCTTTTCGTGTAAATCTCTCATTATTTCAGCAATAGCTTTTTCTTGTGGTGTGCGATAATCAGTTATTTCTTCTGATTTCTTTTCTTCTTCGTCATCTTCAATATCTAACATATGTAGTTTGCTATAATACTGGTGGTCATTCTTTAGATTATTCACGACGTTTTGTTTGGCTACTTGCTTATCCTTTAGTACAAGTTTCTTCATTTCATAATCAATACCCATGATAATTTCATCAGGAGTTACTTTGTATTTGATTTTTTCAACATCTCCCACATAATCTCTTGGATTTTGGCCAGTATATGGACCAAATGGTGTTACTTTTGACATTGAATCTTTTGAACTAACGGTAATCTTGCTTTTATCGGTTAATGTGCCAAAATTACTCGGATCTTGTGATACATCAGGACTATCAAATGTAGATACATCCGAAGCACCAGAAACAGCTCCTCCTTGAGCAAAAGGTAAACCTTGCATCATTCTGTCGCCTAGATCTCCCAATTCTTGTAGTTTAGACATATACTTATAAATATAATGGAACTAATCAATAAGTTAATAGATTTTGACATACACAAGGACATATTCAGAAATATAACCAGATTTGTTGATTATGAACGCTACTAAATGGACGTTTGTAGAATACCAAACATATACAACATTTGATAAATCATTTATAGTTACTATATAATAGATTCAAAATTTGGATTCACAAATAAAGGTTTTATTAATTTACCATCGTAATAACAAAACGGTTTTGATTGAAATAGTATTTTATTAGGATATTGATAAGAGGCGTGATAATTTGATATTTCTTCAATTTCATTTTGAAATTGTTTTTTAGACGAATGGTTTTGTAATTTTAATCTTAAATCTCTTCTGACAGATGACATATGATGCATCTGTAACTTATCTCTCGTAAGACACAAAAAATTAGAGTCGTGATATATTCTATTTAGGTCTACACCTACCGGAAAAGAATTAGTAGTACCAAGTAATAAGTTTTCTTTAATTTTATATATAAAGGGACAATAATATTCCTCGGGTGGATCTAGTATTAAATTTAAGTATTTATAGTATGTAATCATCTTACAGGCAGACGATTCAAATCCTTCTAAAAATATTTCATCTTTGATTTCTTTAAATTCCGAATGTAGATAATACTCGTCACCATCGATAGCTAAATAATGTGTACATCCTTTGTTAATTATATCTACAAGGCCTGTATTTCTATTATTAAGTTGGTTAATTCTAGGATTGATGTTTAAATCATTTTCAACATAAATAATGTTGTCTATTATGTTCCTTTTTAATAAATCGTTTAAATACTCAGTTTGATTTTTACTACTATTACCAAAAAACGACCGTGTTTGATAAACACAATTAATATAATCAACCAGATTTCTAATTGGTTTTATTGACCATTCTAAATGTTCTATTGTATCTTCAAAAACAATATAACCCAATCCTAATTTATTTTTCATTTAATATTTCTTTACATTTTTTAATAAAACTCGTATGTTGACTGCCAAATCTTATTTCAAATTGATGATATATCATGTTTTCATAAATTGTACCATTTCCAAATTTAGTATTATGTGATGATATATCCCACTTCTGATTGCCACCATTTGTAACATTCCAGTATATAATATTCTTATTTAGATGTTGACAAACATTTGTAAATCTTTGCATATTATCACATCCTATAACAGGAGTCCTATCAGTATTAAATGAGGGTTCACCACAATCTATATACAATTGTTTTGAAAATCCACAAAATGCGGGTGACACATATGGTTTATTTTTATCTATATGATTTGCACATTGTATAGCTCCAGATAACGTCTGATTGTCCTTTATTTGATTTAGCATTAAAGGATAAAAACCATAAGACAACGGAATACTATCTATGTCAAAAAATATAATATAATCTTCTTTGGACTTATTTATTATATCTATCATCATATTAGGATGATCTTCATAATCATCATTTAATATTTCTTTACCAAATACCTGCCTTATTTCTAAATTAAACTTATCAAATACTAATTTTTGATATTTAGAAATTTCCGGGTTTAAATTTTTATTTACACAACTATATATCCCCACATTCATAACTTATATACTTTCTCGACATAATCAAAACATTCATAGTTGGTAATATCTTTAATTCTATTATTATAGTGTTGTACGTATTTTTTACTATACGATTCATCTATACAATAACCCCCAACAGCTGTTAATTCTGTTGTGGTATTACCACATATAGATATAAATAATTTATTATTAAGAATCTGATTGTAGTCCAAGTTATCTGATTGTACACTAACAGGAGAAAAATTATTTAGTACATTAATATCTGTGATGCCTGTAGCTACAGTAATCGATAATTCTTCAATTGGTCTCCCAAACCAAGTCCATTCGTGAATATTAGTTATTTCACCACTATCCATTTTATCATAAATATTTCTCGACAAATCGAAAAATTCCTTGGTTTTTTGATTTTTTTTAAACAATAAAAACTGACCGTGTAACTGATATAGTATATTATTTTTAAACTCAAACTTGGGATTAAAAGTAGAAACGTCGTATCCATGAAATATTTTTGTAGTGTTGTTTAAGTTTATTATTTTTTCATTTTGACCTGCTAAATCAATGTAGTTGTCAAGTAAATTAAATACTTCACTTAATTTATTATTTGACATATACAAACTATCTACATCTAAATACATTGTATTATCATACGGCGATATATCATATAAACACAGTTTAAACCTATTTGGGTGTTTATTGTTATTTAAATAAAACGCAGATGTTGGAATGTCTACAATAGTATCAAAGATAGTTTTATCTACCGACGATAAAGATGTATGGTCTGTAAATACAGTTACATGAATATCATCATATTGTTTTATACTAGCAACCAAATTATAAGTTAATTTACCAAACGATTGATCGCCGAAACAAAGTAAACAAATCCCATTTTTCATACAGAAAATTTATTATCATGCATAATTTTTGCAATTGTGTTAAAATTTAATTTCCAGATAGAATCGGTAGGATATGCGTATCCACAATCCAAAAATTTAACAGATTTATCTATAATATATCTGTTCAAATACGATTCATCAAACCATTTGGCAATATATCTAAGTTTTAAATCTTTCTTTATCATTTCATTAATATCATATGACATTTTTAATACGTCATTAGCATGTCCACCAAAAAAACTGGCTTGTACATAATGTATGTTTCCACTATCATTTACATAAGCGGTTGAAATGGGATTTTCATCGTATGCTTTACTATTATAATGTTGCCAGGGATGTTTTGTAACTACAATTGGCATTTCGTCCGTAGGAAATATTTCTTCGTCAATAACATTCACGACTTCACAATCACCATCGATAAAATATATTAAATCAAAATTTTTATAAACATTTTGTTGTTCGATTAAATAATTGAATTTCATTAATGTTATAAGTGGTGAGGGAAGATGAGATATATTGAATATATTATCAGACGAGTGTGATTTATTTGTGTATGTAAAAAATGTTACATCGTGATTTTTTAAAAAATAGTCACTAATTGATTTTTTTAATGTTTCATATCGACTCCAATATGAATCCGTTAGAATTGTAGAAATAGCTATTTTCATAATCATTTTTTACCAATCCATATAAAATGTAATAGTTTGGGTATCATCTAATTAAACTTTTAAATCTATCAATTGGTACGTCTGATATTCTGGTAGATAACTGATTTGTTATATCTATACTAGGAGAATAAGAATTTAATAAATTATTGTATGAAAAATCTATCATTACTAAATCAACTGGGTATTTAGAACTAACAATTTTATCAGCTATTATTTTATATATAGTCGGACATCTAAAAATCATACAATTACTTGAATATTTAATTTTTATCTTATTCACATATTCATTAACAGATGTAACTATATAATTTTCCTCGGTTTTATGGTATCCTAGTGGATAATTACTAAGATTTAAAAAATTCCAATCTGTAGGAGTGTTGTTATAAAATTCTAAAAATAGTTCTTCAAAATTTTCTACAAAACGATTGTCATCTTCTAATATAACAATACTATCAAAATTTTTATAATATGATTCATAAAATATAGAATTATAAGCAGATTGTAAACTTTGTTCCTGTTCATTTATTTCAAATGAACCATCATATATTTTTTTAAAATAACTATAATTGGTTGCAATTCTTAAATCGTAGTTCAATCCAATAGAATTATAATATTCGACAAAAGATTCATATCTTGAATTTGGCGGATTTGTAGTCACCAAAAAAACTTTAGAGAATAACTTGTTTAAAATGTGCATATATATACATAGTTGTGAGATTTAATATACTAACATACAATAATGGAGTAGGCATAGTAACAGATGCAATTCTATTAAAAGATTTAATTTATAATAACATATCAGAACAAGTAGAGGTTAAATTTGTTGGAGAACATAGTATAGAAACTGCGGATGTCGGCATATGGATTCAAAATTTTGACATTAATTTATTAAATTTATTTAAAAAAAATATATTCTTTATAAACGAGGAGTGGGCTGGAATAAATGAATTATCAAATTTACATTTATTTGATTATGTTGTTTGTAAATCAAAATATGCTCAGAATTTATTAAAATCATATTGTAATGTAATTTATATTCCATTTATATCAAAAAACTTCTACAGTCCAGTGGTTGAACGTCAGAATCAATTCCTTCATTTTGTTGGTAAATCGATTCAAAAAAATACAGAATTAGTGTTATCACTAAAAAATCAATTAACTCTCATAGATCCATATGATAGATATAAAGTATGTGAAAATGTAAATCACATTAATGAATATCAATCTACCGATCAGCTTGTTAATTTACTTAATTCCCACAATATTCATATATGTTGCAGCCTATATGAAAGTTGGGGACATTATTTGTTTGAAGGATTGTCTACCGGCGCAGAGATAATTTGTAGTGATATACCATCATTTAGAGAACAACTAGATCCAAATCTTGTACACTTTATTCAAACGACAGAAACTGTTAATGTCAACTATCAATATGATTTTGATAATATTAATAAAAAATTTCCGATGAGAAAAAGTTTTTATATAGATGCGGGTTGTTTTAAAAACAAAATAGAAAATTTTAAACCAATCGGAAAATCAGAAGAACGCCGAAAGTTATTTAATAATATTATTCATTCTAATAAGAAAAAAATAATAGATTTTATTACAACTTTAACATAAATTTTGAATCAATATTGTTTTTAATGATGTCGGGTAAATCTATTATGTTATTACCATTCATAGACATCTTTTGATTATAACTAAAGTTATATACATCGTCGGTATTATATTCTCCGTGTGAAAATGATTGTATCTTTTCTCTAAAATCGTAACATGCACTCAAATGATAACCACAATTTTCGTGATCAACATAGTCGTTACTAGCATAGCCAATTTCTCTAATCGGATAATGATCATCTAAAAACGATTTATATTTTTCAGAAAATGTTTTAAACATAAATCCAGATATATAACGCATAATCTCTCCCGAAATTATTTGTGTATTTGCATAATATCTACAATGTACTAAATTAAAATAATTAAACCGGTTTAAATCAATTTTTTCAATTATATCTTTTATAAAAACTATTTCATCTATATCTGTAAAAATTATAATATCATCGTCTTTAAAATTATAATTTTTAAAAAAATTCTCTCTTTGTTTTTTTTCTCTTCTCCAATAAACCTTGAAAGGCTTTTCAAATTTATATTCTGGTAAATCATCCAGTGAGTCTGTTTTTATAGAATCATAAATTATTTTATCTTTATATTTGTCAAATATTGCGTGATTATTAAAGTTATACAATTTAGGTATACCTGAAAACGTAGTATTGGACTCTGAAATAATAAACTTGTCTACTATATCATAATTAACAATAAACTGCAAATTCAACATTTCAACTTCATTATTATATGGAATAAATTGATATATCATAAAATTAGATACACTCTTTAACACTTACACAATTATACAAAATATTGTCTTTGCCGGCGTGTATATTTATTGAGTCGAAATTGTGTAGGTTATATAGATCCAAGTGATAGTTTAAACCTATTTTTCCTATTTGATTTGTTCTAGATACTAATGGAGAAACGACATTACACGAATTAATCTGTGAATCAATAGTTGCATCAAATGTAATATCCATACGCCACTGTTTATACATATGTTGATACCAAAATGTTTTTGATACCCCAGTTCCCCAACACGAAACATATTTATTTCCCGTTAAACATAATAAAGTGTTCATATTTTTGTTTTTATATAATGTATCGTCTGGATAGTAAAGTTCGTGTTTATTTAATGTACATAACAAATTGTTTTCTAAAAGATTGTTATGTAAACAATACATAGATAAATCATACAAATCTGGAGAGCATATTATATCATCTTCAAGCAAAAAAACATAATCAAGTTTAAGTACTTCAAAACAATAATTGAATGCTGCAAAATGATTTAAAGCGGGTTTAAATCTATAATAATTTCTGAATATAGTTTTGTTCCAATGACTCGGAATCATTTCAACCATATTTTCAGAGTCAGGCTCTACAAAAAATAAAAAGTGAATTTTATCTAAATTGTTAAGTCGATTTACATGATCAATATACTGTTTAAAATACGCAATTCGATCATCACTCGTATAACATATTGGAGTAATAACATACAATATCATAATAATATAAATGGTTTATTTTTTACTTTATCTATAAACGTCTGTTTTTCAAATCACAATGTTTTATGAAAATTCCGGATATTTATTTATAATATATTCTCTATCAGCTTTTATTTTTATACCTGTGTTAGCAAAATGTGATGCTTGATTTTCATGAATTCTGACCGTGATGCATATATCAGATATTATTTCTGGATCTCCATATTTCTTTAAAAGAGAACAATGCATTTCGTGATCATTCATTATATCGACATTTTCGTCAAATAAGTTTGGATTATCAACGTCATTAATAAAAAAAGATATACTTGGACATCCCCACTTTCTTCTGCTAGGTACCATAACTCTACATGTTGAATTATTAGACTGATGATAATGATTAAACCCAAATGCACCCCAATAAATATCTTTTTTACAAAATACATCAGCAATATATTGTAATGCATTATCATTACAAAATTTATCATCATAATGCATTATTTTTATAACATCTCCTGTCGCTTTTTTTATTCCACAATTCATATTAACTGTTATACTTCCACGACCAATATCATTAAAATAATGTTTGATGTCCAATCCGTCATATTCTGATATAATATTTTTTATGTCGTCGTTCGTAGAATGATCCGAAATTATCACTTCGTAATTTTTATATGTTTGACTTTTAATACTATTTAAACAGTCTTTGGTGTATATACTACCAAAACCATTTGCATTGTAAGTGGGTATAACAATTGAAATTTTAACATTATCTTTCATACTGGGGTACCATAAAAACAATTATTACAGATAAAATTTTCATCGCCGTCTTTCATTTTTTTTAAAAAATTTCTCATTGTGTCCGATTTATGTATATCTGACAGTGTTTGAGTTAACAAGTTTCCAACTATATGTTTTAAGGAAAAATCTGAACAGCACACCGAAACATCGCCGTTGGGTATAACCACATTGCTAAAATATCTGTTTGTGTGACATTTCACAGGACCTTTAATGACTTTTCTTGGAATATTATCCAAATTATCAGCTCTTGAATGTGGAACATGCATTGTGCCAGAAAGTTGTTTTGGAAGCAAACTCTTTCCTTTTTCGGAAAAGAAATTAAAAATTGATCTCCCCCGTTTATACTTTTCTGCAAAATATAAATATATCTGTTCAGGAACAATTACCTTACTGTCTGTTAAATGAATTTCTACATCGACATCTAAATTTATTAATCTATCAATTTTTTCAAATGTAGCTCCATATAAAGTAGTGTTGAATGTAGTTTTATAACCCTGACTTTTAGTATAATCTACAAATTTATCCCAATCTGGATGAGCTAATGGTTCAGTAAATCCTGTAAAATAGATATGATTTATTTTATGATTAACATTATTTAATATTATTTTATAATCGTCAATCGACATATTTTTTTTATCGGTCTCGTTAATCACTTTATAATTTTTTATATAATTTGTCTGTGGACAGTAAGAACACATCATTGGACAGCCGGATGTTAAAGTTATTTCTAAATGGTTACTCATATGTTATATTTTAATTTAATGATTTGATAAAATTTGTACAAATTTAACAAATGTACTGTTTGCATCATAAATTCTAAAATTTGTTTTTGATAAAATTATTGCATCAATAATTGCATCACGAATTTGATCCGAATTTATATGTAAATTATTCATCCAAGGCAAATTTGAATTATATTTCTTAACAAATTGTTTATTATTTCTGATTATAATGTTATATGGAAATTTTTTCTTTATATAATTTTCCAATTCTTGTTCGGACGATGATATCAAAATTTTGGCGTTAGGATTATCTCGTAATGAATCTAAAATTTGATTTTCATAATAAGAAAATGACTTATTAAAGTCTGACCCACGTAAATGTGCTCCTATTATTGTTTTATTTATGTTCAATTCATTTATTACATTGTATGCATCATTGACGATATCTTTTTTAATAGATAAATAATCCGAAATATTTAGATTTTCTTTCAAACGAATGCAATTTAAAAATATAGGACTGCATGCCAAAATATTTTTGTAGTTGTTTTTGATTAGAAAATCATCTTGTTCACCAATCATCAAAACATTTTGTTTCATCTTTTCTGATAGAAATTTTCTATTATATAATTTAACCTCGTTAATTACAGCATCGTAACGTTTACAATAAAATTGTGTATCTTCATTTTTCAAACTGTTTAAAAAATCTAAGTCTGCAATTTGAATATCATTATCAAAAAAATCATTGAATTTAGATTCACATATCCTATCAGTAGGCCAGTACAATAATAATTGTCGATTTTCAATTCTAGATAATTCAATAAATGATATTAGTGGCAAAATTCTATTGCACAATCCTCCGCCTGTATAACATATCAATTTATTCATAAGACTAATATAGTATATTTGAATTGAGATATAATCTATCCGTGGAAAAATCTTTTACTAAAATATAATTCATTGCCAACATTTTTTCGTGCAATTGTTCTGATGTTGGAGAGTCTATCCACATATCGCCCAAATTTATATCGTTTAGAGTTTCAACATATACTACAGATGGTCGGATGTTTCCAAATCCATCGACCACTAAAAGTTCAGCGCCTTCTACATCTATATGTGCTAAATCTATTTTAGAGATATTATTTTGATTACAAAATGTATCTAATCTAATGCTAGGTATGATCTTAGAATTCTCTTGTTGTATTATTCTTGGATGTTTGTTCTTATACACATCTGAATGTCTATATATTGATCCTTGAGCATCAGGCCGTTGATTGTCTACTAATGAATCATAAAATGATAACTCTCCATCAATATTGGATACTGCGATATTATATACATTTATATCTAAACCGTTTAAACTATCTTGTATAAATTTCCATCTGAGAGGTGAAGCTTCAAATGAATATATTTTTGCATTTTTAAAATAATTTTTGAATCGTATACTATCACCCAGATCATAACATCCAACATCAAAAATAACATCCACATCGTTTATCCCTAACATTGTCAACCATTCTATTTCAAATCCGCCTCGACCAAAATTTTTATTATTAAAAATAAACTCACAACTGTGATTTAAAACCACATTATCAAATAACTTTTTTATATTATCAATTTTATTCATTATTAAAACCCAATTTTTTCAGATTCGGAATATGGAAAATTATTCTGTTTTAAATAAATATCTAATACCGATTTGTATTTACTGTTTTTTAGAGTTGGTGATAACCACAAAAATTCTTGAACTACATTTTTGTCTAAAAATGGGTACCTAGCTTCTATTCCATACGATCCAGCGACATACTCTTCTTTTGCTAAATAAGATTCCATTGAACTATTAAAGAAACTTGGCCATGGAAATATTTTAGAAAGATCGTTTGGAAATAAACCTCCAAAGTTACTGTGCTTATACTTTTTTATACCACCAAACCCGTAATCCGAAAATATTTCATCGGCACCCTGTCCAGATAATAATATCTTTTTTCTGTCTTTTATTGCATAACTACACAAATGTGACAAATGTTTGGCTCCATTATCATCAATTAAAGATAACCAATATTCATTATAATCACTTGAATTTGAATATGTAACAAACTGAAAATGTTCGGTATATAGTTTTATATAATCATGTGCGATTTTAATCTCGTCTGGATACTTAGTAAGTAATTGGTATTCATTTTTATCTAACTTAGAAAATCTATCTTGTAAAACTCTTTGATTTTCGCTTCCAATAACAGAATACGATTTAAATTTTACATGTTGATTTAATAATTCACAACATATTGCACCGCTATCATATCCACTGCTCAATCCAATAAAAACACTTTCTCTTAAATTACTTGTTCTTTTTTTTATGGAATTTTTAAACGATTCTATCCAATCATCGAAGTTTAATTTATGTTGATTAGATACATCAAAATCGTGTACAGTTGATTGATTTTTTATTTTGTTTGTCTTTAAATCTATAACTAAGGTTGTATTTGGCTGCAGTTTTACAATATCAGTATAACCAAGATTTTTTAATGGTGTACTGTATGTAGCTACGCCAATGCCATTACTTAAACTATAAAAAATTGGTTTAGTTTTAAATATATCACTTGATATTATTATCTTTTCGTTTTTGTAATCAACTAATATAACCGCATATTCTCCATCCAACTTTTTAATAAATTCTTCACCGTATTCTTTATATAAAGGTATCAAACACTCTCCATCGGATTTATAATTTCCGAAATTAATATAATTATAAATTTCACCATTATAAACACATGCAATTTCATTTTTTTCATCTATAAATGGTTGTTCTATAAATTCGCCGGTTATTGACAATAAATTGTGTACATATGTATAATTTTTATATTTTTTAACAGAAGTTTTGTCAGGTCCTCTGAATTTTGTATAAAAATTTATATAATTTAAATCTTTTATTTCTCTATCTGTAAAAATAAAACTACACATAATTTAATTTGATCTTTTATGACTTGATCGAGACGATACTGTCATTAATTTATTACCATTTGCTTCATTTGCCCATCCGGGCATTATTTCTGGGATTATATCAAATTCTCGACATACATATGGAAAACTAATTTGATCGCGAGAGGTGAATTTACAAATATGTTCCCACCACGATAAACTCATCTGTTGTATCTTTAAAGAATTTCGTTGAATACGACATGGTATCTCATATAACCCATTATTCACAGGATAACCTTTACTTTTATAGTACTTATACTGCGCATTCAATAAATCAATATGGTCGTATTTTATTTTTTTAACTTCTTCAATCTCATCATATATACAATTTCTATATTTATGTTTAAATACAGCTATATCCGATTTATTTAAATATGTGTTTATTATTTCTATTGGATCGACTGCTAATTTGTGTACAGAATCTATCCATATATAATAATCATAACCTGGTAAAAACAAAAATGGCAGTATTTTATATATTTTAGCATTTCTTCTATTTTTAAAATCAACATCCATAGAAAAATCAATAAACCTATGAGTTTTCCATATAGATTGGTGATTTAATAATCTATCGTCTACAAACGCATGATAGTCCACACAATCAAATCGACACTGATCCAACAAATCGTTCGCTCCAACCGAACTGGTTACAACTGCAATTTTCATATATTATAATTATATGTCGATTAATGTAGAATACATATTATAAATCCAATCTTCCATATTGACATACCGATGCGCTAGATCAAAGTTATTTTTTATAGAAGTAATATTTGAATTATAGTAGTCTTCGTTTAATAATGGTATAATCTATTTTGGGTTGCATATGATGAAATAACATACACCTTATTAAAATACTTATTTAATACATTCATACCAATATAAATGATTCATTTTTTATTTTATCTATAAATAACTGTTTAACGATTTTGATGTTAACCGCACTACAATCGTTTAATCCACTATAAATGTTAATATTTAAATCATCAACAACCACATTCATAGGAAAAATAACTTCATATTTAACAGCTTCACACAGTTCTGTTTTTCTCCAATTCCACAAATCATTTAATATAGTATTGTCGCTATATTCTCTATTGGATTCGAATAGAGGTTTATATGCATATCCCACTGGAGATAAATCGTCATTTAGTCGTAATAATCCGATAAAGTACTTAAAATGAAGACGACTAAACCAGACATAACTATGAAATAATAGATACTTAATACCATCTACTTCAAAGACATTTGTACTCAAACCGGGATTACCATATTTTTCAATCCATGGTTGTAAATTAATTTGTTTTTTAAATATAACCGTTTCTTTACCATCCATAATTGTATATGGATTTACGTGGTAGATAATCTTGTCGTTATAAAATTGCCAATGTTTTTCAAAATGAGCATTTTGAGTTTTAAAATGTGTAAACTCTTTTGTAGTTAAATTGTATTTTTTGTACTCAACGTTTATTATTTTCTCAATATCATGTTTATCCCGTTTACAACAACATACACTTATCTCAGTATCATTTATAAATCTAGCATCTTCATAACTCAATAGATACATGTCATCTGTGTGGTGTTGTAATAAAACGTTATCTAGATCATCTACTATATCACTAACCAGTAATCTGTCTTCAAATTTAGATTCTCGTCTGTAGATAGTTCTACCATTAAAATGTGAAGGATTAAAATAATTATATTCCCCGTCGAAATTTTTTAAAATTTCTATATCTAGATCTTTTAAATCAAATATCATAAATACACGTTGTGTGTTCATTAGGATCTCCATCGATAAAATATTTAATATCTAAAGCGTTAGATGGATGATAGCCGTTATTTTCTAGTATCTGCCAAGTATTTTTATACTTACCGTCAATAATATCATCGTTAAATCTTCTACCAGACACAATCAATTTATTGGTCATTTGTTTTATATCTTGTAAATATAAATTAAGATCCTTTTCATGTATATGCTGAAAAACAATAGTGGCATATATACAATCAAAGTTCATTGTTTTTAATTGATCCCAATCCGACATAAGTTCTAGGTTTGGATAATCACATATTTGTTTGCTAAATCTTATTTTTGAATATTCGTTAGCTTTATTCATCATATGTGGATTATCGTATCCATAAAATTTCCAATTTTGAAAATTTTGTGAAAAGTCAAAAATATTACGGCCTACACCACATCCGAAATCCAAAATAGACAACGATTCAGATTTATCCCCTATCATAGGCGTTAACCACATATCTGAATTTATTGTTTCTGATGTTCCATTAGTTAAGACTAAATCAATAACTTTATTTAAATTAAATTGCTCAATGTGTAACCACCCGTTAAAAGAATTATTCATAAAAAATAGTAAACTAGAATGTATTTTAATACATATTAACATGAATTTCGATCAATATAAGTTTCCTGAATTAAAAATAATACCAGACATTTATAAAAACAAAAATAAATGTTTTATTTTGAAGAATTGTATTATTGATTTAACAAATTTTTCTAAGCTTACATTAGACGATGTTTATAATAATATAAAAGTATACAGTGAAAATTAAAAGATTGTATAAATTCTTAATTCTTTATATATGCTTGAACATATGGACATGGAGCGCCATTACAAATACGGTGTAATTTGTTAGATTTAACAAATTCTCTTAATTCTTGAAGAGTTTTTCCAAGCCAAATATCGTTGAGTGTATCTTTATTAAGATTGCCTAAGTGCTGTGAACTCCAACAACAAACTCTTACCTCACCTGTAGCTAATACTTGTAAATTCTCCCACGGATGTTTACAATCTTTTATTTCAAGTTTCATATTTTATGATAAGTAAATTTAATATTTTTTTCATTTGCATAAATTGATATTTTATTAATTTCATCGTTATATAGTTCTTGAAACTTCCAAGGTAATTGATCTTCATAATTAAAAGTCCAATTTCTAATTTGCCTATTAAACTGTTCACCTTCCCAATTATTCAATGGCCAAGTATCTAATATGTTTATATTAAGATCTACACATAAATCTATTGCATCTTTTAATTCCAAAATATTTTCTCTCATTAATGTCATGTTTAATGTGATTGTTAAATTCGACTTATATTGTTCTTTATAAGACATTAATTTTTTAATATTTTCAATTACATTATTAAGATTTGCGCCTCTTATTTTAGAGTATGTTTCGACATTAGGGGAATCAATAGAAACACTCAAATGTTTTAACGAAGAATTAACTAATTTTATCATTTTTTCTTCGGATAAACTCACCAAATTAGTATTAGTAGATGACCAACTATTATTGTTTAATACTTCTAAACATTTCCAGAATGATGGACTTAAAGTTGGTTCTCCAATTCCATGCAATTGTATAAATTCCGCATTTAATATATACGGTTTTAATTGTTCCAAAGTGTTCTCGGACAAATGAACTTTAGCTCTTCCAAAATCTTCAGCTGACTGAGTACACATTACACATTTTAAATTGCAAATTGATGTAGTTTCTATGTTAAGCGATTTTGGATATAAACGTGTCATATTTTCTTGTGGGACTTGTATACATTTCGTATTAAAATATTACATCTTGATCGATCATAATGTATTTGTATACCAATCGTAAGCTTCCTTCACACCGTATTGTAAATTAACGTTTGGTCTCCATCCTAAATTAAATATTT
>Ga0209500_10001740_pt1 | contig 16042 bp, 10 predicted proteins | sample S_140212_EF_Meta_FD_187323 | JGI IMG/M metagenome (GOLD analysis project Ga0209500, IMG submission 187323) | Freshwater microbial communities from Lake Simoncouche, Canada to study carbon cycling - S_140212_EF_MetaG (SPAdes) (version 2) | ecosystem: Environmental > Aquatic > Freshwater > Lake ... | reverse complement strand
GCGACCGCCGGTTTGTCCGGCTGACTCTTGTTCCCTTCTTCTCGACGATCGGGAACGTTCAGGAGTTTCAGTTTGAGGGCTCTCGATCCACATCCACCAAGAGCAGCGACGAGAAGTCTGGACTCACGAGCGACAAGAGCGGACCCACCCTCAACGGCCTAGGTGTCGGCCAGGAAAAATATGCCAACGAGCAAATCCTGAAGTCTGCGGGCACGACGATCCAACTGCCGGAGTTTCTCTTCACCACCGTCACCACCACTGTCAGCGTGCCCGACGGCGGCACGGTGCTCTTGGGCGGCATCAAGCGGCTCCGCGAAGGACGCAACGAATTCGGCGTGCCAATCCTCTCGAAGGTGCCTTATATCAACCGCCTCTTCAAGAACGTCGGCCTCGGCCGCACGACCGACAGCCTCATGCTGATGGTGACGCCTCGCATCATCATTCAGGAAGAGGAAGAAGAAAAACTGCTCGGTGTAAACCGGCCCTAGATCGTATCTCGGATAGCGCCCTAGTTTTGAAGAAGCTCGAGCCGAGATGGGATCCGGGCCGCATCACATGTGGCGAAAAGCCATCGGCTCCGAAATGGCAGAAGTTTCTTCGCGGTGGCTTTTTCTCTGCCGGCCTTCTACGGTGATGCATTGCCTTGAACGATCAAACAATCTGAATGCCCGCCAGGTTCATCCAAGGAACTCCTCACCATGACACGACTCTGGTTGATCTGCGGCGCAACGTTAGCCGGCGTGGCTGTGGCGGCCGGTTCATTCGGCGCCCATGCCCTGAAAGGCATCCTCGAGGCCAATGGCCAGGCCGCCAACTGGGAGACGGCCGTGAGGTATTGCCTGTTCCACGCAATCGCACTGCTCATTGTCGGCCTCGCACTGGCCCTGCCGCAGCCCGCTTTCGGTAGGTCCATGCTCACCGCCGCCGGCTTATGCTTTCTGGTCGGCACGCTGGTCTTCAGCGGATGCCTCGCTAGCCTGGCTCTGTCGGGTATCAAAATCCTAGGCGCTATCGTGCCCATCGGCGGCGCGCTCATGCTGCTTGGCTGGGCCTGCCTGGCGATCGCGGGCTATCAGATGGACTCGCGTTAGAGTCATCCACGTGCGCCAGACTGTCGCTTCAGACGCCGCTGGCGACTCCAACCGTTCAGCCCGTTGCTGCAGCATCGGTTGGCGCGTTGATCGAGGTAGTGTCATCCTTTACCTCTTCCACTTCTTCCATCTCGCCAGCATCAGCCTCGGCCTCTCGCTGCGCATCCCGCTGGTCGGCCGTGCTGTCGACTTCGGCGGCCTCGGCTTCCTGCTGTGCGTCCCGCTGATCGGCGGTGTTGTCCACTTCGGCGGCCGTCTCCTCTATCTGCCCGTCCTGCTGATCGTTTTTTGAGTCGACTGGATCATCCCCAAAAGGATCGTCCGTCTCTGAAGCCGGGCTTTCCGGAGCTTCGGCTGCTACTGGATCTTCTGCCGGTGCTTCTTCAGCCAATGGTTCCTGAGCAGGATTTTCCTCTTCCATGGCCTCATCGGTGGCTTCTGCATCGACCGCAGTATCTTCGGGCTCTTCGGGTTCTTTTTCAGCGTTGGGTGCCGATGGAACTCGCGACTTCGGGGCCGGCTTGGCAAGAGGCTCTGCCCCATTGACAGTCGATTCCGGCCTGCGTTGCCTCAGCACGTCCGACTCGGCGTCGTAGATCTCTGAATACCGACGCCGGATCGACTCGCGATTGCGACTCAGTGTGGCCACGCGAGCCCGAGCCCGAAACCGTTCCAACTGCAGGCGATCGTTCCCCTGCACGCGTTCCAACGTTCGAGATATCAAAACGCTTCCCCCCCCATCGGCCTCCCGATTCGCGCCATCCTCAAAGTCGGCTGCTGCTTCGTCGGATCGCCCCAGCTTGAGCGCCGCTAAACCGCGAAAGTAGAACGTGCGAGGATCCAGACTGCCAGCCTCAATGGCACCGGTGAGATCGTCGTAGCTGCGCTGATAATCGCTGGCATAGTAGGCATGCACGCCCGATCCAAAGGCAGCCGCCACTGGCCGCTGGTCATCGCCAGTCGTGGCGGCCATGCACGTCTGTACGCTGGCAGCTACCAGCAACACGAGGATGCCAGGATTGCTCGCCCAGCATGCGGCGATCGCGGCTCCAGCCACGCCGAGCCACACAGCCGTGCGGCTGGCACGCTGGCTGTTTCGGGCATTCTGTTTTTTGGAGGCACTCTGGCTCATAGACGATTCTCTCCAGCCTTGCGGATTGTCACACATCCGACCACTTCGGTATCGGCACGATTGGACGGTCGAGCGGTGCATCGGGCCGCCTGCCGGAAAAGCCTGCCCTATCTAGCGATTAGCGGGGCCGCAAAGTTTCCCCATCCCCAGCGGTCCCTCGGGCCAACGCATGCTGCCGAAAGATGGCCTCCTCCAGAAAAAGAGCGGGCCGAACAAGCTGCATCATAAGCGTTTCGTGTGGCCAGCCAAAACAGGAGAGCAGTCGGTCGAATTCCTGCGGCGGACAGCTGCCTTTTAAGTCGACCAGCAACACCCGGCCCGCTTTCTCAAAGGCGTTGCCGTCGACCTGCCACGAGAGGCCTTCGCGGCCGCTGGTCCAGACAAACGATCCGTCTGGCTCAGCATACATTCGCTCCAGCCGTCCGAGGCGAGCAAACGCCTCGTCGAAATCAATGGCCATCGATAAAGACAGTTCGTCGCGAGGCACGCTCAGCGTGGGCCACTCCCCCCAGGCATCGACATAGACCCGATCGGCTGGCGCATCAGTGCCGCACCCAATGCACCGTCGATGCAACGTGATATCAAAGGCAAAGAGTTGCACGCGCGGATCGGTGGCCATTGGCAATGTCGTGAAGAATGGGTTCGGGCGTGGCCGTAAGCGATGATCAGATCCGGGCGGCCATGATCGGAATTGTATCCACGCTTTCCGGCCCCGCCGCGCGGGGCCTCTGTGTTCGGAATCTATCGGCTGAAAAACAGACTGCTCTGGCTAGGCAGCGTCGATGATCCGACCGTTCTCTAGCCGTACGGCTGCAGCAGACTCAGAGGGCGCAAACTCTGCTCCACAGAGCAGCGGATCCATGTCACCCCACTCAGCATCATCCAAAAACGCCACCGTCTGCCCTACGGTCTGCGAAGCCAGATCAACGCAGCTTCCCGCAGAAGGAATCCACGCGGCATCGATCGATGTGCTGCGTGCCAGCGGCACCACTTCCGACCATCGAGGGAGTGGACGCGGGCCGAGACACACGCATCGGGCTTGGCCACCGCCAGAGCGACGGGAGAGGCTGGCCGGTGGATGGCCCAACACAACCGTGCCCGACGGGGCATCGCAGGAGTGGCCAGACAATTGGACCGCTTCCGGCGTTGGCTGATGCGCGTCGAGCCGACCGTTGGCACACCTGCCGACACGATCGTGGATGTCGGACATCCACTCGGCCACCGCTTCAACAGAGTCAAACTCCGCCTCACTGCCGGGGGCAACTCGTCTGCTCTCACGATGCCAGTGATCGACTGCCTTCTGCCATGCCTGAGTCACCCACGCCTTGTGAGCGGGAGCGGTCTCCAGGTTGCTCACCCCGTCGCGCACAGTGCAACGTCTCTGGGCCTCGCTGGACTGAGGCTCGAGCCACAACGCTAGCCAGCCAGGCATATCCAGCGGTTGCGCCGTGGCGAGTGTTCGAATGAGGCGGCGATGCACGTCGCGGAGAGATCCAAGGCGATGCTGCAGCGGCCCAGCAGCCAGGATTTCTGCAAAATGCGCGATCAGATCGACCAGCAGGCTCTCATGGAGCGTCGGCGGCCGGTCGGCCCTACCCGCCCAACGGCTGGCGGCCAGATGCCCACAGACCGGATGCCCACAGACTGGATAGCCACAAAGCGGATCACACGCTTCGCCGTGGCGAATGACCACAGTGCCATTGGTCCAGTGGCCTCCAACGGCCAGTCCATACCGAGATGCCATCTGTCTGACCGCTTCCTCCTCGAGCCCTGCATCCCTGTCGCCGACAAGGAGCGTCACGCGAACTGGCACAATGCATCCAGATCCCATGATGGGACGCCAACGCCTATCGGCAGCGGGCACGGTGAGGCCTCGTCGAGCCAACCGAGCCAGTCGGGTGAGTGGACGGCTGCCGCACTGAAGCGACCGGGCCATCACGCCTGCCATCACATCGGCCATGCCGCGGCCAAGACCCCAAGGGCGAGCCGACCCGAGCCACTCTCTGCTGGAAAGCCAATCGAATGTGTCGCCCGCCAACACCACATCGATCTGTTCAACTGGGCGGTAGGATCCATCCCGACGGCAACCGGCCCGCAATGCCATCCGCTGCACATCGGCAAAGAATTGCTCCGTCTGCCGCAGAGGCGGCGGCCCAAAGACCGTGCCATCCGAAATAAACCAGTTGGATGTGACGAGCAACATTCCCCATTCTCCTGGCCCAACGCCACGGCCCGATCGCCGCGATGGATTCATCGACAGAATTCGGCCCCAGCATCCCCCGCTGCCTATGCCGCCCTTCGAGCCTGCTGCATCCTGCGAAAATGGGGAAAACTATGCCACCAATGCCGGCTGTGAGGGCTTGCGGGCGGGGCAGAAAACGCAGCCAACGCCCCTACGGAGCGATAAATGTCGTTGTGCAGGTCGACTCAAATGAGCCGTCGAGCTCTGCTCCAGAGGCAATAGCCGTGGCTTTTGCCACACTTCCGATCGGCATCCGGTACGACAGTTCAAACGTGGCATGACTGCCTGGTGCAATACTTGGAATGGATTCGAACGCAATATTCGATCCGTCAATCCGCACCCGCGATGGAGTGGGGTCTCCCACGAGCCGAGCCTGATCAGGCAGCACTACAACAAGGTCCAGACGGCCAGACGGAGCCGTGCCATTATTCGAAACAGTACAGACGAGCTTTGTCGCAGAGCCAGCCTGCACTGGATCGTCGCAATCAGCCAGCGACAGTCGCAGACCAGCCTCTCGTGGCGACCGTGGAAGCGGAGTATTGGAGCGGATCATCACGCACGATTCATCCGCCACCATCACGCCCCCAACCAGCCCACTCAGGACACTCCGAACGCACGATCGGGATGTAGGCGCATTGCGATATGTGGCAGGAGACTGGGCACGCAGATTGATTTGCCGACGCAACTGGCTACCGGGATCAATTGAAGGCAAATTCCACGAAACCGCCGATGTGCCCAGCTTGTAGCCATCGGATGCCTCCAGCGGCACGTATGACTCACCCCAGATAAACTCAAGTGTGGTCGGACCGGAGGGCACAACGCCGGTGTTGCGCACGACAGCGACATACTCGGCCACAGAGGCAGCCATCACCTCGCTGGGGCCAGTCAGTGCCAGTTCGAGGGAGGGCGCTGCTGATAGCACTGCGGGCGGTGCAGTGGCCGTGGCCATGAGCGGCGGTGATGCGGGCACCACCAAAGGCACAGTCGCTCCCACTTGCGGCACACTCAATGGGGGTGCCGCAAGCAATGGAGTGGCAATAATCGGCGCTGCCGGCACAACAGAGGGCACAGCCGCAGCGCCAAATGCCGAGGGCGTAGCGGGCGCCACCTGCACGCAGGAAGTGGCCCCTCCCATGAAGACATGCGATTGGTCCAGGATTTCAACGCGATGGCACTGCCGGCCTGACTCATCCAATAAGAAATCGAGTGTCATCCGTCGCGAGGTGCCTGCGGCCAGATCGATCGTGCCCTTCTGCTCAATCGGGCTGACCGATGCCTCGTGGTGGTAGCCCTTGTCGAAATAATCCACGATCCGCAATTTGTCCAGCGGCCTGCCAGAACGGTTGACAATCTCCACCTCAAAACTCACCCGCTCACCTACCTTGGCGGCCAACGGCCCTGTGATGAGAACGGCCACAGCATCCTCGGCAAGAGCCGACGCACCGAGGCTGGCCACCGTGAGGCCTCCTACGCACAAGACGCGAAATAAATGACGCGGCATCATTCAGCTTTCTCTCCGTGGGGCGGGGATGCTTTGACCTGCGGGAAACAGCAATCCAATTGCCCGCTTGTGTGGTTTGACCGGAACGCGAAAAGCGTACCACGGCGGCAAGCCGTTGCCCATCGGCGTTTTTGGCCGATTCTGGGGCCCAACGCGGGCAGGCTAATCGCCCGTGCGATGCCGCACAATGTCGCCCTCGACCATATAGATCACATCCTCGGCAACGTTGGTGGCCATATCGGCGATGCGTTCGATGTGCTTGGAAACGGAATTGATCCGCAGCAGAGTTTCCACATTTTCCGGGTGCTCCTTGATGCCCTGCAAGACTTTTTTGCGAATCTGCTGCCGGGCAGCATCGACCGCGTCGTCCTCTTCTCGCACCTGCCTGGCCAACGACGGATCGGCATTGATCACCGCGTCCAAGCACTGCTTCACCATTTCTTGAGCCTGCATGGCCATGAGTCGAATCTCTGGCGGCAGTTCGCATGGCTCGCCGGCAGCCAGCTGCGCAACACGCTTGGCAATATTTTTTGCCAGATCGCCCATGCGCTCCAAGTCGTTATTGATCTTGAGCGCAGCCACCACAAACCGAAGGTCGGCGGCAACGGGCTGATAGAGCGCGAGGATTTTCAAGCACTCCTCCTCCACCTCCACCTCCATCCGATCGATTTCCTCGTCGCTTGCCATAACACGCTGGGCCAAATGCGAGTCGCGGTTGATCAGCGCCGTAATCGACTTCGAGATCGCCTCTTCCACCAGCGTGCCCACTCGCAGGATCTTTTCCTTGAGTTGCTCGATCTGACGTTCGATGTGACGGGTCATGAGTGTGGGAGCCTTTGGGTTGATGCCGAACGAATGCGAACGCTGACAACGCTCGATTTAACCGAACCGGCCGGTGACGTAGGCCTCGGTCTCTCGCAATATCGGCTTGGTAAAAATCTCGGTCGTGGGTCCATATTCGATCAACCTACCAAGATACATAAAGGCTGTGTAATCGCTGGTGCGGCTGGCTTGCTGCATGTTGTGGGTAACGATCAAGACGGAATACCTGCCTCGCAATTCCTGAATGAGGTCCTCTACCTTGCCCGTGGCAATTGGATCCAACGCTGAGCACGGCTCGTCCAACAGCAGCACCTCGGGCTCTGCGGCGATGGCCCGGGCAATACACAGTCGCTGCTGCTGCCCGCCGGAGAGGCCCACCGCACTGTCGGCCAGCCGGTCCTTGACTTCGTCCCACAAAGCAGCCCCTCGCAGGCTCAGTTCACACACCTCATCGAGCACGCCACGGCTGTTTTCGCCATCGATGCGCAGCGAGTACACAACGTTTTCGTAGATGCTCATCGGAAACGGGTTGGGCTTTTGAAAAACCATCCCCATGCGTTTGCGGAGGTCGATCACATCCATGCTGGGATCGTAGATGGAGTCGCCGTTCAATCGCATGTCGCCGGTGATCCGCACGCTCTGCACCAGATCGTTGAGGCGGTTCACACTGCGCAGCAGTGTCGATTTGCCGCAGCCACTAGGGCCCACCAACGCCGTCACTTTGTTGTGCGAAATCGGCATCGTGATCGAATGCAACGCTTGCTTTGTGCCATACCAGAGGTTGAAGCGGTCGATCTCCAGCACCGGCCGCTCATCCAGCACCTGCTGGTGTACCTCGGACGGCACTTCCTTGCCTGCAGCAACGGCCAGCAGCCTGTCGGCAGGATTATTCATCAAGTGTACTCGTGAAGGGGGTGTGGAAAAGAAACTGTGGCGGGCACTTCAGAACTGCTGAGACACATAGCGGCGTTTTAATCGCGAGCGGGCCCAGATCGCAGTGACGTTGAGCAAGGCAATGATCATGACGAGCAAAAATGTGATCGTAAACACCATCGGCTGTGCGGCTTGGCTGTTGGGGCTTTGGAAGCCAACGTCGTAAATCAAATAGGCCAAATGCATGAATTCCCTCTCGGGGTGGACAAACGGAAATGTGCCATCGATGGGCAAGTCGACGGCTAACTTTTTAACCCCAACGAGCATCAGCGGTGCCACTTCGCCGGCCCCTCGGGCCATCGCCAGAATGAGCCCCGTCATGATGCCAGGCAGAGCCCTAGGCAACACGATCCGACGGATCGTCTGCCACTTGCCGGCACCGCATGCGTACGATCCTTCCCGCATGGAGTTGGGGACGGCGGAGAGCGCCTCCTCGGTGGCCACGATCACCACCGGCAGCGTCAGCAATGCCAGCGTCAGCGATGCCCAGAGCAGACCGCCGGTGCCAAACGTGGGCTGATTATCCGCCACGAGACTGGGTTGAAAGAAAATCTCGTCGATGCCCGCCCCCAACACATAACAAAAGAAACCCAAACCAAATGCCCCGTACACAATGCTCGGCACGCCAGCCAAATTGTTGATCGCGATCCGCACAGCCGTGGTCAGGAACCCCGCAGAGGCATACTCTCGCAGGTACAACGCTGCCAACACTCCAAACGGCGCCACAAACATCGCCATGATGAGCGTCATTGCCACGGTGCCCCAGATCGCCGGAAACACCCCGCCGGCGCTGTTGGCTTCGCGAGGGTCATCCCACAGGAATTCCGCCCAGCGAGAGAAGTACACGCCGAGTTTGCCGATCGTGGAAAGCCGATTGGGCTGCCAACCCCGCACGATTGCGTCCAGAGGCAGCGTGCGTTTTTCGCCAGATGCTGTCTCGAACTCAACGCCCCAGCCAGCGTTTTGTTCGCGAAGGCGCGCCGTTTGGCCATCCAAAATAGCCGACTGCTTCTGCATGCGGCCTGCGATTTCAGCTTCGGCTTCAACTGCCGCCACATAGACGGGGCTCTTTCGACCACGATCCAGATCGGCCTGCACTACAGCCAGCCTAGCTGCCCGCAACTGCCGCTGCAGCACGCCTCGCTCGTGCTTGTCGATATGCATGGCCTGTCGAAAACGACGCCGTGCAGCAGGGTGCAATTGCTCGTATGCCTGCCATGTCTTTTCAGGGCCCTGGGCCACAACTTCTATTCTGTTTTCTGTGGTGTGCACGAGCCTCAATGGAAACCCATGAAACCGGCCGCCTTCCAACCGCTCCACGGCCGTGGCCCACTCGGGCAGGCTGGTGCGAGCGATCTGAGACTCGTCAAACCATTCGTAATGGTTGCCTGTCATTTCAAAATTAGCAGTGCGTACAAGCCTGCGACCCATACGGATCGTTTCGGTGGCCGCTCGCTGCCGCGCTGCTCCTGCCGATGGCTCGCCCTGCACTTCTTCCACGTGTTGGTCGACTTCCTCCCGGCCTGTGATCTCGCCGAGAACCTGCCGGCCGTCCACCAACTCCACTTGCTCAAGAGGCATGGGCCAAAACGTGCTGGCCCCTCGCACCACAATAAATAACAGCAGGCCAGTGATCATCGCGATGGCCATCGCCAGCGCACCGCCAGTCAGCCAGACCCACGATTCGCCGTGCGCGGCCAGGCTGGAATATGCGGAGCGAAGGCGTCGCGGTCGCTCAAAGCTCATACGACCTCCGGCGAAAACGCTGACGCACAAGTTCGGCTGCCGTGTTCACGATAAACGTCATGGCAAACAGCGTGAGCGCGGCCAAGAAAAGCACGCGGTAGTGGGAACTCCCGCGTGCGGCTTCCGGCAATTCCGTGGCGACTGCCGCGGAGAGCGTCTGAAAACCATTGAACAGATTCCAGCCCATCAGCGGCGTGTTGCCGGCCGCCATCAGTACGATCATTGTCTCGCCAACAGCGCGACCGAGCCCAATCATCACCGCCGAAAAGAGTCCGCTGGCAGCAGCGGGCATAATCACTCGCACCGCTGTTTGCCAAGGGGTTGCGCCGGCACCCAGCGATGCGCTCCTCAGGTGATCGGGCACACTGGATAGCGCGTCATCAGCAATCGTAAAGATGAGCGGAATAATCGCAAAGCTCATGCCGATCGCCACAATGAGTGCGTTGCGTTGCACATAGGTGCCAAACAGGCCCCCGCGTGTATCGAGCCGCAAAGCGTCCAGAAAGACCGCCCCTGCCACTGCCAAACCGATGGTGAAGACCGCACCCACGACAAACAGGACCAGCGACACAATCGCCGCATGGTGCTGCCACCATTTGACACTCTTGCGACGCAGCCACGGATGCACGAACCGCCCACAGAGGATGGCTGTGGCAATGGCGGCCAGTGGCACCAGCGCCACCACCCATCCGCCCAGCCCACTGCCTCCGCGACCATCCAGCCACGCCCGCAGATCACCCTGAAAAAGCAACCGTTCCGCCAGAGGCGCAGCCACCCATGCCGCGATTACCCCTCCCGGAAGAGCCACGAGGCCGATCGCCACAAGCCTCCAGCCTCCAAGCCGGCTGCGCCAGCCAGTCGGCAGCAATTGCCAGAGGTGAGCCCCGGCCAACAACACGAGCGGCACGGTAAAAAATCCGGTGATGAACGTCATCGCTGATCGCTCAATCAGCGGCGCAAATACTAACCCCGCCACAAATCCAAGCACGACGCTCGGTAGGCTGGCCATCATCTCAATCGTAGGCTTGACGCTTGCACGCCAACGAGGATGCATGAACTGACTCGAGTAGATCGCTGCCAGAATCGCAATGGGCGTGGCAAACAGCATGGAGTACAGCGTGGCTTTGAGCGTGCCGAAGATGAGGGGCATGAGCCCAAATTTTGACTCAAACGATTCGTGCCCCGTCGTCTCCCACGCATGCACCGCGACCGGATAATTTTCGTACCACACGCCGCTAAAAAGCGATCGGAACGATACCTCTGGATACCCGGCATCAAACGACCACGCACAAATACTCGCGGCATCGGCTGCGAGCAGTCTATTTTCGCGCGGGGCAATCAACAGCTGGCCGGCTGGTGTTGCGAGCCTCCCTGCGGCCGTGCTTTGCAGACTCAGTACCGTGGATGCGTTGGTTGATTGGAGCATTCGAATCCCGCCCGATGCATCGGCCACCGCAAACAGTCGCGACCGTGGCGATGGGGCGATCGCGGTAATAGCCGCTTGATTTTTTGTCGCCGGAAACGTTTTGGCTGCCACCATCTGCAACCCATCGGCAGACTCGGCATCGACCGCCCGAGTTGCAAACCACACCTGCACGTTTCCCGCAGTATCGGCAATGGCCAACGCATTGCCACCAAACAGGCGGGCCACCGCCACGACGCCCTTTCCTTGGGGCACCGCCGCAAACGACTCCATCAACGTCGGCGACTCAATCGAGCGAATCTCGTACCGCCTAGCGAGACCGTCGGCGGCGATTACAAAGAGCTGATCGCCCAACTCCGAAACTCGCACAAACCGCCCTAGGCTTGAGGCTGGAGACACCGACGGAATCGTGGCTCCCGATGCAGTGGTCACCACTTGATCGGTGAGCAAATTGCGGCGAGAGGAAATGACCTCCACGCGAACGTTCCCCTTCTCGTCAATCGCTGCCACGAGCGGCCCGGTTGAGAGACGCGTGATATCCACGTCGATCACGCGGGCGCCAAGCGGCTCTGCAGGCTCTGTGACAAGATCCGTAACCAACTCCACTCGAGCGTAACGATTATTTTCGCCCCGCAGAATCACCGCGTTGTCATACGCCTTCGCGGCGCCAAGTTCGAGAGCCCCCAGCCCCGCAGGCAGGTCGGTTGCTGCCAGAAACTTTGACTCCAAACCAATGCGGCCGGTGCGAAACGAGCCGTTCTGGTATCCCACAACTCCCTCCAGACTTCCCGGCAGAATGCGTATGGCACTGGCGGAATGACATCCGCTCTGGGCCGCAGAACGCTCTAGGAGCAACGTGCCGTCAGTGGAGTTGAAAACGCGAATCCGATCGGCGGTCCCAGCATCAGCGGTGCCACCAACCTCGAGGAACCACGCAAGGATTCCGGAATCGTCCGCACCCATCGAGACGAGCCGCTGGGGATCGGCTGCGATTGCAACGGCCTGCGTTGACGCCTTCCCAGCCATCGCAATACGTGCTGGCCTGAAGAGCGGCACTGCCACAGCAAGGAGAAAAAGACCCACCAAGAGTACCGCGGCGATCGTGCCAACACCCGCAAGCGTGATCAGGACCTGGGCCAGCCGATCACCTGCCTTGACCCACGGATGGGTCGTGCGACGCCTCGGCCGACCGGTGAATGTGGCCTGAGAATGCATGCCCGCAAGAGAGCCTTACCGGAGAAACAAAATCGAAAGGGAAACGCACACGAGACGCGCATTGGAAACAAGCGACCGACGACAAACAAGACGCACAATTCAGGGCGAGGCGATACCGATACTTTCCATCGCCCGCTTGGCTATCGGCCCAGTCACTGGCAAATAACCGTCTTTCTTCACGTCAGACTGACCGTTTGCACTGAGCACATACCGAAGAAATTCGCGTCGCAGTGGGTCCAGCGATGTTCCAGGCTTGTGATTCACGCTCATGAAAAGAAATCGCGACAGTGGGTAGTCGCCGCTGTAGGCATTTTTTGGTTCGGGCACAATTGCCGGGGCGCCCGACTTGGGTGCCAGCGGCACGGCTCGCACACCGGCCGTTTTGTAGCCAATGCCGCTATAGCCGATACCAAACTGATCGCTGCCCACAGACTGCACCACCGACGAACTGCCTGGTTGCTCCTTCACCGTCGGTTTGAAATCGCCTTTAAAGAGTGCGTGTTCTTTGAAGTAGCCATACGTTCCGCTGGTGGCATTGCGACCATAGAGACTGATGGGCTTGTTCTTCCATTCTCCCTCAAGGCCAAGATCGCCCCAGGTGCGAATGTCATTCTTTCCGCCACCCGTGCGATTCTTTGAAAAGATTGCGTCGACCTCTTGCAAAGAGAGTTCCTTGATCGGGTTGTCCTTGTGTACAAACACCGCCAGCATGTCGATGGCGGTGGGCACCACGGTGGGGGCATACCCGTGCTTTTCCTTGAAAACGTCAATTTCCGAAGGCTTCCAATCGCGGCTCATGGGGCCGAATGTACTGGTGCCCTCAGTGAGTGCCGGCGGGGCGGATGCCGAGCCTTTGCCTTCGACGCCCTCCTGCACGCTGGGATAAAACTTTTTGAAGCCTTCTGCCCAGAGCGCCACGAGATTATTCATCGTGTCGGAGCCAACGCATTTGAGCGACCCAGACACCTCACCGGCAACCTTTTCGTACGGCTTGATGGCCGGGTCGATCCCCTGAGCCGCGATGATGCCTGCCCCTTCCATCGCAACCAGCCATCCTGCAAACACTCCCACAGCAATCGTCATGTCCTTGCGCATCGCACCAGGGCTCCTTCACGGTGATTCCAAATTATTCACTGACCAAAACGTATCTTGGGATTATGAGCGCTTCGTGAGCGAGCAAAGCGAACCGTCGTTTTCTGCGGGAATAGCGATGAACATCATTCGGGCGCAAAGCCCCTGCGGACGGTGTTTTCTGTCACCGTTCGTGGCACCACAAACTGCCTCAGGTAGTCGGGGCCGCCCGCTTTGCTGCCAATGCCCGACATCCGGTAGCCACCGAACGGCTGTCGGCAGACCATCGCCCCGGTGATCCCGCGATTCAAGTAGATGTTGCCCGCTTCCAACGTGCATCGAGCCTGATCCAGATGCGCCGGACTTCTGGAAAAGACACCGGCTGTGAGGGCGTACGCAGTGCCGTTGGCCAACTGTATGGCGTGTTCAAAGTCGCGCGCGCGAAACACGGCAAGCACTGGGCCAAAAATTTCCTCCTGCCCCAACGGACCGGCGGGGTCGGCGTCGGCAAACACATGAGGCCCTACAAACCAGCCTCGCTCGGACAGAACTCCAACGTCCACCGAAACAATTTCCCGACAGTGCTGCCGTCCGAACTGAATGAATGACTGCACCCGATCGCGGGCCTCTCTGTCTACCAGCGGCCCCACTCGCACGCCTGGATCTTCCGCAGGCCCCACGCGGAGGCTCTTCACCGCATTAGCCAGTCGCTCCAGAAATGTCTCGTAGACGCGACCCACCACAATCACCCGGGAGCACGCCGAGCACTTCTGCCCTTGAAAGCCGAAACTGCTCTGCACCACGGCCACCACTGCCTCGTCGAGATCGGCGTCGTCGTCGACCACGATCGCGTTCTTTCCTCCCATTTCGGCGATCACTCGTTTGACCATTCTGCCACTCGCAGCCGACGATTCCGCGGCGAGCGTGTTGATCGCAAGACCCACGGGCCGAGAGCCTGTAAAGGCCACTATGGCTGTATCGGGGTGCGACACAAGCACCGGACCGATCACCTCGCCACGTCCTGGCACAAAGTGGATCGCCTCTGCGGGCACGCCAGCCTCACGCAAGATCTCGTACAGCTTAAACGCCATGAGCGACGATTGCTCTGCCGGCTTCATCACCACGGTGTTGCCGGTCATCAGGGCCGCGGCGGTCATGCCTGTCAGAATCGCCAGCGGAAAATTCCACGGTGCAATCACAACGGCCACTCCTCGCGGCAGAGAGTCGGTGGTGTTCTCCTCGCCGGGCACGTTCACCTGCTGCGGGCATCCCAGCCTCGCGGCCTCGCGGGCGTAGTAATCGCAAAAGTCGATCGCCTCTGCCACATCGGCATCCGCTTCTCGCCACGGCTTTCCCACTTCAAACACTTGCACAGCCGCCAAATCAAACCGCCGCTGCCGCATGATCAAGGCGGCTGCGTGCAGACATTCCGCCCGCCGCTGCACCGGCATGGCCCGCCATGCCGGTGCAGCATCCCTCGCCGCGATAACAGCGCGATAGGCTGCCTCGGGCGATGCGTTGCAGACATGTGCAATCAGCGTGGCGTGGTCCGAGGGATCATGGCGGGGAAATCTGTCGGCAGGTTCCTCGCGGATGCCGTTGATCACAATCGGCACAAGCGGTGGCCCCGCACCGACACGCTGGCCTCCGGATCGCAGTACGGCCTCGAGCATCTGGGCCTGCGAGTGCTCGTTCGAAAAATCGGTGAGCGGCTCGTTGCGAAAAGGTTCTGCCACAGGCAACGCAGGCTCCTGCTTGGCGACAAGCGGTTCGCGGGGCGGAGCCAGCAGCGTTGCAGCAGGCACGTGCTTCACAAAACCAGCCCGCAGAAACGAATCGTTGGAAGAATTTTCGAGCAGTCGCCGCACCAGATAGGCCATCCCTGGCACCAGTTGGCCGTAGGGCATGTACACTCGCATCCGCCAACCGGCAGCCGTCACCGCATGTTTTTCCGGATCCCCCATGCCGTAGAGCATCTGCATTTCGACCGAGCGTTTGTCGAGGCCCAAGTGCTCGGCCACGGCCATGCCGTGCGCCAGCGATCGCAGATTGTGGCTTGCCAGCGCCGGCCGCAGCAGCGTCGAATGTTCGAGCAAAAAGGTTGTGGCAGCCTCGAAACAGGCGTCGGTCTGCCATTTCTCTCCCCACACCGGCACCGGCCAGCCAGCAGCCCGCGCGTGGATCGTTTCGTAGTCCCAGTAGGCTCCTTTCACCAACCGCACCCACACTGGCGTGCCGCGACGGCCTGCCCACTCGGCCAGCGATTCCAGATCCCGGAGCGAGTCGCGGAGGTAGGCCTGCACCACAATGCCGCAGTGCGGCCAATCTCGAAACTCCTCCTCCATTGCAATCGTCTGAAAAATGGAGAGCGTCAGAGCTTTGGTGGCATGGCTCTCCATGTCTATGTGCACCTGCGCCCCTTGCGATTGCGCCAATCGCCACAGCGGACGCAGTCTGGCAAGCACGCGGTCGGCCGTACCCCGCGGATCGATTGCATCAAACTGGCTGTCCAGCGCCGACAGCTTCAGCGACACATTCACTCGCGGCAACAGCCCAGCAGGGCCATCGTCGACAATTCCATCGGCCGCCCAGCCAGCCGCAATACTGGGCAATTCCTCCAGCAGATGCGTGTACGCGGCCGCATAGGCATCGGCCTCCACGTCGCTCGTCACCGCTTCGCCGAGCAGATCCAACGTGAAGCCACGATGCTGCTCTCGCTGAATCAATGCAGCCCTTGCGGCCTCGGCTGGAGTCGTGCCGGCTATGAATTGTCTGGCCTGCGCGAGAGTGGCCGCCCGAATGGCCCGTGCCGCCAGAGGAGCCAGCAGGCCGCTCTTGGCCGCTTGCAATGCCATGCGAAGCGGGT
>Ga0209500_10001737_pt1 | contig 16052 bp, 26 predicted proteins | sample S_140212_EF_Meta_FD_187323 | JGI IMG/M metagenome (GOLD analysis project Ga0209500, IMG submission 187323) | Freshwater microbial communities from Lake Simoncouche, Canada to study carbon cycling - S_140212_EF_MetaG (SPAdes) (version 2) | ecosystem: Environmental > Aquatic > Freshwater > Lake ... | reverse complement strand
AAAATATTGTTTAAAGTTCATAGGTTAGTTGCTTCGCTTAGGCAAATAATCTCCAATATTTGATGGCATAGGATCTGATTGCATAGGAGATTCAGGAGATGATGGAATTATTTTTTCTAATAATTTTATAAATTCATTTAATTCAGACTGGGCAAAAGAGTCAACAAATTTTCCTTTTTCTTTATCAAACCATGTAATTGCTACACCAAGCTCATGAACTAAAAATTTACATTTGTTATTACGAGTTAAATCTGCAATTCGAGCAGCTATTGATTGAAAATTTTTCATGCTAACATCTCTATCAAATACCCAGTATTCTATAGCTTCTTTACCATCTTTTCTAAGACCTTTAAAATTTTCATTAAAATATTTTAGCTTTTCTTGTTTTAAACTTTCGTCTATTTCATTTCTAGTCTTTGCTGGTGCAACTATAGCTGGTGGCTCTTGCATATCCATTTCGTTAATTTTTTGTTCTAAGAATTCTTTAAATGTTTTCATAATGTTCCCTGTTTGAAATTAATAAGTTATTTATACAGCAACTAGGTGGATTTTAGGTAAAATAATTTCATAAAAGGTGTTAAAAACTACATTTGTTATTAATGCATTTAAATGTTAAAATATAATTATGAATAATTCATTATGTTTTAGAAAAGACAACAGATCTGAAGAAGTATTTGCGAGTAACATTCATGATTACACACAAAGGGAATCAATTTATGGTGAATGTTTAAGAATTGAGTTTGAAAACAGGATGAAAGTTAAAGTAATGTTAAATGAGAATGGAATTGATAATTCAGGTAATTTGATTGAAAATAATTTAAACAATCACAATGTTGACAAAAAATACCTAATCGATGGAAAAGAAGAATTAATAGAAATAAAAACTGCTCCTGAGTTTTTAAATAATTTTTATTCATTTAAAGTGTTTTCTATAAAGAAGGCATGTGAACAAAATGCAAAAATAGCGTTAACCAAATGCAAAGAATATTTTATATTTGGTAAAGTATCATTAGAATGGATGCTAGAAAATCTACCTCATAAGATATATTCTGGATTTTCACCGAATGATATTGCAGTAAGAATTTACAAAGATCAGATAAATGATTTAATAAATAAGAAATTAGTAATACATAAAGAATGGTGTGAAGATTCAATGAAGAATATAGAAAGATACAAATTTATATTAATGAGAGATAAACAAACAATTTAAAAAAGGAACATTACAATGGAAAAAGATGATCAAGATACTTTAGTAATTATCTTCATGGTTTTATTTTTTTCAATAATGTCATATTTATCAGGTTTTTACATAAGCAAAGCACATAGTGCAAAAGTAGAAATGGTTAAAGTTATAGAAAAGATGATTGATAAAATTGGAACATCACCAACTTTAGAACCATTAACAGAGAATGAGTTTAATGATCTACAATCATTAATGAGAGTAAGAAAAATGCTTGATAAATAAATGATAAACTATCAATTTTTTTTAAAATACCTTACATGAAGAATTCATGAAGTATCAATAAACTCATAAATAAGATATTTTTTTAATATAAATAGTTGATATGACAAGAACAAAAAATATTGTGTTTTGGTTAATGTTTACAACAATTTTAGCCATAAGTGCATTGGATTTATATCTTATAATTAGATTTCAACATGTATTAATACATGAAGAGAAGAATGCATTAGGTGTTTGGCTAATAAGATTGGATTCAGGATCAGTTGCGTTATTTTCAGCGGTAAAAATGTTTACTACCTGTTTAAGCCTAATGATCTGGAAAAAAATATTAATAAGCAATCACAAATGTGGATTTACAATTGGCTTTAGTTTGTTGGCATTTCAAATATTTCTATTCTGCTGGTTGTTGTTTTTCTGATTAAATCTCACTTTCAAAGTATAAATAAAGTAATTATTATTTTTAAAAAAGGTTAATTATGAATTTTTCAGATTATTTAGAACAAAGAGATCCAGAACTTTACAATGAATTAGACCTAAAAAAAATTGGTCAAAAGATTGCATTAGGAGGTGCGTTAGCTGGTGCTGCACTTGGTTTGGGTGCTAACAAGGCTTCTGGTGATACATTCTTTGTTCCACCAGTTAGCAGTCAAACTTCTTTAGAATTTCAAAAAGTTGAAGCAGAAATATTAAAAAGAGCAAAAAAAGAAATTGAAGTATTTTCACAAAGTGAAAAAAAGAGTGATGTTGTTAAAGTAGGAAATTATAATTTTAACATATATCGTTTTCCAGAAGGAAAAACAGGTAACATACAAGTAGCTAAAATAAAAACTTTGCGTGATGCTAAGAAACAAGCATTAGCAACACAAACTAATGCTGAAGGAAATATAGTATTAACAATCACAGAAAAGTAATATTAATCTAATGATTGCAACTAAAAGGTAAATTATGTTATTTAAAAATTGGTTAGAATCAATAGAATTAGAAAATCAAATAGTAGATGAGGGATGGAAGGATTGGGTTGCTGGTGCTGCTGCTGTAATTGGGGGGATGACAGCTGGTACTCCTGAAGTATCTTCAGCAGACTTCAATAATCCAGCAGCAGTAAAGAAAATTGAAGGTACAAAATGGACTAAAGAAGACAAGCTTTTGCTCATTGATTATGTAAAACAAAAATATGGGGTAAGTGATTTAAAGTTATCAGAGTTTGAAACCTACAGACCAATTGACATTGCAAAAGAATTTTATGGTGATCATTTAGATGATGTAGTTGAAAAAGCAAGAAAAGCACAAAGTGAAAAGCCAAATGATGCCTCTATAACTTTAGTAAGTAAATTGTACGATGAAATCCCAGTAATTTTTAGAAGTCCAGAAGAATTTAAATTTGCAAAATCAACCACAGGTTTTTGCTTGACTATTTCTAGAACAGATGGAAAAAGATTAAGTGTGTGTATTATTGATCCAAAACTTAAAAAAGAAAACTTACCACATGAACTAGCACATGCCTCACAATTAAACACTAAGAAGTCACAAGGTTCTTTTTCTAATACTAAACATGATAGTGCAACTATGGAATACTTAGATGATTTAGGAGAAATAGGTGCAAGAATTTCACATCTTAAAAAAACATATGTGAAAAAATACATGAAAACAGATAAGGCCAATCCTAATCAAGATCCTAACAATGCAAAAGCTGGATTGGCTCATTTTGTGCAAAATAGAGATCTTTATCCAGAAGATGTACAACAACTTTTCTTAATGTTTGTGAAATATAAACAACTAGGAAAGCTTGAAGCCTTTACAAAATTCATGGCAGAAAATTGGGTGGGTTATGTTAAGGGAAAACAAAATAAAAAAATAGAATCATTAGCTGCCATGTTAGGGTTAACTAACACATTAGGAAGCAATGCATGATAATTTCTGAATTAGAAATAGATCAAAACTTTATTGATACAATCAATACCTTTCGTTCTTGCACAATGAATATAGAAGAAGCAAATGAAATATACAAATCATTGCCTAACAATATAAAAATATTCATGGTAAGAGATGAAGATAAAACAATAGCATGTGCAACATTAATAATTGAACAGAAATTCATTAACAATGGTGGAAAAGTTAGTCACATTGAAGATGTAATTGTTAATCCTAATTATAGAAGCAAAGGTATTGGCAAATCATTAGTTGAACATCTTGTAAAAGAATCACAAAAAGAAGGATGTTATAAATGTATTTTAAATTGCAACAAAGAAGTAAGTAAGTTTTACGAGAAGTTAGGCTTTCAAAATTCTTGTTTGCAATTGCGAAAAGATTTATAGGGGAAAGATTTTTAAAGCTTTCCCCCACATTAACTATTTTTAAGCTTTATACATTTTTTCTAAAAAATTCCAAAATTTACGATCATTGTCTACAAGCAAGTTATTCTGCTTGTAAATTTTGGTTAAAAAATTAGAAAATTTTCTAGCTTTAATCTCAAATTTTACACCAACTCCAAAACCTTCGGTGTGTGTAGAAACAGGCAATGAATCAATAAAAGAATCTGAACATTCTGTGTCTAATAAATCAGCAAGTTCTTCTGCTTCATCCCATTCAGTTGAAAATGAACCAGAACATGATCCCTTGGAAACAATAACGAATCCATAGTGAATTTCTTTTTTTGGTGACAAAAAAATCTTAACTGGTTTATCTTCGCCAGCAAAAGACTTCTTCATTCTATCGTATACATTAGGAGCAAATTGTTCCCAAATTGATTTATCATCTGTCCACAAAGAATATTTAAGATCAACATTAAATTCATCAGGTTTAACTTTTATTTTTTTCCAAATACGAATTGTTGGGTTATATTTAGAACCACAAAACGATATTTTGATATCAAGTGATTTCGCTACATCTTTTATATTAGCAATAGCATCTTTCAAAGATCCACCTAATGTTTTTTCCTTATTACTCATCTTGTCATAATCTGTGCCATATAGCAGAGATAATGTTTCTCTTGCACCCTGAGTTAAAGGAATCAACATATATCCTAAAATCGAGTTATTAAGTCTAATCTTATCCATTGCTTTCTCCTTGCGATTGATTTGTGTAAGTGTAGGTTAATTAACCGCATAACCAACCCACACCAAAATTATAACATACTAAGATACTTTGTCAATGTAAATATTTTGTTTTTTGAAAATTTCATAACCTTCTTGAGTTGAAGGCAAACCAGCTTGGGCAAGCCATTTTCGGATATGAGGAAGAATATATCCTTTTGATTCTAATATATTAAGTGGTGCTTCTTTAGCATCTAATCTCGCAAAGTATTCAGTTGGAGAAAAGTTAGAAACCAAAAACTTTTTAAAATCATTAACAGCACTTACTTTGTATTTGAACCTAGCAACAAACTTATTTTCATAAGTAAGGAATCCATTGCTGTTGTTGAAATTTTTAGAAATCCATTCTTTCTTAAACATTTTAAATCTCCTTGCGGTTAACATTATAAATGCAAGTCAGTTACCGCATAACTAACTTATATTAATATCATAACACAATTTTAAAATTTGTCAATATATTATTGCTAAACTTTATTTTTTGTTTAATTGACTTTCTTCACCATTTTTATCATATGTATAACCATGTTCTTTTTTAAGAAAATTATAGAATTTTTTCACCAAAGTATTATATGCTTCTATTTTTTTATCAATTGATTTTAAATTTTTAAAATTTTCACTCATTTTTTGAACATCTTTATCAAATGTTCCGTCTTTATTTTTGGGTTTTTTAAACTGTATATTATAAAGATACTGATGATAAATAGTTTGAAAGCGTTTATTTAAAATAAATTCAAAATTATTAATAGCTTGCTTAGCTTCTTCATATGAAAGGTTTGTAAATTCTTTTTCAATTCTGCTGCTATTTTCTGGTGTTAACATTTTTAAATTTCCTGCATAACCCTTATCAACTATCTCTAAATCAAAGTGATCTATATTTATAATTGAATTATTGAATAAAGTAACAAAATATAATTTTCTGTATAAAGGTAAAAGTGATTCTGCTGATTGTGTTTCAGTTGGCTTTGTTTCAGTTTCAGTTGATGACTTATAAGTAGTAAATCTTTCATCATCAGGATTTTTAAGAAATTCTTGCATTAATTTTGTTTTGTTCGTATGAAGTCGTAATAAAATTTTTGCAAGTTTAATTCTATTTTCTTTAAAGTATCCTTGAACTCTAATTACTTCTATCCAAGAATTTTTATAATCATCAATATTGCCGTTATCTGTAATAGAACTTATTCTTGTTTTGCCTAATTTTTGAGCAACACTAAAATCAAACCTAGTATAAGTCATAATTCCCAAAACTATACTTGGAGATAAATTTATTTTAGATCTATCAACATCATCTAATATTTTTTTTGTAAAATTAATTCTTTCTTGCCCCCCTGGGATTGCCTTAATTTGATTTAATATATCTTTTTCGTTTGCTTGCATAACAGGCTTATTTGCTTGAGCAACAGGTTGGTTTGGCTGAGCAGTAGGGGAATTAATTTGGTATGTTTTTTTGCCAAAACCAAATTGATCTAACTTTTCATTTCCCCATTTCATAAAATCAGAAAATCTACCTTCTTCTAATATTTTATTATGAAGATATTTATCTCTTTGTTTTAAGTATGTTGAAAAACTCATATTTGCCTTTTAAATTAAGTATACTTTATATACTAAGGCAAATGAATTATCATAATAATTCAGCTAGTTTTTTCTTTAATATTTCAACAGCATCATCTAGTTCAAAAGATTGTAAATTTATTACTTTTGGTGTAATAATTTTAGCATCACTTAGATCAGGTCTATCACCTTTGCCTAATTTATGAGCAATCATGCTTCGCAAATATTTTTTATATCTTAATTTTGATAAACAAAGAATAGCATCACCGTTCTGAACAAAATACTTATCTGCCATTTTAAATTCCTTTTAAAAGTTATTCTGCTTTAATTTTACTAACAGCACCTTGAATATCTTTAAGATCATATCCATGATGTTTGAGCAAAAAAATCAAATCTGAAAAATCAACAAAACCACCATTAAAATAACTGTTATTTTGCATAGCATCATCTTCACAGGATCGTCTATCAGATTCAAGCATGCAATTAATACGAATTCTATTTTCGATATCTGTTTTACGATCATATAAATCAACAAAAACAGTATTAGAGATAGTATGATGCACTATTATATTCTCCTTAATTACAAAGTAACAATACTTACAATTACAGAAACTAATGCAACTATTAAACCAATTGGCAAAACAAATGAAAGATAAATAAAACAGAATCCAAAAATTATGTTTTTCAACATTTTATTCTCCTTTTCAATCACTACTATCAACAGTCCAAGTTTCCTTACATTTGCTGCATGTGTACTTGTTCAAGCAATTGCCAACATTTGTTTTATTGCCCCATTCATGCACACAATTTTGATCTTTATCAATATATCCATGTCCAACGCAATTAGAGCAACAACCTCGAAAATGAGCATATAAATGACGGTTCTCTGGTGTGTTCTCTTTGTCTCGTAAAGGATATGCATTTGTTTGGATATTGTATCCACCATATCCTTGACATTTAGGACACATTTTCTTATCTTCTGGTATAACTTTAGGTGGAGGAAAATCTACAAAATCAAGAAAATGAGTGTCTTTAGTTTTATCAGTCATTCTATTCTCCTTAATATTAAATTTACTTACCACACAATACTAAAACAACTTTGTTATTCATAGACCAAGTTCTACTTTATGCCAATTTATGAAAAATCTTCCATAAGAAGTTTTTTTTATCCAACCTTTTTTCATCCACATGAAGCCCAATGTTACCCATCCTTGGCAGACTACTTTGCCAGTTTGTTTGTAAACCCAACCACCTTCTTTACCAACAAAGCCCAATAAAAAACCTAAGTACTTAGCTAAATCTTCTAATTTAGAATTAAACTTAGAAGCGTTGGACATTAATTTTTTTTCTTTTTTGATTTTAGCAATATTGTCTGTTGTCATTTTATTCTCCTTAATATTAAAGTTAATTCACAATGAAATTAAAAACACTAACAAACAAACTAAGCATTACTATTAACAAAATAGTTGATGCGATCAACCGCTTAAACTTAGATGGTTGCACAATAACTTCTTGGTCTTCTTTCATCCACACCCAATCTTCTCCCCTTATCTGCCCACCAGCTTTAGCATATTCACCGAAGCGTTGCTTAACTTTTTTATCAGCAGCAGCATGGCTACTTGCTCGAACATAACAGTTTTGGCTTTTTAGTCCTTCATCGTTATAAACAGAATAACAATACTGACCTCGACCAAAACTTTTTAATTTTTTAAGCATTTTTCTTTCTCCCTGCGGTTGAATTGTGTAAGTATAGGTTAGTTACCACAAACCAACCTACAATAGTAATATAACACATTAAGATACTTTGTCAATATTTTTTTTGTTTTTTATTCCAAATAAAGATTTGTAATTTTTCCATATTTCTTTATTTGTAGATATTACTTTTTCTGCTTCTATAAATCTGACATGAGTAATCAATGAAGCATAATTATAAGACCAGTCTGCACTTGTAGCTATCGCAGCTTCACCTAAAGGAAATCTTCCATCAATTACAAATCTAGCATAACGATAAGAATATGCTGCACTTGTAGCTATCGCAGCTTCACCCAAAGGAAAAGTTTTTTTTAAAACATATTTTGCATATTGATAAGACCAGTCTGCACTTGTAGCTATTACAATTTCACCTTCTGGAAATGGTTTTTTTAAAACCTTTACAGCATAGTAATAAGCATTTTCTGGACTCATATCTAATTCTATTTTCATTTTTCATTCTCCATGCGGTTGACTTTAGTAAGTATAGGTTAGTTACCACAAACCAACCTACAATAAGACTATAACACACTAAGAGACTTTGTCAAGCATTTTAAAACAATTAAATAGCTTTTTTCTTAATGCATTCTTCTAATGCTTTGCATCTTTTAGTCAGTTCTTTTTTCGTGACAGGGAAAAATATAACTTGCATACTGCCATCGTTAACAGGTTTATTTTTGTAATCGTAATTGCCCAAATACAATAAGGCACAACCTTTTAGAACTTTTTCAAGAATCAACCCTTCTTTAAATACATCTGTTTTTATGATAACTTTCTTTTTGATGTCAGCATCATTAAGTAAAAAATACTCTAAGCACATTTCATCAAAATTATCAATTTTCATCTTGTTCATGTTAACTCCTTTACAATGAATTTAGGTGTATAGATTTAGAATAATGAAACAATCTTCTCTTAGCCGTAAAGATGGTTAAGTTTTCTTGTCCATCCATGTTTGTTCCATTATGACCGCACCAATAAGGAACTTTGCGGGGATTATAAAATAGTTCTGGATTGCTATTGGCTATCTTTTCACAAATATGATCACACGCTGCTTTACCCATATCATGCTCATACCTGTGAATCATTAGGTTCTCGCACTCGATCCAAGCACACACGCTCTTGTTTGCCCCACAATTTATTTTAGTGGCAGTAGATGTATGGTTAACCAACTTTGAATTAAGCATGTATAAACATGCTTCATCAGGGTCAACATAGAATGGCTTTGCTTTACCAATTTTGTCAGGTGATTCAACACTTCCAGTTATCTGCCATTTCATATAGTTTTGGCCTTTTGCCAAGTGAAATCTTATCTTATACAAGTTCATGCTCCCAAATTAGATGTTTGTAAATTTAAAAACCTTTTCAACATTTATTCAATCCAACACCATGAATTATTTATATCAATTATTTTACGATGTTGAATTAAGTTTGTTTTACATTTCTTACAAGTTGCTGTAGCTCCCAAATACCTTTTATGTTTTCTCAGAGAAAAGAAAAAAGATCTACACTTGCACCGCCATTCATATGGACAGCGTTGAGATTTACTAAGAACATAAGAATGACATCGAAGTGGCTTCAAGCCGAACAGCTTCATGATTTCTTGCCATTCTTTGCCATGAGATTTAACATTTCCATATTGCCTATGTGCAACTAAATGTGCGAATTCATGAGGTATAGTTTGATAAACATACTCATCAAAGTTTTCCATCGCTAACTTTGCATTAACTTTGATTTCCCACTTTGTAGGCCATGCTTGCCCTGCTACTTTCCCTGTCAGCTTATAGGAAATAAGAGGAAGTGGAAAGTAGGTTTTAAACTTTTTTTCTGCGATTTTAGCTACTTGATTTATTCGATCAACGATAACTTTGGGATAATCTATAGATTTTGCATTTAATTCTTTCAACATCTGATTTTCTCCTTGCTGTAAATTTAAAGTCATTAGCCTTGACTTTTATATCATACATTAATTATTGTTATTTGTCAATAAGAATAATTTTTATTTATTTTGCTCAATTAATTCTTTTAATTTATGAAGCAAATTTAAATATGGTTGATTTTCTTTAATCATATTCTTTTGTGTTGATATTGATGGTTCTATAGTAAATTTTAAAGATGCATACATTGTAATATTTTCTATTTCACTTTGTATGAAATCTTCAATTTTCCTTATTTTGTCCATAGGATTTACATATTCAGAAATATCATTTGAACAATTTGCGAAGAACATACTTGTTACTCCTAGATTTTGCTGGTACTAATGTTAATGTTTCCGCTGACCATATATCTTTTGGATCAATGTTGAAATCAATTGACCACCTAGTTATTTCCATGCCATCTATTTCTACTTTATTATCTCGCATGAGATAATCAGCATTCAATGTTGGCAAACCAAGTTCATCATAAAACTTAACATATGGATCTTCTCTGTCTTCCTTATCTATCTGGATAAGTACTTCACCAGAAAATCCTAAAAATGTAATAACCTTGATATCAGGATCAGTTTTATAATGTCTTGTAGGAGTTATTATTTCCAAAGTATTTGAAAGTATTTTCATTTTATTAAACTCCTAATTTAATTGATTGTGCTACAGACACTACTCTATGCATGTTTTCCCACACATCATTTTGATATTCCAAAGATTCTTCATCTAACTGTATGTTTGTTGCAACACAATGTAGATAAATCCAGTTAGGTTTAAATTGTTCTGTTTTAATGTTAGAAGTGTGTGTTACCTTAAGAACAACAGAATTTCCGTTGTCATCAACATGAAGAACATTTTCTCCATCTTGTGGGTACGAATTAACATTGTTGTGGTAGATATGTGTGTAAAGCATTGTATACTCCTTGCGGATTGAATTAAGCATAAGTCTCACCGCTTTGACTTATGCTTAAAGTATACACTATGATATAAATTTGTCAAACCTATTTTAAACAATAATTAGAAAATTATTGTTTACCATTTTAAACTGTTTATCTATCTTCAGTTTGTCTTGGGCCAGGAATAAAATATGCGGGAATTCTAGGCTCAGTTGTTGAAAATGTTGTCATACCTAAAAAATCTGCATTAATAGGTTGTTTGTATGTTTGAGTTTTATCATTGACAAATGCTTGTCTCATTTCAGGTGTCCAATCTGCAAACGAAGCTAATCCAATAGCACTTTGTATCTGAGAAATATTTGTTTCTATAGATGTTATATTGGCTTCTGCATTAGCAATAAGACCTAAATTTGAAGCTCTTACATCTTGAAAATAATAAACTGAAGGTTGTCCTGGTGATGGACTTGTAGGAGCAGTTCTTATTGAATCAACTAAACGACCATTTAGAAGAACTAATTCAGTTTTATACTTATTAGCTTCTTGTAAAGCAATAAGAGCTAATCTTAAACTTTCAAGTAATTCTCCAATATTGCTTTTCACAGGAATTTTTATACATTGAACAACTATGAAATAGTCTCTAGTGCCATTTGAATTTTTTGTAGCAGTAATCATACCATTTGTAGGCCTAATACCTGTTACTGGATCAGGTGGACAAGGTGTTGTAGTTGTACTTGTTGTTGAAGTTGTACTGGTAGTTGGCTCAAATGTTGTTGTTGGTTCCATATTAACTCCTTTTTAGAATAATTGTTACTTCTTATATATATTTTATCTAAATAGTTTTTGTTGTCATTCTTATGTATCTGGAATAACCATCTCTTATGTCTGCTCCAATATCATTGGCAGCACCAGAATTATTACTAGCTACAAAATATTTATCGCATAAACTCTTAAGTTTAGAAATTAATTCTCTACTAGCTTTTATTTTACGATCCAAAACTAGACCATTGTCTATTGCTTCATCGAATGCTGCTTCATAATCTTCTATAGTTTGTAAAACTGAAGCATAGTTTTGTAATCTCCAATTTTGATATTGTTCTAAACTTGAAGGATCTCTCAATGCATTATTTTTTATATTTGTAATAAATTTAATCTCCAAATTTAAATTTTCTATTTGGTAATCAATTATATCTTTTCTTGAAGGATCTTTAAAAATTTCTTTTTTATGTTCTTCAATTATGTCATTTATATCACTAACAAAAATATTATAATTTTTTACAATTTCTTGATTATTTTTTTCATAAAAACTATCATTAATAAGGTCACTATAGTATAATGATTTTTGTAATTCTTCTTTAGTATTTAATAATTTACCAAGTATTCCATCATTATTACCAGATTGTTCAGTTAAATCTTTTATAGATTGTTGTTCCTTGAATATGTCAACTTGAGCATTTTTGCATTCCTCTGGGATTGGCTCAGGTTCAGGCTCTACAGTTGTGGTGGTGGTCGTTGTGGTCGTGGTCGTGGTTGTGGTCGTAGTTGTACTTGAAGTTGTTGTGGTTGTTGTAGGTGCAACCGTTGTGGTTGTTGTAGGTGCAACCGTTGTGGTTGTTGTAGGTGCAACCGTTGTGGTCGTAGTTGTCGTAGGTTCAACCGTTGTAGTTGTACTTGTTGTACTTGTTGTTGTAGGTTCAACCGTTGTTGTCGTAGGTTCAACCGTTGTAGTTGTACTTGTTGTAGTGGTCGTAGGTTCAACTGTGGTTGTCGTAGGTTCAACCGTTGTTGTCGTAGGTTCAACCGTTGTTGTCGTAGGTTCAACCGTTGTAGTTGTACTTGTTGTACTTGTTGTTGTAGGTTCAACCGTTGTTGTCGTAGGCTCGAATGTAGTGGTAGGCATTTCGGTTGTTGTTGGTTCCATTTAACTCCTTTTTAGAATAATTGTAACTTCTTATATCTATTTTATCTAAATAGTTTTTGTTATATTCCTTTTGTTATATTATTGCCTATTACGAGCCAAAGCATTTTTAATATATCTTGCATATTCACTTATTGTATTAATTGCATTATCAAAAGTAGTTTGATCTAAAGTACTTAATATATTATTCTTAATAGAAAGCTCAAGTTCAGTTTTTATTATATCACCTTCTATTTCTTTTATATCATTTCTGACTTCAAACATTAACTCTTTGTTTTGGTCTAATCTTGCTAAAACACTTAAATAAGTACCGCTAATATCTGGTGGTATTGGATCGTCTGGAGCATTGCCAGTAGGATTGGCTAAATCTAACTGAACCGCATATTCATTCACATCATACATTATCCTATCAGTAATAACTTGATATCTTACTTGACCTGGCTGTGGTCGATTATTTTCAATTATTTCAGGTTCTATATTCCAAGTAAAATCAACAATTCCAGTTACATTATTGTAAGTGCCACTTGTTATATAACGACCAGTTGAGTTATCATTACCCATAATAGTTACAGGAATAGTTCCGCTAGTTGGACTTGCCCCAGCAGTATTAATTACAAATCTTTGAATTGGTTTTTTAGTTGATGTACCCCTTAACCCCTGTGTTTCAGCTTCAATGTATCCATTTATTATCGGATCGAATATTTTTCCTTTTTTAGAAGCAGCATTTGGAAACCTTGTAATTATAAAGTCATCTGCATATTTGCTATCAATAACTTTTTCAATTTTGGTAAAACTATATTTAAATTCAAGCAAATTTTTAAGAAAGTCTAATCTTTGTTTTAATATTTGATATAATTGGTTATCTGTTGTTTCATCTAGTTCTTTTTCCAAATCAACAATCTCTTTATTTATTGCTTTTTTATTGCGAGTAATTGTTTGAGGATCTTGAGTTTGTAATGAAAGTAGTCTTTTGAACTCTAAATGTTTATTATATTGTTTTTGTTTTTTTTTAATATCTTTTTTAATTTCTTCTAATATATCATATAATTGTTGTAATGTATCATATCGTCTTTTTAATCGTCTTTTTAAAAAACCTAACCTCTCTTCAGCTGTATCTGGATCTCCTGTAAGATTTTCGCTGAAAGGTGGATCTTGATCACACATTTCTCCATCAATGTTCTTGTATAAAAACTCAACACCTGTTTCTACTTCTCTAACATAATAACAATTTTTACAATTAGTGGCTAACCCTTTACAGTCACCTAAAATATAACGAACTCTAGCTGGCTGACCAAATTCACCTTTGCCATTTTCATTTATTCTGTTAAATCTATCACCATTTCTATCTAGTGGTATATTATCTTCACTCAAAAGCATTGTACACTCGTTACAGCAATTAAGTCGATTCTTATTGCCTGTGTATTGTACATAAAGTGGTTTTGTAGTTTCGGGCATGTTATATTCCTTTAGTTGTATTTTTATTGTGCAAAACGCTTCAAAGCAAGTCTAGCATATCTTGCATATTGATCTATTGTATCAAGTACATCGTTAAAAGTCTTTTGATCTATAGTGTTCGATACATTATTTTTAATAAAAAGCTCAAGGTCAGTTTTTATTATTTCATCTTGTAACTGTTTAATTCTATCATTGTCTCGTCTTATCTTATCTGACAAATCTTGTTCTTGTTTTAAAATGTTTTCAAATAAATTACCAATATTGTTTTCACTAACAAAAAAATCACGAGACTGATCATACAATTCTAGCTGAACAGCATTTTCATCGAAATTAATGCTTCTAGAATTCATTCTTAATTGATAATTCTCCCTAGCATCTATTTCAGGTTCTTGATTCCAAGTGAAATCAATAATTCCAGTTGCATTGTTATAAGTAGCACTTGTTACAAAAATATCTGCATCAACAATGTTTTCAAGAACTACATTAGTAGTTCCACTATCTGGATTTGCCCCAGTAGTATCAATTGTAAAATTTTGAATTTTAAAACTGTCAAAAGTTTCAATGCTGCCACTTATTATTTTGCCTCCCATTGATGCATTAATAGTAGCAACATTTGGCAAAATTATAGGTCTGAAACGATCATCTCTTATGTTTCTTATTGCTTCAAAAACTCTAGGTGTTGAATTTTTAGGCACAAGCAAATTTTTAAGAAAATTATATTCTTCGTTTAATATGTCTTTAGCCTGTGAAGGCAACACTATTGTTCTAAACTTCAAAGTAATTACTTCATCTTTTATTTCACTAATTTCTTTTTGTATTTCAATCATTCTTTCATTAATTGCTTTTTTATTACGAGCAATTGCTTCAGCACTATTTGTTTGCGTTGAAAGTTTTTTCTTAAAAGCTATATGCCTATTATATTGTTTGCCATATGCCAAAACCTCTTGCTCTTTTGTTTCCTGACTTTGTATTGTTTTCTTTAAAATATCAATTTCATTACTTAAAATAACTTTAAGAACTTTCAGCCTATCTTCAACATTTCTTAATTTTTCTGGATCATCTTCACTAAAAGGTGGATCTTGATTGCATATTTCTTGATCAATATTCTTGTATATAAATTCATTATCAGAAAGTAAACCATCTCCTGTTAAAATGTTTACCCAATAACAATTACCAACGCAAGTAATACTTACCCCATCACATCTGCCTAAAATGTAACGAACTCTAGCTTTGTTGCCAAATTTATCTTTGCCATTTTCATCTACTTTATTGAAAAGTTCACCTTTTCTATCTATTACGAAACCATCTTCATCTAAAAGTTTTATACACTCAGTACAGCAATTAAGTCTAGTCTTATCTCCTGTATATTGCACATAAAGGGGCTTTGTAGTTTCAGGCATGTTATATTCCTTTTGTTATATTTTTATTGTGCAAAACGCTTCAAAGCAAGTCTAATATATCTGTTATAGTAGTCAAATTTTTCTATTACATCATAAAATGCATCTGAATTTAAATCTTTTATTAAATTATCTTTAACCCATTTTTCCATTGTAAATGCTGCCATTTGAATTTCTATATTGTCTACTTCTGTTTGGATTGCGATCACTTCATTTTTAAATTCTTCTAAGTTTTTTAAACGATCAAAGTAAGCATCGGTATCTTTAGTATTAGAATTAATATCATTTATAATGACTTCTATTTTATCGGATAATTTTCTCTTTTCTTCATTAAGAAAATTATATTCTGCTTTAATATTTTGTAAAGCTTCTTCAACACTTAGTAAAATTGGATCATTTTCACTAAAAGGTGGATCTTCCCCACAGATTTGTCCATCAGCATTAGTGTATAAAAATTCAACACCAGTATCTAATTCTCTAACATAATAACAATTGCCAGAGCAATTAATGCCTAAACCATCACAGTCACCTAATAAATATTTAACTCTGGCTATTCCCCCAAATTGATCTATGCCAAATTCATCTATTTGGTTGAAAAGTTCACCTTTTCTATCTA
>Ga0209500_10001736_pt1 | contig 16068 bp, 10 predicted proteins | sample S_140212_EF_Meta_FD_187323 | JGI IMG/M metagenome (GOLD analysis project Ga0209500, IMG submission 187323) | Freshwater microbial communities from Lake Simoncouche, Canada to study carbon cycling - S_140212_EF_MetaG (SPAdes) (version 2) | ecosystem: Environmental > Aquatic > Freshwater > Lake ... | reverse complement strand
CTTTGGGTCAATTTTGCGGATGGCCCGTTTGCCTGTTTCATCTTCAATGTCAATACCACGGGTCCAACGACCGTGTGCCACACATACCCACTGCCCAACACGAACATCCTGTTGCTCAGGTCCTACAGCATACACTTGTCCCCATCTGGGTCTGATACCCATTCCGGTTCCGTTATCATTTGGCAGGATCAAGCCTGACTGTGTGATACGCACATCAAATGCCATGTCTGCTACAATAACATCTTGTTTCAAGGCACGCAGTTGATCTTGTCGAATCAGGTGTGGACTAAAGGCTGCTTTGGTTTCTATCATAGTTTGGTGACTCCGGGTTTGGTTTTAACAAGTTCTTTTTGGGTTTTTAATTTTTCTTGGGCCACAGTTCTAGAACGGGCCATGGCTCCTGCTAGTCCACCGGACTGATCAGTTACCACTGTTCTATCCACTCTAAGTGCAGGTGCTGGTGTTTCTGGCACTGGTTGTTCTGCGACCGGATCTGGTATAGGTGCTTCTACAACTGGATCAACTACCGCTGGTGCTGGTGCTGGTGTTGCTGCGGCTTCTCTAGCCCGACGTGCAGCCACTGAACTGGTGTGTCTGGGCTGGGTGGAAACGCCAGTAGGTGCTGGTTGTGTGTTGCGTTCCATTTGGCGTGTGACCTGTTGATTTCTCTGGTCAATTACTCTGCTACTACCGTCTAACAAATCGCCACGAGCATTCACATTCATATTGCCCACAGCACGAACATGTTCGTTTTGTAAAATTATAGCACCCAGGTCGACGCTTTTTCCCTGTGCTGTTGTATATACTTTTTTAGTCATAATTATTCCTTTAAGCTGGCCTGTATTTAACGTAAGAATTCATCCACAGATAAATCGTAGAACAAGCTGTCAATCCTATGTACTCCTAGTTTATAAAGCACATAACTGGCCACACTTGAACCTCGGCCAACTCCCCATATTACACGATTCTTTTGCATGATGTCAACCAAATAGGCCAGATACTGCAACAACGGAAATAAATCACGTTCCTGGTATAACAATAGTTCTTGTCCACAGCGTTGTAATTCTGCTTCGTTGTTGCATAAATCCAATACATGTTGTGCTATATCTAGATTCTTATACTGTTCGGGCATGTGCCAGTTGCGTTGTTGTTCTAGATCAAATGCTGGCACTGATACATTGTCTGCGTGTAGCACTGGATAAGACAAGGTGTCATTATAATTTTCTACATAGCGTATGACCTGTTCAATGTTGACAGACGGATCAACCAACATGCCGTTCAAGGAGTCAAGATCTCGTCCCTGCATGACCAAGTCACACACATCGGATTCTGAAAAGATCATTTCACCAAATTTATTCTGTATCATTACGTTTAAAGTCTGCAAATACCACGATGTTTCCTGACTCAACTTTGGCATCAGTGGGCCAATCTAGTTCTAGTTCATGCCAAGATCCAGTGCGGTTTATACTCACTATCTTGTCCGATTGTGCCAGGTCTGTATCACAATGCGATAAGTCTGGAGTGGTCCACCATTCAGGTTTGACAATATCGTCGGTGTCTTCATCTTCGTCGTGCAAGTAAACAAGATTCTCGCCCATGCTACTGCTGATTTCAACATCAGTTATGACCAAGCGTTGTTCCATTATGGCATTTAGTTTGTAGTATAGCATGATACCAACCAGTTGGTCAAATGGTGGCCCGGGCATGGGTGTGATCTTTAATCCAGCCGATCCAAACTGTGCGCACCGCTCGGTCTCGGCTTGATCTAGCAAGATGCTACTGTCCAATTCATAATACACAAAATACTTCAATCGCTCAAAGGCTGTGTTTTGATTTACTGGGTCGGCACTGTTAGTGTATAGATGTATACGCACCACATAGTTGTTCATCTGCAGGGCATTGTTGTGCCAAACTCCTGCGATAAAATGCAAAGTTTTTTGTAGTCTTACATTCATGAAATATCTATGATTTCGTCAAAGTTGTTGTCAGGGTCTCGGCGTATTTTGTCTTGATATTTGGTTTGATAACTTTCAATAGCCATGCGTAACTGGTCGCAAAGATGTCCGTTGCCAGTTCGATAGGCTATGCCCAGTTTTCGATTTAGTTCGTTTACTTTGTCCAGCAGTTCTTGTTCGGTCAACCCGTCAAGGTTGGCAATTAAAGGATGTTCCATACTTCTATTATACAGCCAGTTGGAAGATTAGTCAATGACTTTGGTTAGGCAAAAGTACAACCGTTGTTGCCGATGCAGATCCATTTGGCAACAATATATTGTAACGTGCAACCCTGCCCAATAGTGTTAAATGTGATAGTACCAGTGCCAGATGTTTTCCATCCTGCATTAGTCACTGTAATAACCATGTCACCACCATCGGCATACATGGCAAAAGTTTTGATCTGTCCGTTTACTCCTGCGGCCAATGTGGCAGTTTCTGCTCCACCTGTGCTGAAATATGTAGTAGTCAAAGACAAGTTAGCGGCACCACCTGATGCTATATCTTCACTGCTGTTGTTGAATGGCTGTAATCTTTTGTTCGCTTCGTTTACTGTTATGTTGGTTCCACCATTGCTGGTACTAAATGCAAAAACGTAAGTGCCAGTGGTAGCAAAAGTAATAGTGTTAGACGATGTATTCCAACCTTGGATGCCCAGGTTATTTAAGTTGACCGCGGTCGGGAAAGTCACAGTATGGGCAGTACTGGCCACAGTAATGGCCACGGTCCATGCTCCAAAATTAGAAGCTGGTAAGTTACTAAATGCCACAGTGACACTACCGCCTGTGGTGAAAGTAAAGTAAGATCCTGCTGTGAAATCAAGTGTGGTGTTGGTATTGACAGTACCCAATGTTGTCAATTGGTTAGTCATTTGGTACATTATACCATTGAACAAGGTAGATTGATTTAGATCATTGCTTGCAGCAGTTCCAGTATTGGTCAGGCTTGCATTCAATACTGAATTGGTTTGCAAAGCAGTAATTTCCTGCGCAGCATACTCAAAATTGGTGCTGGTGTTGGTGAAATTGGTCCTAAACCCTTGCGAGTTATTGTCCTGTCCAGCCACTGGGTACTGGCCGTTAATGTTGTATGGGTTGATCTGACTTGTCATAAGTTATCCTAGGTTATTCCGTAATATTTATCAAACTAATTAAGACCCTGTAAAAACCTGGGTTTAAGCATAGTAGCTGACGGTCACGTATCCTGGGCCACCTGGGCCACCGTGATAGTTGCCTGGTACACCGGCTCTACCACCGTTGGAACCCAATGATACTGCTGCACCCGAAGGAGTTAATGCAGCACCGTTTTCTCCTGAGTATGCTCCTTGGTCTCCGCCGCCGGCATTAACAACAGCTCCACCAGCACCACCGTTATAGCCACCGCCGCCACCGCCGCCAGCACCACCATCGCCACCTTTGCTTTGTCCAACACCACCGTAGTAGGTGCCGTTGTTTCCAGGGGTATTTTGATTGGGTTGTCCAGGAGTATAATACCCGGCACCGCCTCCTCCTCCACCTCCAGCGGCTACTGCCTGTATCACATTGTTAACTTGGATCACAGTACCAGCCCCGCCACCACCGCCACCACCTGACGATCCTTGAGCTCCAGCAGTTCCACCGTTGCCGCCTGAAAATCCTCCAACAATAGTTAAACCAATTGATCCGGGTCCGCCTTGATTGATTCCCAGCAATCGTACAGTATGATTACCGGCTGTCACATAAGTTGCTGAACTGTATGTTGAACTGTACCCGTCAATGTTTAATACCAGACCGCCATCAACATAGATGTATCCGTAATTGTCGCAAGAACCAGTAAAATTATAAACAGCACTGACAGGAAAATTCACTGTGACATTTTGATCAAAAGTAGGAGCTTCTTGACTATAATTCCATATACCGTAGGTGTTTAAAAAACCACAATAGGCATTATTGGTATAGCGGAAATTGCCAGGAGTTCCTAGCATTTCAAGCGTGGACCAATTGGCCTGGGCCGACGAACCACCGCCACCGCCTGGTCCACTTGACCCAGTATTACCGCCAGCGCCACCTCCGCCAGTAAAAATTTGAATAGTGTCACCGGGACTGGCTGCAATGGTTCCGTTTGTTATAAATTGTCCAGGAAGTCCAAAATATCCACCTTGATTACCGTCTCCGCCACCACCTCCACCACCTCCACCCAGCATGGCGTTTACTATCAGGCTTCCAGCAAAACTGGCCGGCAATACAAATGATCCGTCTCCGGTATAGGTAAAAGTGTACAGTGATAATTTACGGGCGCCATAAAAATTGCTCAAGGCGATTGGCCCCGAAGTTGGCACATTAGGCGCAAACGAAGTGGGCGTTACATAAGCACCATTTTTGTAGTAACTGCCAAGACTGATTGGACTAGCAGGACCGCCAAACTCAGCTTGAATATCTGTAAGAGATATTGGACCTGATGATGGTAAAGTCATTATGGTGTTCCAAACGCAGTCACATTTCCAGTAACTATAAAATTACCACTGGAGTCCAGGGAACCTTTGTTTACGCCATTGTAACTGAAATACAGTTTTGTTCCTGATGGAATCACACTCCACCCACCTGCGTTAACGATTGCCGAGGCATTACTGGATAATCCAGTTAGTTGGCTACCGTTACCCAAGAAATAACTACCAGCAATGTTTCCTGTGGCACTGACATTACCGGTTGTGCTGATAAAAGTTCCGCTTACCAAACCAGCAGTGACATTACCGCCTGTGATATTGCCTGTGGCTGTGATTGAGCCAGCGGTACGAATGTTTCCGCCTGTGACGTTGCCTACCGCAGTCACCTGCCCTGAAGTCCTTAGATTGGTACCTGTGACGTTACCCGCAGCCGATATGGTACTAAGAGCTGTAAAGGTGTCGCCAGTGATTGTGCCTGTGGCACTCATGCTTGAAGCAGTAACAAGACCTGAGTTTAATAAATTTCCAGTGGCCACATTGGCCGCTGTGATGTTGCCTGTAGTGACACCGGCCGCATAAACATTGCCTGTAGCAATCAGATTGGCAAGATTTATTGTGTCAGCCACAGTCAAATTAGTTGTCTGTACATTTAACGCAGTAAGCGTGCCACCTGCTGCTATTCCAGCAGTAACACTTAGATTTGAATTGACATACACATTGCCAACAGTACTGAGCTCACCTGAAACATAAACATTGGCTGCTGTGTAGGTATTTGCGGACAAGTTTTCAGCCAACACGTTGCCTGCAAACAAGGCAGTGGATGCGTACAAGGTATTCCAGTAGTTGTTGACATTGCCAAGATTCAATCCGGCCACGTTGCTGATGGGAGTAAAGTGTAGGCTGCTTTGGAAACTGTTGTTGAGATAACTGTAAACCAAGTTACCAGTTGGTGTGGCACCGACCACAAGACCAGCACCATTCAACAAACTTCGATTAACATCAACAATGGTGTTGCCCACAGTTATGGTCAGGGTGCCTGTGCTGATATCAGTCCTACCAACATAAGTCAAAGTACCTTGTACTTCTAAATTACCTGTGACAACAGCATTGGAAGAACCCTGATTGTCAATCAACATGTTCATGGCAGTGAGCGAGCCCGACGAACCAAGATTGCCGGCTGCTGTCAACGATGATCCGGTAGAAATTGGCCCTGAAACTAAGACATTTCCGACTACACTTAATCCAGTCAGTTGCCCGACACTGGTGATGTTGGCCTGTGCGTTATTAAGTACAGTATTAGCCACGTTGGACTGATTAGGGACTTGGGCAAAATTCCAGTCAAGTTGACTGAGTGGAATTGGGCCAGTTTGGTTTCCAAAAGTGTATAACATTAGATTTTCGCCTGTTTAGTGTGTAGTTTCATAATGTATTTATTCTTGTAAATTGTTTGTTTAAATAGGTTGACTGGATCGTCTCATTGCATATTTGATATAGAAAGACCAGAACCTCCGATGGTCAAACCCAAACCACTTAACGTAATTGTTGGTGTAATGTTATTGTAGGCTACTCTGCGTATACCACCCATTAGACTGTTTAAGTCACTCCAATCGGTGCTGGTTGCAGTGGCAGGATCAGGTCCTTGATAAAACGTACTGGCATCTTGTGTTACTAAACTTTGTAACCAGGTTCTGACGTTTTGCCAGGTCCAATTTCTGTTGGTTTCCAATGCTGTAGCAATTAATCCTGTTGCAGTTGGGCAAGCTGAACTGGTTCCATTAAATCTAGTGTCATAAAATGTTACGCCTTCGCTGACTACGGCATTTACTCCAATTTGTATATCAATATGGCTAGGAGCATTTTCATAAAATGTGGCTTCCCACACCATGGTAGGGTTGCCTAAAGTTCCTGTATAAAAATTGGTTCCTTCCCACCGCACTCGATAAGTTCTGTTTGGAGAAGATCCCGATGAGCCGTAATAAATTCTTTGTGCTGAATTATCAGCGGCAGTGATCATTATTTTTGGTAGGACAGGGCGTTCGGCACTTAACCCAGAATACAATGAAGACCCTGCACTAAATGTTATGTAACTGTTGGTTCCTATATAAACCGAGTCATAGCTGGTACCATTGTAGGTGATATTAAACGGTAAAGACACCGACCAGTGGCCATCGTCGTTGTTTCCACTAGTTGGCGTAGTTGATGCAGTCAGACCGTCACCACCGAGCAATGAACTGGCAATACTGACCACGTTTGCAGTTCCCGGCTCGGTAGTTATTTGGTTTCCGGTGTTTGGTGACGCACTAAATGTTCCAGTAGTTGTCAATTCCGCAACAGTTGAACAAATCCCGCTAAAACCACTTGCACTGGCATACGTGTCGTAACGAGGATATTGAGATCCGTAGGATGCTGTACCGTGAGATGCACTCAAAGTACCGTCACCTGGAGTATAGCAATCAATCTGATTGCCCATGTCACTATAATTTACTTTGCGTTCTAGATAGGGAAATGTACTTGTATTTGAATCATCTAATGCACCAATGTTTATAGCAGGATACACAATTTCTGAACCGGAGATGTACTTGCCTAACTGCTGAGGGAAACCACGACGACTTGTAGTGTTGTAGCAAGTACTGATGCCGTCTAAAGCCGTATGAGTAGCACTAGCCAACGGTGTAGCGGCGGATGTAGACCAATAGTTGTTGAAATCAGGATCACTGGATCCTACTTGTTTTTGATTGCTGTTGCCAGCTGCCACAACAAAAATAACTCCAGCCGCTATCAATTCATCTCCGGCTGTGGTCTTATTGTTGTCCAACATCTCACCTTTGCATCTGTATGAATCGCCGGCACTACCTATGTAGGCCATGAATGCAGGTTTACTGCTGTAGGCCACTCCTCCAGCTCCAGAAGTACCTTGTCTAAAATAATAATAACCCGTACTAGGTGTAGTTTCTCGATACCCCCAACTGTTACTACTTATAGTAGGATCTTGTGTACCATAGAGAGGATTAATAGGTTTGTTGACATGGAATATTTTCATCACGTCAAAATAAAGATCCACATTCAAACCAAATCCATTGTTTCCATAAGCATCAATAAACCATTTGTTAGCATTGTAGGCCCAGCCATAAGTGCGCCCAAAGGCTTGCCCTGCACAAGGAGTACCATGGTCACCGTCAGTACTGACTGTGACATTTGTTCCATTGCAGTTGTTTCGTGTATATGTGACAGGCACCGCTACTGTACCTGCGGTACTAAACTGACTGCTGCGAGCAGAAGAATTTCCCCACCACTCTCGGGCCACATTTTCTACAGGAACAATAGTGCCATCCCAGCGTGTGGCTAATCTGGTACCAGGACTAGCATCAAACCAGGCCGAATCTATATAGTAAGGTCCTTCTAACACCATGTCCAGCAAGTCGCAAGTACCATTGCCAGGTAGTTTGTTACCGCCTATAAAATCACGTGGAAGTTCTATATTACCTGTGACATCGCTTTGGAATTCCACGTGGCCAAACCAACAGCCTTCATCACCAACTATGACATCTATATTTTTGCCTGTGTTGGTATTGGGAATTGTGCTATTCAAAACTGGGAGTAATCCAGTTCTTCCTTGCCAGGGGTTGGTATACTGAGCACAGCGTAATAGTTGAAATCCAGCACGATTGATTTCATCACTGGGCGGTCTGGTTGGTGCGCCAGTAGGAACGCGGTCTGTGCCTCGGTAATTTTTTACTGCCGTAGTGTATCTAGCAGGAGTACAACGCATTTCTTCAGGTTTTGGTGGGTATAGGTCCGGATAATTTGCTATGTTTAATTGAATAAATTTAATATCAGGATGAAGACTGAGTTGTGCGACTTCAGCATCGGTCATTAGGTACACAGCTCTAGTAGGACTGTGATCTTTTAAATCTGTGCATTCTATGGGCCTGGCAGGAATGTTGTCATCTAAACTACCATCTTGAGTTAGTACACTATGCACATACTCCCAAGCTTCAGGAGTGGTGGTACCAATTGCATAATATTTTTGTTCGCTCATAGTTGATTAACTTAGTGTAATGTTACCCCAGGCACCATTGGCATAGGCCTGTATTTTAGTAGTTGTGCTGTTGTACACCATGTCACCGTTGACCGGTGTGGCGTTGGCAATCTGAGCGGTACTCAATGTTGGCAAGCGGAATGTACCTCCACCAAGAACTCGCACCGCAGTCACTGCTGATAGATCCAGGTTAGTGCTTGAGCTAACAGTAGGAGTACCTACCCCTGTGGTGACAAAGTTTCCAGATGTTACATTGCCGGCCATTGTGAATCCAACAGCACTTATAATGGATACATTGCTGATACTATAACCTTGACCATTTATATTTGCGGTTAAATTCCCAGTGAATTGACCCAGTATTCCTTGGACACCTTGCACGCCTTGAGTGCCAGTGGCGCCTTGTGCTCCTACACCAGGGCCTTGAACGCCTTGTGTGCCGGTTGTTCCTTGAGCACTTGTTGTTCCTTGAGTGCCAGTGGTGCCTTGGACTCCTACATCTCCAGTAGAGGTAATTTTCCAAGCGGCAAAAGTTCCAGACCCACCACTGTTCTGTACAGTAATGACCACGGTACCACCAGAGTAGCTGGCTATCGGGCCTTCCATGTAATTATTCGGGCTAGCGGTGCTGAATATCCGTACTCGCATGCCAGCAATAAATGCTGAGTTGAAGTTCACTACTCCTACTAATGCGGTCACTGTTCCACTGCTTATGACGGTTAGGCTGCTGGTTGATGTCAGTGCGAGATACCCTAACCCAGTATTACCCATAGTTCCTTGTGCTCCAGCGACTCCCGTGGCAACAATAGTCCAATTACTAGAGGTTATTCCTAGGCCATTACCGTTTTGTATAGTGATAGTCATGGAGGTGCCGCTATATGTGGCGATCAGTCCCTCCATATACAAAGTTGTGCTAGTAGTGGAGTACATACGTACTCGTTGGCCTACAGTAAATGCTGAACTAGCTGAATTTACACTTACAGTCAAGGTACCTGTTGTTCCAGTGTATGCAATAATTTGGCTAGTGTTGGATGTCAAGGCGGTATATCCTAATCCAGTAGCACCTTGTGCTCCATTTGATCCAGTAGTACCCTGTGTGCCAGCACCGGTCGTGCCTTGAGTGCCAGTAGCGCCTTGTGCTCCTACACCAGGGCCTTGAACGCCTTGTGTGCCGGTTCTACCTTGGACTCCTTGAGCACCTGTACCTGTGATACCTTGTGCCCCATTTGATCCAGTAATACCTTGTGGTCCTGTCGTGCCTTGACTTCCTTGCAGTCCTGGGTTACCATTGTAACCTGTGGTACCTTGACTTCCGTTGTTGCCGCTAACTCCATCTGTGCCTTGTGCTCCGGTTCTACCTTGTGCTCCTAAAGTACCAGTTGTTCCTTGTGCTCCTTGTTGTCCTTGATTACCAATATATCCTTGAACGCCTTGGATGCCCTGTGCACCTGTAGTTCCTTGTGCACCTATAGTTCCTTGTGCTCCAGCACCGGTAGTGCCTTGGGCGCCAGACCCTCCTGTGACCCCGGTACTGCCTTGGCTACCTGTGGTACCCTGTGTTCCGACTCCTGTGATACCTTGTGAACCTGTAGTGCCTTGTGCTCCGGCTCTGCCTTGTACGCCTTGCGTTCCTTGTGCACCTTGTTGTCCTTGATTACCAGTGTAACCAATAGTGCCTTGTGCTCCTGCAGTACCTGTAGTACCTTGTGCCCCTGCACCAGTTGCGCCTTGAGTACCTGCACCAGTTGTGCCTTGTGTTCCATCTAGTCCTTGAGTACCAGTCGCGCCTTGTGCTGTACCTGCTGGTCCCTGCGTGCCGGCACCTGTTGCGCCTTGAGCGCCATCTGTTCCTTGCGTGCCGTTGGTGCCTTGGCTACCTGTTGTGCCTTGGCTACCTGCGCCAGTTATGCCTTGGCTACCTGTTGTGCCTTGGCTACCTGTTGTGCCTTGTGCTCCACCACCACCGCCACTTGAAAATGGTGTTCCGTTGGCATAGTAATAGTTGTTGGTATAAACTGCGCCGGCCCGTACATTGCCAGTTACACTGACCGAAGTCAAAGTACCAACTGATGCTATATTGGGTTGAGCACTGCCAGTGACCGTGATTGCGGTGTTTACTCCAGCATTGACTGCCGCAAAGTTGGTGTTAAGACGGCTAATTGGTATGGCATTACCGGTAAAAATAAATGGAACAGTCATAATGGTCTCTTTCGATTAATATTTATGGATCTAGCGTGGTCCAAGATATTGGTCCACTACCAGTTTCGTCATCAATCCAGGTTAATGTGCTGCCATCTTCAGTCCATGGTATAAAATTCAAAGGCAAAGTTCCAACCGGAGTAATGACATCTCGTCTTGGGAATGCCAAGTATAGATCGTATGCGTTGGTGTTGGTGTACATGTCAACTGGCGCGATAAACTGTAGGCTACCAGCATCAAATGTAGTGCCAGGAGGGGTGCCGTAGCCCCAACCTACTATGTTGTTTTCTTCGTTGACCCATGGCAGTATCAGTGCTGGGTTGAGACTGTTGATCCAGCTGGCATCATCTATGCTGAAGTCAAACGTGGTCAGGCTTGGTTCGGCACTGGTGTACAGCGCAGAAACTGTTGGTGTGCGCACTGCTAACCAGTATTGACTTGCGGGATCAGGATTGATGGGCAAAGGGTATTCGCCTGTGTTGGCCACTAGACAAACAAATTGTGTGTCAAAATAGGTAACCAAATCATCCGCATTGTATGATGCGGTAGGTGACCAAACTGTTGCTGGTGTATAAGGATCAGTATTTGTGCTTATGATAACGACTTCGGTAGTGGTACATGATACTATGGTATAAGTTCCATTGTATGATGCTGGAATAACATTTTGTAAAACAGCTATATCACCAGTAAATGGTGCAAACTGTCGAGGACTGTAACTGATAGTGACTGTGGAGATATTGGATTCAATATTGGTGATATCCACAAAAGTCGTCTCCACATATTCCCAAGTTTCATCTGGTCTATTCCAGTTCTTGGTCAACAAGTTATCCAGCTCGTAACGATCTACTTCAAAGTCCACTTGATTTAATCGATCGATACCAAATTGGGTTTCAATATTGTAGGCTACCTGTCCGCTTTGCCCTGGAACAGTGTAGGCTATGACCCAGGCCGGAGTAAATCCCAGCACAGACCCATCAGCCTGTTTGCTCAACATCCATCTAGGCAACATGGCGCTGGTCTGTCCCACTGTGTCGATCACCTGATCGCGCATGTTAGGTAAACTGTTGGGATATACCGTTTGTGTCAAGCCCAATCCGGTATCGACCACATAAGGTAACTCAACTGATCGGCCTACGCTTTGGCCTGAGTTGTTAATTAAATTATCTATGATCTGGCTGTAGACCACTTCATAGATCACGTTGCCAAGGTCATCCAGTGCTTGAGCTGTTTTTAGTTCGCCCAGTACAAGATTCTTCCAGTAGTGGTTTAGATTTAAACTTGTGATATATTCATCTATGGTGGCGGCAGTTAGCCCATAAGCATGATTGTAAATGACATTTCGAGCTACACCAAAGTTTAGATCATCGTATCTGTAGATCAAGGCAGGTGGAAATATCTGATCATTCTGCAACAGACTGTTCAACAATGCTCGATCATCAAGTGGCGGCATGGCCTGTATATAAAGATTGTCATAGGGTTGTTCGTAAGCTCTTATCACCCGGATAGTGAATGTCTGGAACGCATTGACCAAGTTATTGGTGCTGACTGCATTCACAGTAAAGGTAAATGTCATGTCAAATGTAGTGGTCCTGCGGTCAAAAGTAGTGGTTCCGCCATCTAGCGCAAAAGTATCAAAGCTCACACGTCCAGCAATATGGCCGGACGGTAACAGTTGTAAGCCTTGTGGCAAAGAATTGAATACAGGAATATCACCCAAGGCTATTCCAGCCAATTGGTATTGCAAGGTCAATCCTGATACACTGACTGCTTCCACATACAGTGTGCTGGTGCTGCCATTGAGTATGCTACCAAGGTCAGGCGGAGTGATCCAAACAACATCAGTCAAGACTGGTCCATTCACAGTGAGGCTGTAGGTATAAGGTGTGCTGACCAAGAAGGTGTCGATAGCATCACGCACCTGTACTATAAATCTATACGTGGTCACATTTATTCCGCCTGCTGGTATCAAGCCATACAACCATCCTGAGGCCGGATCTAGTGTCAGTCCAGGAGGCAAATTGTCAGCGTAATTTATGAACTCATATGGTCGTTCAGGAATGTTAGGATCTACCGCGGTAAATTGGAAGGCAAAGAAGTTGCCGGTGCGCACCGCACCAATGCTGCCAGCCGGAGTAAGCATGACTGGTGTGCTAAAATTGTAGATATCTGCTGTGATGTAAGTGTTGTCACCAGATAGACGATAGGGTTCTCCAAACGGTTGATCATTATCAGCAGTCATGATCTGGCGAGCATATACAAATATATCAAATTCTCTGAGATTGCTGGCCTGGCCGTCAGTGACTTCCAGGGTAAAATTGTAAGTGACATTGGATTCTATCTGTGTGCCAATCACTCCGGATATGATTCCTGCTGCGCTAATAGTCAGTCCCGGAGGTAATGCTCCGTCGACCAAGCGCACTATGGTCACTCCATAGATATCTGGGTTGTAAACATCCACAGCAAGATCTACGATTTGATCTCCAGTGACAAAAATTCCAAGATTACCAGCTGGCGTCACAAAATACGGTTGATTTAATACGGCCACTGTGACACTGAATGTCCTGTCAGCAAGACTGGATCCATTCCTGGCACGGATAGCAAATCGACTGGTGGTATCTATCGCGACATCAGCTGCCACTCCACCCAAGGTGGTATCTCCCAGGCCGGCGATACGACCATATTCGTTGATGGCAAATCCTGCAGGCAATTGACCTGCTACCACTTCATAGGTCACATCAACTGGAACGCTGGTAATGGTTCCAAACGCAGTGACTGGTTCGATACTGTAATTGACTAAACCGATTGAGCTGGTTGATGTGCGCACCACTTCGTAGGTGCCATTGTACACTTCAGGAACAAATCCCGCCAGTACAACAGATGTGCCTAGAGGAAACTTAATCGTTGTTTGTGTGGCAAATCGAAATGTTGCTATACCACCAGTGGGCTGGACAATAGTGGGAGTTACGACCGCGATTGGATCAACAGCTTCTAGTTGAATTTCAAAAAATACACCTTCTGGTATAGTTCCTAGGCTACCAGCAGGAGTAATCCAGTATGGTTGACTCATTGTTAAAATCTTCCGACTAAGACTTCGATCACTCCGATATCGCCATCAAATCCTTTTATGGCCTTGCCAATGATAGCACCTATGCTGGGATTGGCTTCAGCTCTGGCTCGCCCGGCACCATCTGATACCAAGAAGTCACCGGCTTTGACTGGACCTGTACACAAGCATGGTACTCTTCCTGCTAGAGCTAACGCAACCACATGATCACCTACCAGTCCTGAATTCATTTGGTATGCTGGAGCAGTACTGACCACTCCGACAAGCAAAGGATCATTGTCTACAGTGCTCATAGTAACTTCTTGATTGCCACCAAAGCTGAGCACAGTGCCCGGAGCATAGTCGGCGTCAGCCAGATAACATTCTGCCAAGTCAGCATATTGTGCCTGTTGTGCTATCGTGGTTAATACATTAGTGTACGGGTTGTAATAAAAATATGGGTTTGTCAAGGCTGGAAAAGCGGCACCTTGATTCGCAACAAATACTGGAAAGTAAGATGCATTGTCATAATTGAATGTTGATTGGATCATTGTGCTTGGACCGGCAGCTCCTTGAGCTCCACTTGTTCCTTGTGTGCCGGTGCCTGCAGTACCTTGTGCGCCAGTACCTGTGGTACCTTGGCGTCCTTGGACGCCTTGAAGGCCTGTAGTTCCTTGACTTCCATTATTACCTATAGTACCAGCGGTCCCTTGAGCACCTGTAGTTCCTTGGGCTCCTGTTGTGCCTTGACTTCCGTTGTTACCGATCGTGCCAGCTGTGCCCTGTGTTCCTGTTGTTCCTTGTGATCCCAATGATCCATTAAATCCTTGTGCACCAGTTGTTCCTTGTGGTCCAGTTGTGCCTTGATTACCTGTGGTGCCTTGTGCGCCAGATCCTTGGACTGGTGTACCATTGGCATATTGGAATCCAGCCGCTATCATGTTACCAACAGCCGATGCAAGATTACCAAATCTCACAGTTCCTGCACTGTTGCCAATGTTTACGGTGGTTGCCAGATTACCTATGTTGATGGTAGTTTCAAAGTTGTTAAACAAACTACCAATCACTGATGTATTACCACTGTTAATTGTACCCGACGTAGTTCTTAGAAATCCAGCAAATACATTACCTGCGGCCGATATTTGACCTCCGGTTAAAACATTCCCGGCCTGTACGTTACCAAACGAGGACATACTGGTTGCCAATACAGACGTGGCCGATAGCGTAGCAGTTTGTACATTGCTAGTGGCCGAGATAGTGGTGGCACGCACGTTACCAAACTGCACGTTACCAGATATTGACAGCGACCCTCCTAGTAAAGTACCACCAGTGACGTTGCCAGCATTCACATTGCCACTCACTGTCAATATATTTCCGGTGGTATTAAATGTAAAGCCAGGAGAAGCATTTGCATCTCCATTGGTGTTGAATAAAACCTGTGTATTGCTCCCTGGGACTATAAGATTGCCTACAACATTACCAACCAGGTCACCGTAAAAGGTAGTGGCTATCACGTTGGCCGCATACACAATACCATAGGCACTGATATCAGAACGAGAAAAAATATTGCCAAAAGCCGATATTGATCCAAAGGTGTCTATGTTACCACCCGACACATTGCCCGAGGCAGTGATCAACCCAGCTGTGAGTAAGTTTCCTCCGGTGATGTTACCAGTAGCAGTGACCACTCCAGTTGTGCGTACATTGCCAGCAACCACATTGGCTGTGACACTGAGGCTGTTCAGTGTACCTACACTGGTGATATTGGGTTGAGCATTTGTGGCCAAGGTTCCTGTGACTGTTCCAGACACGGATAAATTGCCACCTAATATGTTTGCAGTTGCGCTGACTGTGATACCAGTATAAGTACCAGCTGAAATGTTGCCAGTGGTAGTGATTGTGTTGCTGCCAAAAGCAGCCAAGAATCCAGCCACATTACTGTTGGCATATAAGATAGGCAAGTTGGTAAGTTGGCTACCATCAGCCAGCACATAAGAACCTGTTAGATTTCCCACGGCACTGACTTCACCTGCTGAAAACAAGTTTCCAGCTGCGGTATTACCGGTTGAACTTATCTCACCAAGTATGCTAAAAACATTTGGTTCTTGCGTGTAGGTCATGCCAGCATCAGCAGCAACAGTACCATTCCTGTTGTACAGGACCTGTGTGTTTGTTCCAGCGGCTGTGATATTACCAGTGATATTACCGGCAAAGTTACCTACAAAATAGCCTAGAGTAACGATATTGCCTGCGGCCTGTACCTGTCCTTGCGCACTGATGTTGCCCGGAGAAGAAATGTTTCCTCCTCTAATGTTGCCCGCAACACTGAGATTACCTGTTATGGCCTGGAATAATTGTGAAAAATTGTTGTTGG
>Ga0209500_10001730_pt1 | contig 16104 bp, 26 predicted proteins | sample S_140212_EF_Meta_FD_187323 | JGI IMG/M metagenome (GOLD analysis project Ga0209500, IMG submission 187323) | Freshwater microbial communities from Lake Simoncouche, Canada to study carbon cycling - S_140212_EF_MetaG (SPAdes) (version 2) | ecosystem: Environmental > Aquatic > Freshwater > Lake ... | reverse complement strand
CGGTCAAGTACCTATTTCACAGACTCGTGATTTTACCACAATAGAAAAAATGAATGCAACAATTGTTAATAACATTAACGAAAATGTTGGTCAAGATGATATATTAATTCACCTTGGTGACTGGTCATTTGGCGGATTTGAACAAATACGTGAATTTTGGGATAGAATTGTGTGTAAAAATATTTATTTAATCTTGGGTAATCACGACCACCACATTGAAAATAATAGGGATGGATGTCAAGGGTTATTTAAATCCGTTTCACACTATAATACGGTTGAATTAGGTCAATTTAAATTTCGTTTGATGCACTACCCCATAAGTTCATGGGATGGTCTTAATAAGGGTGTAATGCACTTACACGGCCACTGTCACTTACCAACTCACATGAGATTTGGTAGGGGTCAAAGAATGGATGTAGGTATGGATGGTCACCCTGAGTTTAGACCATATAATTTATACAGAGAAGTTGTGCCTTTGTTGAGACACAGGGAGCAATTATCTGAGATGCCTGAGGACCATCATTTAGAAAGATTGTTAAATTCTGACAAGTGAAAACATCGGTAAAATTATTTTATACTCCTCCAAAAGATGAATGCTTTGAGGAATTACGAACAATTTGTATTCGTTTTTGGAGGAGTTTTGATGAGGTTGAATATGTTGAGGAGAAAATTAATAGAATAAAAAGTTTAAAAAATGAAGGTTGTGATTTTGTGATGATGGTTCAAATGATTCATCCAGTTAGTAGAGAATATATTGCAAAATGCTTATCTTTGGAAACCAGAAACGAAATAAGTATGAGAATGTATGGATGGGAGGATGAGAATGAGTTTGACTTTTTTAATATTTGGAATATAAATAATAATATAATAGAAAATTGATATAAGATGATAAATCCTTTTTGCTATATTGGAGCCCACAATTGGGAGTATAGAAGAGAAAAACATAATGTTGAAGGACACCCATTAGGGAGAGAAGTTATTCGAGTAGTAGTTAGAGAATGTAAGTGGTGTGGCCACAGGGAACACCATACTTTACCAAGGGTTGGTAGAAAATTTACACAATGGAGAGACTTTGACGATATTGGAAAAGAAGATACAATAAAATTTGAAAAACTATAAAACACAAACACATGCAAACACTAGTATTTAACACAACCAAAAAAACCGCAAAACTTTACGAAAGTAAAGTTGAAGATTCAGAAATTCTACATACATTTATTGATGTACCGACAGTAAAAATTGAAGATGGTTTTTATCAAGTAATGCAAATTGATAAAACTTCAGTAGAAGAAAAAAGAGTACCAGTTGCTCGATTCCCAATTGCAAATACAAACATGTTAATCCAACAATAGTCATGAGAGAAAAATTGGAAGAAATATATCAACACACTATACCACATCACTCTTTTTTAGATAAAAGGTCGATAGATAGTTGCATGTATCAATCTTTCATGTTGGGAAAAGAAGAAAATCAAGAACAATATAATAAACTTAAAAAAGCATTCTTACACCTTTTGGAGAATTGGGGTGATTATGGTAACTACAATTCAGGTAGAAACCAAATGGTAGAAGATTGGAAAAAAGAAGCTGGATTATTATGAGTAATGAAGAAATAATTGATGAAATCTTACATGAGGCATCTCAATTAAAAATTAGAGAACAAGTATTAGACTTATCAAAAAAATTAAGAGACACCAATCCAAAAATGAGTTTGTTGGAATCAATTGAATTGTCGTTCCAACATCTAAAAAACTAACAACATATGAAATCTAAATGGTTTATTGAATACAATAATTTTTATCGTATCAGAGGCAAATACTGGATTATTCCATGTATAAGTCTTTGGTATGATAAAGAATATTTTTTAGAAACAGGTGTTACATCACCAGCGTTTGGATTACAAATTAGTTGGATAAGTTGGGCATATGGTTTAACAATACAAAAAGGATATTGATATGAATAGCAATTATTTAGACGAATGGTATCAAGCTTTACTTTCATTACTGGTAAGTGAAGACCAAAGCTTTAACAAATCTGATAGAACAGGAACAGGAACCAAATCATTGTTTGGTATTCAGTTCAGACATAATATGTCTGATGGATTTCCATTACTCACAACAAAGAAGATGGCATGGAAAACTATGGTAGTTGAACTATTGTGGTTCCTTCGTGGAGAGACTAATATCAAGTTTTTATTGGATTACGATTGTCATATTTGGGATGGTGATGCATATAAGAATTATTCAAATAATGTTCAACCATGGGAACCTCATTTAGATATGAATCAATTTATTGACCGAATTAAAAATAATGAAGAGTTCCGTAATAAGTGGGGTGAATTAGGACCAATATATGGTAAGCAATGGAGAAGTTGGACTAAAAAGAAAATGTATTTATCAACAGATGGTTCATATGAAAATATCTATGATGAGGCAGACCAAACTGTTGTTGACCAAATATCAATTCTAATCTCAGAACTTAAAACAAATCCAGACAGCAGACGTTTAATGGTTTCAGCTTGGAACGTAGGTGAATTGAACCAAATGGTTTTACCCCCTTGTCATTATGGATTTCAAATGTATACAAGAGAGTTGAGTGATAATGAACGAATAGAAATGATACAACCATTTGGAATGGACGCATTAATTCCTGAAGTAAGAGAAAAATGGATGAAAGAAAACAATATTCCAACACGAGCAATCTCTTTAATGTGGAATCAACGAAGTGTAGATACGTTTTTAGGATTACCATTCAATATAGCATCATATGGTTTGTTATTAGAAATAATTGCCAAAGAAGTGAATATGGTACCTGACGAATTGATTGGTAATTTAGGTGATGTTCATTTATATAAAAATCATATTGAACAAGCCAAAGAACAAATTTCAAGAACTCCATATGAACTACCAACAATTAAAATAACTGAACGTAATTGGTACATGCATGAGGCTGTTAAAGAACATTTAGGTGAAAAAACTCTTGATGAAAAACTTAAAAGTTATAGACCTGATTGTTTTGAATTAATCGGATATGAATCACACCCAAAAATTAAAGCTCCCTTGAGCAACTAACATGGACAAAGAAGAAGATAAAATATCAAAAGCGATAATGTCTGAACAATTCAAAGAATCTTTCAGAAAACGAGTTGAGGAAGAAACGTGGGGTAAAAATAAACCAATGATTTATCTTGATGATAATGGTTGGATTGTTAAGCATTGGAAAGATGGGACAATTGAAAAAATTCAAAAGGCAAATTAAAGATTACCTGTGGCGCTTGACATTGCAACATACATTGAAAGTATTTTTTGTGAAAAATCTCTTGCTAACCTATTAAATACATCCATATCGTCAATATCTTTATTTTTACTTTGTAAGTAAGACATAACACCTTGAATAAGTTTGTTTTTTGATTCTTCAGCACCATCTAAAACTGCTTCAAATTTTTCTTCATCTTCTCTACCTCTACCATAATATCTGTCGATTAATTCTTTTCCCATATAGAGAAGGGGTGCTGCCGCAAACATATTAATAATTCCTGAATCTCTTATTGTTTTCAAATATTGTCTAAACCACCTCCAATCAAAATGTTCAAAAATATCAGGATTTTTTGTTATGAATTTCCAATTTGGGTCTAAACTCACATCTTCTTTGATTTGTTCTTCAATAACTTTTTTCCAAGCATCTGTTGACGATATTAATGCTAAGTTACTTCCATTTTCCCATTTAACATTAATTAACTTGTCATCCTCAGATTCAAATGGGTCTCTAGCTATTCTTGTAACAATTCCTATTGTACCTGGAGGGACACCTGTTTCCCCTTCCATATGATAACACATGATTTTATCACCGATATTTAATTCTGGATTTAATGGTCCTCTCATAACAATAAATATATTATAAGTATTTATATAACATATGGACTTTCTAATTAGCGAATCACAATTAAAAGTAATCTTACAAGAACAAGACGAATCCAAAATGAGTACTTACATGAAAACATTGTACTCATTTACGTACAGTTTGGTAAACAAGGTTATTAAGAAATATGGTATCAATGTTAAAATGTTATTAACTTGGGGCACCTCTGTTGGTGGTCTCGTATTACCTTTAGATAACTTTATTAGAAACGGAAAATTTAGTTTGGATGATAGTCAAAGAATGTTAGTTATTGCAGGTATTGCTGCAATATTATATTATGAAAACAAAACACTTTTCGCTAAAATTTTTAAAAAAATTAAAGAAGAAGGGCTAGAAGAAGTTTTTACTGTAGTTTTAGAAAAAGGACAACAGTTGAAAAGTGCATTTTTTGATTTTTTACAATCAGTGAATGTAAGTGTTGGTAGTTTTATGGATACAGTTGCATATAGTTTTTTAATTCCTATTATCGCTGACATACAATCTGTAGCAATGAGAACAAATTCAGTAAATGAAGCTGCAACATTAATTGCTGAAAGATTAGTTGCTTCTGGTGTTGTTATATTGAGTTCTGAAGTTATTTCAAAATCACTCAAAAAAATAATAAAAAGATTTAAGTAAACATATTGGGTTCCAAATCGTAGTGATTACCCCACCTTGCACCGACTTCAAATCCATCAATCTTAGTGATATAGAATCGTACTTGGTAATATAAATCATCAATATTAGTAATATCAATTTCATTACTCATTACATCATAAACTACGTTATTAATTTTGTCTCTTAGGTAATCAGAATCATACATTACGTTCAAAATAGCACCAGCAACATCATCAGCAATATCTAAATTAGGTACCGCATAGTGGCTATCTAACATAAAATTTTTAATTTCAATATCAAAATCAAAATCAATATATACATCATCTAACGAATAAAATTTTTCATTAGGTTTCCAATATACATCAAAAGTCAACGGGCCTATTGCAGTTTTTAAAGTTACTTCTTTAACTTTTTTTCTCATCGTAGATAAAATTTCTCTTTGTTTTTCTGGACTGATAAAAATACCTCTATTGACGGGTTCTTTTTCATCAACTAATATTTTTTCCGAATATGAAAAAGAAGTATCTATGTACTTCCACATATTTGAAAGAATATCGTGAATTTCTCCACTAAACACAGGAGTTGCATAAGATTGACCTTTTTCAGGTAAAGTTACATTAACAACAATATCATACGACCATTCTTTATCATCCAATTCAACAGATAGGAATTCATACTCAAAACCATTGTGATGAAATGGTTTGGTCATCAACATTTTTTTTATTACCTTATCTAAGTTTCCCATCTAATTCAAGTAATTTATTTATTACAATATCAACCTCTTTAGGTTTTAACCCGTGTTTAGATTGGTTTCTACGAAACCATCCTCTCATAAGTTCTTCCAAATCTCTATTTTCTTTTCTTGCTCTTCTTTTGAATCCAGCTAGTTGTGCTTCGAGCTCATGTTTTTGAGTATAATATTTTAACGGTCCTTTTGGTTCTTTTGGAAATTTATATCCTTTTTCATGTTGAGAAACGTGTTCTAATTCATGTCTGATTGTTTCATTAAGTTCACCAATTAATTCTTGTAAATTTTGATATCCTAAATCAGGATTTGACACTATTGTAACTTCTATAACATCTTCCTCTCTATAATAAGCAGCATCAACATCTACAGTTTCGACATCTTCATCAAGAGCAAGATTCAATTCTATTGAAAATTCGTTTTTAATTTCAGGAAAAGTATACGTCATGTGTTCTTCACCTCTAATGTCTTCAGGTAAAGAAAATTCCCCTTCTCTTTGATGTTTGTAAAAGGATATAATATCCTTAATCAATGTTCTTACAACATTATCGTATTTGGCTTCAACAATTAAACCTTCATTTACATTTGATTTCATTGGTTCTACTTCATTTATTACTTTAGTGAGAATTGCCTCAGGTAATGAAAAATATTTTAAAAGTTCAGATAATTTTTTTGTCATGACCCATGAAAAATTTCCATAAGCTTTATGGTCAAATGTTTTAATTTCTACTTCACGGCCAAAGTGAGCACTTAATATTGAATTAAACTTATCGGACTTTTCATTTGATGGTAATATGTAGGCAGTATACGTTACAAATGGTTTTGAATCCCCCATCGAAATGAAAGTTTTCACACCTGTAAGTTTAATCTTAACATTTGTTGGCGCAATTGGTTCACCTTCTGAATCAAAAAGGTAATACACTTCAAAAGTGTGATTTTGAAGGTATTTGTTTGCAGACCTTAAAGTTTTAATTAAATCTTCATTATGACTCATCTTCTATAAATACCACGAATTCCTATTGATAAACCAACCCCAAGATGAATGTCATCAGAATAGTTGATACCGATTGCAAAATCTGGACCTCTTGGTGTTTTTAATAGTGCTCTCAATGGATATACTTTAAGCCATACATCGGGAATGAAATCATATTTTTCATAAGATTTAGTTTTAACATACGTACCCACCATCACACTAAATGTGTTTTTATTATTAATATATGTTAATCCAACTCTATTAATAATTGACAGTGGTGTTGAATAAATAAATTGGTCGGTGATTGCTGTTCTATAGTACCCACCTAAATAATAACCGATTGGAGAATAGTTATTATATGAAGCAACTAAAGTATTTTGGTCAGGTACCCACAAAACATCGGTATTTTGACTTTTTACTAAAATTGAAATAAATAAAAATATAGTTGTTAGTGTTGTTTTCATGACACAAATATACTACTTTTGTTTTAATAAAAAAAATTCGGAGGTTTGGCAGAGCGGTCGAATGCGTCAGTCTTGAAAACTGAAGTACGGGAAACTGTACCTGGGGTTCGAATCCCTGAGCCTCCGCAAATTGTAAGGTGGTGAAATTAGTCATCTCAGTTATGACTTGGCAAACACACCCACTCGTCTCGTGGGCAGGGAACAAGAAATAGAAAAGTAATATGGGGTTGACCACCAGCTTGCAAGCATTGTGTTACTTTCCGAATCTCCCTTTGAATGGTTCGAGTCCTTCCCTTACAGCATGTGTTACCCAAAGGGTAAAGCAATGGTACGAGACTTGTTCTCTCAAACTCAATACCTAAAGTTGAGCAGCTTCTCTACGGGAGAAGCTTTAATTTTTAATATTCAGTACAAATACTGAGTGTTTTTTTTTTGACTCATATTTTTATTTCATCTATATTTTCTAAAAAGTAAAAATATGTCTCGTATAGATGAATTAAAAAAACAATATCCTGAATTAAATCTTACAATCTTTGATGTTATGTCAAGATTGGATACAACAAAAACCTACAAGTATTTACCTCTTTTGTGCAAAATTTTTGGTAAAAGATTTAACCCAAAAGATGCGTGGCATAAAGATGATTATCTGAATGGGATGTCCGACGTTCAAACAAATTTGATTAATAAAGGTATTTCAACAGATAATCTTACCGATAGTCAAATGTTTTTTATGGCAAATTATTTAGCGGACCATTTTACAAGTGAAACTTATTACACTCTACAAGAATTCATGAAATACATGGATAAGGGTCTGATTGATAATAATGATGTTACATCCTATAAGGATATCGATGATGTTAGAGGTGCTGTAACATTGGCATCAATGAAAGAATATAATAAAGACCTTGAAGGACAGGTTATTAAAGAATTTGAAGACGAAAAATGGCTTGCAGTAAGACCTTTAACATTCTCAGCTTCTGCAAAATATGGAGCATCAACAAGATGGTGTACAACTTATCAAAGAGAAAAAAATTACTTTGAGAAGTACTGGAGAAGAGGTATTTTAGTTTATTTTATTAATAAACAATCAGGATATAAATTTGCTGGATACAAAGGATTGGAGGGAGATAATGAGTTTAGTTTTTGGAATGCTGAAGATTCAAGAATTGATTACCTTGACGTTAATGCTGATGATTATTTATTTCCAGTTGTTAGAAAGATTTTTAAATCTGAATACACAAATAAAAATTTGTCATCAAATGATATTCAAGAACAGGTTCATAATGAATGTTTAAGTGCACATGAAAAAATGAGAGTTGAATTTCTTGCGGAAAATTTGGATGTTGATACAACAATCCCTATAGAACAACCAATGGAACAACAAGAATTACCTGCTAATAATTATGCGAGAGAAATAAATACGCTACGCGAATTACTTGATGAGGTGAATACGCAAAATATTAATATGCAAATTGAACAAGTACAAATTGAAACAGAAATTAGAGAATTACGACATGAAATTACTCGTGTTCCAACAATGAGAGCTTAAAATACAAACCCACCTTAAAGGTGGGTTTTTTATTACGTCATGTGAAGTATTTATATTGAATGGATAATAGATTACAAGAAATATTTGACAAGTACAACGTTACCGAAAAGAACAACTCAACAGGTAATTTGAAAAAACTTGAAAAGACCATATCTGAACTACAAAAGTTGGATAAGGTATTACTATTAACATGCTCAAACAGATACAATTGGAATCCTGATGATATTGACATACCCAAATCTACAATTCTTGCAATGGTCATTAACGAATATCTAAACGAGAAATCAGTTTTAATTGATGTACCAGAATTACATATAACTCCTTGTGAAGGAAACGTATCGAGAAAAGATGGTAACTCTTGTGGTTTGATAAAGGCTAAATTAAAAGACAAAGAAAAAAATCCAACAGGTTACCACAGATGTTGGGCAAGTTTAAACGACAAAGATGATGAATTATGGAAAATATCCAAAGAATTATTTGAGTCTAATGCCGTTATCTTTTTCACTTCAGTAAGATGGGGTCAAGCCAGTATGTTTTACCAAAAATTAATTGAAAGATTAACATGGATTGAAAATAGACATGAAACTCTTGGTGAATCAAATATTGTAGAAAATATCCAAAGTGGTTTTATTTGTACGGGACAAAACTGGAAAGGTATGGATGTCGTAGATACTCAAAAAAGAGTTCACACATTCTACGGTTTTAAACCCAATGATACTTTTTATTGGAATTGGCAATTTACAAACAAGATTACTGACGAATCTGAAAAATCATATGAGGAAGCATTTACTAGTTTTGTAAAAAAATTCGATTTAAATAATTTGTATTAACATTCTTGTATTTCTACTATCAAAGTTCCTTCCCCTTTAATAACTCTATGCCAAACAAATTTAGGAATGTAAATTTGCTCGGCAACCGACAATTTGTTTGGCAAATCATCTTCAATTTGAAATGACCATCCACCGTCTTCAATTACTGTAACTTTTCTATCATTCAAATCTTGATGCCACTTCAATTCATCTGAATCAACATCAGGGGAGAATGTTCTCCTTATTTTACCGTCAATATTTTCTTGTTGAAATGGATAATCCATATTATACTAAAGAACCACTTTTGAATGAAGGTCTTTTGTTCCAATGAACTTTTATTCTATTATTAATAGAAAAAATTTTGAAAAAGTCACTAATATCATTCTCCATTTTTTTACGATAACTGCCTTCCCAATTTGGTTCTATATCAATAAAGGCATGATATATTGGTGGTTGATAACTACCTTTTAAAATCTGAAAAACATTCATTTTAATTGGTTCATCTTCTTCTCCAACTAATTCTTTATTAATATTTGGTGAAATTACATCATCCAAATAAGTCTGTAAATAATTTTTAATTTTTTCTAATTCCATTACCAAGAATTTGAAGATGCTAATCCCAATTGTTTTGAGTATCTTCCAACATGACAAGACCAATATCCTGCTGTTGTTCTATCTTTTTTCTGTGAACATTTGTGACGAGCTCTGAATGATTTAGCCGCTTTTTTATTTGCATTTCTAACTTTCAAATTAGGGTCACCAAAAGTAACTTTTTTAACCCCACCTGTTTTACTTTTCACATAAACTGCAAATTTCTTTGGTCCTCCTGGTGTTCTGAATGGGCTACCTAATTTTACATTTTTTCCGTGAACTTTTGCTTCAGCCAAAATGTCTTCTTCTGTTTCGGTTTCATAGATGTACGGTGCATCCAAATAAACGTATTCTTTTCCAATCTTAACTTTGATACCTAAATCAGACTCAACCATTAAAGTATCTTCTTCATTTAGTTTGATTTTACCTTCATTCCACAACTCTCTCACTTCATTAACCAAATCAAAATACGATTCCGAATAAACTCTAAAAACGTTGTTTGTTAATGTTATACGATTATCAATATGATACTTTAACTCTTTAGATATTTCCGCATCTTCAGTCAACACCAAAGATTTATCTAATTGTTCCTCTAAAGCTTCCATAATTAATTCACGTAAACCCATAAAATGATTTAATAATAAATATCTAATCTTTTTTAAGTTTCACTTTCCAATAAACCCCCCCTCCAAAATACGGTCTCAGCTCACCAGAAACACCATCTATCGTTCTGTTAGCCACACCAAGATTAACCTGAAATAAATGGTTTTTTTTTGTTTTGAGTATCAATCCCAAGCCGATTGAATTAACCCAATCTTCTTTGCTCACTGCACCGTTGATACCAAAAAATACTTGGTTTCTTATTGGAGGTGGGGGTGGCGGTGTTTCTCTAACAATCTTAGGTTTGATTGTTGCGGAGAATTTTCTATCCACAATTTTGTTTTCATTAACCGTTTGACTCAGATAAACAAATCCTTGATTGTTTGATAATTTCAAGGTGTCTGAAAATTTGTTGAAAACCAAATAATCTCTCAAGATTGCAGAAGTATCAACCTTTTCAATTGTGGTTACATAAATTGTAGTGTCTTTCAATATTAGTTCGCCAGGTAAATAAACTGGAATTTCTTGTTCTATTGTATCATGTATTAGTTCAGGTTTCGACGGAATTTCTTTTACTACAATTTCTTTTTTTGGTTTATTATGTTGAATTAAAAAACATGCAACTAACAAAAATAAAATAATAAAATGTCTAATATCTAAAATTTTCTTTATCATAACATTACTCTTGAACCAATTAAGAAGTTACTCAAAATCGGGGAATTTTTCTGTGTTGAAGCAGAAAGTTTATAGTTCAAACTGAGTCCAAATCTTTTTGTAATTTTGTAATCAAATGAACTTCCAAGTAAAAACCCAAAGTTTCTCCCACTTGTGGTTTCTCCTGTTTTTGAATTCCAAAGTATTGGTGAATTCATAACAAAGACTTGTGGCGATATTGTAATTTTTTGTGAATATTGATATGGTTTGGTCCAAAACCCAACAGCAGATGTTGTTATTGATGTGTAAAACACCGTTTTCATTCTTGCAAATTTTCCTTCTCCGACCATTTCTTGATTTTTAAGAAAAAGTGAAATTATACCTAAATTATATCCGTATGTACCGTGTTTTGGGTGAGGTTTGATGTAAGTGTAACCACCCATTGTCATCCAGTTTCCTGTTAGGTATGCCGTGGTCATAGAATAAGAATGAATAGCATTTAACTTACCCATTTCAAAGTCCATTTTGGTATATCCTCCACTAACCGCAAATTGATTAAGTGAACTCCAAATTAAAGCCGTTACCCCCCAACTTTGGTTACCCAATGCCGATGATTTACTAACTCCTAATGATAATATTACATTGTATTTGTAATCAGGACCTTGAGCTGAAGTTAAATCTGACGCCAATAACATTGGATTAGCAACTTGAACTTTTTTCTTTTCTTCTTTCTTTTTGTCGTCTTTTTTCTCGTCCTTTTTTTCTTCTTTCTTTTCATCAGACTTTTTTTCGTCTGACTTTTTTTCTTCACTTTTACTTTCTGACTTACTCTCCTCCGTTTTGCTCTCGCTCTTTGATTCGGAACTTGTTTCGCTTGATGAACTGCTTGCCTCGCTCTTGCTCTCTGATGTAGACGAAGAACCACCAGACGATGACGATTGGGAAGTAGATGATGAAGACGATGATGTTGCTGGTGGTTGTGAAGATGTGGTAGATGCTGCGGAAGATGCCGTTGAAGACGCTGCCGAGGATGCTGACGATGCCGCTGATGAAGCGGCTGAAGAAGCTGCCGATGATGCCGCTTGTGACGCCGCTTGAGCTACTGTTGCTGTCACTGTTTGTTGAACTACTTGACTTGTCGGACATGGTGCTGCAAAAATGTTTTTTATCCATGTATCCACTTCACCTGACGCAAACTGTGAGTAAGTGAACACCTTTGATTTATCTCTAACTATAACTAATACTCCTGAGTTAGATTGTATTGGAATCGATACCACGTAAGTTTTTAAACTACATGGGTCTATATAGGTTTGTGTAACAACTTGCCCTGAGCTTTTCAGAGCAAGTTGCATGAATATTAATAAAAACACAAACCATTTTTTCATTACTTAACGAATATTCCTTTTTTAACCATTTTACCTAAAATGTTAGCACATGCAATATCCAAAGCTTTTTTGGTAGAAATGCTAATTGTAGATTGGTTGAATTTAACTGGGTCAACAGTTGCATCAGATAAGAAAGTCAATTCTCTTGTTGTTTTTGCCTCACCTAATCCTGATGCTGCAATGATTGTACCGTTTTCTGCGTCGGTAAATCTAACTTGTAAACCAATACGTGTTACCAACATATTTTTTACACCATCTTTTAAATTCACAGTTTCATCCTCAGAAACAGAGTAGTCATAACATTCGATTTCAACGAAATAGTGAGCCAATTTGATTTTACCTCTACCATCTAATTTGTTTTCCGAAATTCCCGCCTGAGATGCTTGGAATTGTTTAACCATTCTGTTTTTTATTTCTGTTTTGTCTTCTGTAAACTCAAAACGATTTAAGTTATCAAGATATTCCAATACGATATTTGTAACACCTAAACCAACTCTTTTTTCTTTTAGTTCAGGGTACATTTCATACATCTCATCATTGATACCGCATTTCAGAAGTTGAATATTCTTTTTTGGTCCGTTGTAATCCAAAAATTGTGAGATATCACTTTTTGTTTCAAACGAAGCTTTGTAATCTTCTGTTTTTGTTTTACCTATAGTTTGGGAAAAAGCTCCCGTGCTCAACAGTAATACTGTCGAGAAAAATAATATTTTTTTCATTTTGATTTAATTTAAAAACGGAGTTAATATCATTCTAAACCCAAAGGAAAGGATAACTAATCCAAATCCAACAATCCCAACTGTTAATATGAATTTTAATATTTCTTGTTTCTTTGTCATAATATTATTTTTTAGGTGCTTCATACCAAATGTTATCAGGATTGTTTTTGAATGTTCCATCAAATTTCCATTCTATTTTGTTAAGCATGTCTTGTTGTCTCTGTTCTTGTCCAGATGCTTGTAGATATATTACAAACATTTCAAAACATAATGCGGATACTACCCACAGGCAGCATAGTTTTACAAATCCTAACATTATTAGGTCGCTTAGTCTGTTTAAATTTATTGTTTTCATAGTTTTAGTTTTGTTCTACATTTTCTCTTAATAGACCGCATACTAAACATTCTTCATGTCCATCATGGTCTGAATCGCCCCAAACGTGGTGACAATTCCTGTGTTCAAAATATTCATCAATAACCCCATCTCCATCGTTATCAATACCATCCATTACACCATCACCATCCTCGTCTATTTCAACGGGTTTTACTTGGTTGTTTTGTAACGGAACTAATGGAATTGAAATTTCAGGAATAATTGGTGTAGCGGGAGTTTCTTGGTTTTTCATGTTCGCCGTGTTAGACAGACTAATTCCATCTTCTTCGTCCATTTTTTGAACCAACATCTTATCTTTGTCCTGGTCACTAAACCAGTAATCGATAATTTTACCATAACTTCCAATGAAAGCTCCTAATAATAACAATAACAATTCTTTCCACTCACCTGACATTTGTGTCTTCGCTAAAATCGCCATAAAGATGGCAAGGATTGTACCGAAAAAGGTGAGTAGTACGATGGCTGTTATGAACCATCTTCTTTTCATTACCGAAAAGAGTAAATCTTTGAATCCTGTGCTTGGTTGAGTACTCATAATTTAATCTTTTTTTACCATTGTGCTGGTTTTTCCTTAAACTCATCACCTTCTTTCTTTTTTGGAGCAGGTGCTGGTTGTGTAGGTTTTGCAGCTTCTTTTATTACAACTGTTTTACCACCCGCAGCAGCAGCTTGCTGTTGTTGTTGAGTGTTGTTGATTATGATTGATGGTTGTTGTGCTGGTGTTTTTTCATCTTCTTTTTGACCACCGAATAGTAGTGTACTTAAGAATACTCCACCACCCGCAACTACGGTACCTAAAGTACCTACAACTGTTTTTTTAAGTCCTGACCATGTACCATCGTTATGCTCCTGACCTTGTGCTTCTTCCGACATAATATTTGTTTTTTTTTTGTTTATTTTATTAAAATTGGATATTTTACTTCATTACCACTAATGTCTATGAATACTATGTCATAGTATTTTTTTGACAAATCAGATAAATCGTATTGTTTTTTTGTTACACTTTCAGTTGCTGTGAATCCTTCTTTTTTTGAAGGTGTTTCACTACCAAAAGGAATTATTTGAACAGAGTACTTTGACCCTATTGTTGTTTCAAATTCTGCCGTAACAATATTACCCGTTTGTGATATTGATTTTATTGCTGTTGATGTAGATTTAACCCCCAAATCTATTACTTGTGGTTGGGGTACATCTATTTTCGTACAACTAATTGCTAAAAGGGTGATTAAAAACCCTAAACTTAAAATTTTATTTATTTTTTTCATGATTAAAAATTATTATATCCTGTTAATTTTATTTGTGTTGAATTTAAATTGATTCCTAATTGAACCCCTTTAGAATCACTAGCATCCATTGTTGGAGAAACTTTAACTGAAGTTAAAATGTTGACACCGTCTCCGATTGTTGAAAATCTCAATTTAAACGGTATTAAATTTCCGTTTATTGATGTTTTATTATTTTGGTCAATTGCTCCGAATTTCACTTTACCATCTTTTGAATTAACAAAAATGTACCAAGAATTTGGAACCTCAGATTTTAATTCTTCAAACTTAATTTTGAATGGGTCATATTGAAATTCAAATTGTAATGCTCCTACAGCAATCCCTTGTGTATTAAGCACAATCGGGATTTCAACATTGTTCGATGTTACAGTCAAGTTAGATAGATTAACATCGATAGATGAGATATCATTTGGTGTATTGATAAATGATGTTGATTGTGTTGCCATAGTTTTGAATGCGGTGTTAGTTGATAAACTATTTACAGCGTTTGTTTGTACTGTGCTAACCCCATTTGAACTTGTAATAACTTGTGAAGAATGTGAACGATTCACATCTCCCCATAAAAGATATTTTAAATCAAGAATTTCATTTGTCCCTACTAATCCTGTTTTAACATATGTTTTTGGATATGAGATATTTTTCCAGTTAGAAGATGTTATTGAACCCCATGAATTATTAGGGTCATCGTTAAATGAGAATTCTGCTTTAATACCATAATCATTATTACCAATACTTCTAATGTAAGGTGCAAATGTTGATGTTGATATTGTTGAGAAAGTTGCTGGTACTTTATAAAAAGCCCATGAAGCGTCTTTACTCATAAACTCAACAGGCCCTGAATACAAATCGAATAATTGTAGACTTTTTATATGTTCAGGTAATGTATTTAATCCATTAAATTTTCTCATATCAATGTAAACTCTTGCTTGACCCGAACCATACCCATCAACATTAACAATACACCATTCAGTTTGACCTGCAATACTTGTTGCATCTGTTGCTCTCCAAGTAGGTAAACTCATCCATCCATTACTACCCATAGCATATCCTATTGGGATAGTTACAAGTGTATCTATTCCAACAACTTGACCTAATAATCTTGGTAAATCACCTCCATCTATAATTTTATTTCTATTAATATCTGCTGCGTATAACGATTGACCTGTTTTTAATATTTGACCATTACTACCATCTAAACCCATTGATGTAAATTCACTTTGTGCAGTGGTAAAATCTGATATTGTAATTGCTCCGTTGTATATTGCATATGTTTTGTCTAAATTATGCATTACGGATACTTCATAAACTTTGTTTTCAGATAATAATGCTTGATTAATATCAACATTACCATTAGATAAAACATTAAATAATTGTCCAATACCACTAAGAGTATCTCTAAAAGAAACTTTTAAATCGGTTATTGC
>Ga0209500_10001729_pt1 | contig 16106 bp, 11 predicted proteins | sample S_140212_EF_Meta_FD_187323 | JGI IMG/M metagenome (GOLD analysis project Ga0209500, IMG submission 187323) | Freshwater microbial communities from Lake Simoncouche, Canada to study carbon cycling - S_140212_EF_MetaG (SPAdes) (version 2) | ecosystem: Environmental > Aquatic > Freshwater > Lake ... | reverse complement strand
GGCCAAGCTTCAGGGCATCCATCTCGGCATCGAGAAAGCCCTCGCCAACCCCATGCCGATCAAAAGCGGCAAAAGCGTCGCCAAGACCCGGCACGCCGCCCGCAAAGACGAACGGAACATGCGCAAGCACCCCAAGGCACGCCGCGGGCAAATTAATGACGATTTCTCATGAGCACCGAATACAGTCTGTCTAAAATCGAGATCAAGCCCATCACTGGGCCTTGGTGGGCTCTGACCCAGTTCCAGAAGGGCTTCAGATCTGGAGTAATCGTGTAGACTAGGGGCCGCCCAACAGCTTACCGAGGGTGGCGAGCTGCTTGACCGCTTCGCCATCGGGAGTCTGCGGCTTGAAATCTTCCGAGATCTCTCCGCACTCAAGGACGAGCCAGTCGCGGAGATCCTTCGGAGCATCGGAAAGTTTAGCTGACGCCGCTATATCGGCAGGCAATCGACTACCTTGCAGACGTCGGGTGAATTCCACGTTAATTAAGTCGCGGAGGGCAATGTCCCTGGCGACCCATCGGCGCAAGAACCGTGCGCCGACTGCCTCGAAGTGTTTATTCAGTCGATTGGTGATATTGCGCTCTCCTCCGTCCAGACAGACGAAGAGACGTAGCACCACGACCACTGCCTTGAGTTGCTCCACTCGGCGTTGCTTTCGGGCATAATAGCCGCCTGTGACCAAGTGCACCCGAAGGGCTTCCGTATCTTCAAAAATCAGGTCTCCCTTGTTATCCCCATCACGCAGCTCCCATCCGCGACAGGTTACCTCCAGCTGACTAGAGCCAGACCCATGGCCCTCGAAGTCATTGAGATTGATACGGCCGACCGTGGTCCATTCGCGGAAGCCGAAGCGGCCGCCGTCAGGATACTCATGGACGACGTCGGGGTTGGCCGGATTAAAATCTGGATTACCCAGACGGATGAGAGGGTGATGACTGCCGTCACTGAACTCCTGCGCCGTGACCGTGAGACGGATCGGCCCCCGCCACCCTTCTTTAAAAGCCCCTAGGAGCTGACAGACGACGACCACCCCAGGGCGGTCGTCAGGATCCCTCTCCACCATCAGCCGAAAACGTCGCCGGCCGATCCCGACAAAATCCGGGAGTTGGGGGAACATCGAGCGGGCCGGAGGCAAGTTAACCGGCGGACGCGGAGGCGTGATCGGCACCCGGGACGCCGGAACCTGAGGTGGATTCGGCTTTGCGATCAGAGGCGCCGGCTTGGGCGATACGAAGGGCGGTTCCGGGGCCGTCTCAGGTTCAGGAGGTGGATTAGCCGGCGGAGAAATGTCCACCACAGGGGACGGAAAATCAACCAAAGCTTCCGGAAGATTGGGAGTTTCCGTAGCGGCGAGTTCGACTTTCGCTTCAGGCTCAACTGGAAGGTCGGGCGCAGGCGACGTGACTACCGTAGGTTCGATTGGCTTCTCTTCGGTCTCAGGTTCAGGCTGCGCAGTTTCAATCGAAGTCTCAACAAGGCTTACCTCCGCCTCATTCTCGGGCTTGGGAGTTTCAATGGTATCCGGATCTAAAGGCTCAATCGCCTCAATGACTGGAGTAACCGGCGGCTCAGCCTGAGACGACGGCAGGTCTTCCTTCTGTTCCTGCGGCTCTCGGGATGCGGAAGTAGCTGGAGGCAGCACGACGCCCGGAGGGCAGGCCTGCCAACGAGCCTTGGCTCGCTCGAAGTCTTGCACTAAAAACCGACCCAGTTTTTTAAGTAAATCCCACAATCGCGCGAGGATCAGCCCCAGCATCTCCAAGAACAACCCCAACAAAGCAATGGCCAGGCCAACAACCGCAGCCAAAAGGCCTAATGCCACTGCCAAGGCAATGGCTCCGATCACCAAGGAGAAAACGAACTTCAACATACGGACAAAGGCTTCTAATGGTTTAAATTAGCCGAAAGGCTACTTGAGTCGCTGGTTAACAAGCTCCTCCAGGTCAGCTAACTCGGATTCGAGAGTACCAATTCGGTCGACGTCATCTGAAATCTCCAACTTGAGGATAAGCTGGTCAAGACGTTCATCCATAAGGCGTAGTTTCTCGTTAAGATCGGCGTCTTTGACTTTGTTATCAGATTCATATTCTTCGATAAATTCAGATAAATCCCCTGAATCCTCTATACTGGAAATGCGCGACTCCAGGCAGGTATCATTTATGTCTTCAGAATTTATCAGGATGTCTTGGTAGATAATCTCGCGGATTTTCGTCACGCGCTGCTTAAGCCTCTCAAGGCTATCGGTAAATCTGGTCTCCAGGAACTTGAGCTTATGCTCGAAGTCGTTCTCAATCCTTGCGACTCGCGCGGAGACTAGCCTCTCAACAAGAGCTTCGATCTCCGCCTTGGACATGTTAGTTCCTTCGCTCATCTCAGTAGGGTCAGGAAACCACCTTCAAGGTGCTGTGGCCGGATGCGCCCTTGGTGACGACGATCTGGGTGGTGATGCGTTCCTTGAGGAGGCCGACGTGGGAGATGACGCCGACGGATTTGTTGCCTTGGCGGAGCATCTCCAATGCGGTCAGGGCGACTTCTAGGGTCTCGGGGTCGAGCGTACCAAAGCCTTCATCGATGAACAGAGTGTCGATATTGACCGAACGACCGGCGAGATCAGAGAGGCCAAGCGCCAAGGCTAGGCTCGCCAGGAAGCTTTCGCCTCCGGAGAGACTCGCCAGCGGGCGCTTGATCCCGGCCTGGTAGTGATCCTCGATCTGGAGCTCGAGCGAATCACCATCCTGCAAGAGGAGCGCATAACGGTCATTGAGGCGACCTAGGTGCTTATTCGCATGGTTGGTGAGGATTCGGAGCGTGATCGATTGGGCAAACCTACGGAACTTCGCTCCATCCTTAGATCCGATCAGCTCGCGGAGTTTCTGCCAGACCACGACCTCATGCAGTTGATCCTTGATCTGCCCAAGTAATCTCGACTGTTCCTTGCGGTTCTTTTCGTCAGTCTCCAGCGCCACGTCATTCTTAGTGATAGCCGCGACCAGATCCTGCAAGGCTTTGTCCAGCTCAGCAGAACGCCCCTTGACCTTCAAGGCCTCTACCCCGCTCGGTACGCCATCACTGACAAGCTCAGCCGAGGTCTTCGCGGCGGTCTGGAGTAGTAGGCTGGCATCATTGATCCGCTTCATCACGGAATCCTTGGCCTTGGTGATACGATCGACTTCATTCACTGGCAGGTGCGCGGCACGTAGCGCGTTCAGATCCTTGAATTCGGACTGCTTGATCTTTGCCTCAATGGCTTCGGCGGAGGCCTTCTTGCCATCCTCCGCAGACTTAAGGGTCTTGGTAGCGGCGACATAGAGGGTATTAGCCTGCTTAAAGGCCGAGAGTGCATCGTCAAAAGCTGATTCCGCTTCATCAAGCGACAGATCTTCCTCCGCGGCAGCCGACACCTTGACACCCTGAGGCAACTCGACCCCGGATTCTTCGCGCTTCTGCAGGTCGTTAAGTTCTTTGGTCGCAGCCTTGATCGTGGCTACCGCCTCCGCCTGCGCCTCCTCTGCATCCGTGTGTTCTTCCTTTTTAAGGCGATAAGTATCGGCACGTCGCTGAAGAGAGGCGGCATCATCTGCCCCATCCAAGCCGGCGGCCTTGAGTTGCTTGTCGCATTCGGCGACACGCTTAAGTAATTGATCGTAATCCCCCTGAAGGCGCTTGGCAGATTGGCCGATCGAGATGACCAAGTTAGCCGCCGCCGTGAAAACCTTGTCGGCCTTGGTTTCGGCGTTCTGGGCCGCGATGATGTCCTTGTCGATTTTGGCGACCGGGGAAACCTGCAGACCCTTACCCGCATAGGGGTGATGGACCGAACCGCAGAGAGAACATGGTGACCCAGCGACGAGCGAGGCCCTGTCATGCTCGTACTTCTGAAGCAGCAGGGCGGCATCCTTGGCCTTGCGCGACTCCTCCAGGGACTTCTTGGCGGAAACCTGGGCAGACTCAGCCGTGGCCCGGGAAGCCAAAGCGGCCTCCTTGATCGCATCGAGATGGCCTGCCAGCTTAGCCTCCGTCAGAGACGTCACATCCTTGGGGGCTTTATGGTCTGTCTCCTTCAGAATAGGCTCCAACGTATCAAGCCAATGCTGCCAAGAGTCGGCCAGCTTGGCTTCAGCGTTGTTCTTGTTCGAAATGAGGGTCGAGAGCTGCGCCAGCTTGGTAGCGAGCTGGGCGTCCTGCTTATGCTCGTCGAGCCAAGCCTTGAGCATATCGACAGACTTATCTGCCTTCTTCTTAGCGGCCTCTCCATCCTTGTTCGAATCCCTGGCGTCCTTGATGCCACGCTTGATGGCCGTGAGGTATTCACCCGCGGCCTGCGACAGCGTCTCCTTGGCTTCCCCGAGTTCATCGCCCGAATCGGAAAAAGCATCCCGGGCCTTCGTCAGAACCACTTCAGCGCTATCCAACTGAGTCAACGAGGCCGTGAACGGAATCGTAGCCTGATGGGATTCTAGGGACTCGAAATCTCGTGCCTTAGCCAGTCGGTCCGCCTCAGCCTGCTTAAGCAAGGCCGACTGAGCCGTCTTCTCTCCCTCTGCTTTTTCAAGCTGTCCGATCTTAACGCTTAATGCCCTAAGCTCATTGTGCTCATCCCGGATTTTCAGCTTCGCTGCCTCGTACTGAGCATTCTCATCAAGGATTGCCTTCTTCTGTTCGTCCGCGAGCAAAACGATCTCTTGGATCTTCTGCTGATGTGCGAGGATACCCTGCTCAATCTTACCCGCCTCTTCGAAGGCCCTGGCCCCGATTCGGCTGTAGGTGTCCGAGCCTGTAAGGCTTTCCAGAAGCGAAGCGCGCTCGTTGGCATCTGCGGTGAGGAACTTTGCGAACTGCCCCTGCGCGAGCATCACGCTCCGCATGAACCGATCATAATCGAGCCCAAGGAGGTCTTCGATCGTTGAGTTAACCCCCCTAACCTGCTCGGAGAGAATCTTGCCTGACTCCGTCATCACGCATCGTCGTGCATGCTGGAGATTTCCCTCCAACTTTCCCCTGGCACGAGCCAAAGACCACTGGGCGATGAACACGCCCTTCTTAACCTCAAATATCACCTCTGCTAGACATGTGGCGGTACCTCTTGTCATCATATCTTCCGGGCTAGCCTCATCGGGGTAGCGGGCGGCCTTACCGAATAAAGCGAGGGTGATGGCATCGAGAATCGTCGTCTTGCCGGACCCCGTAGAACCCGTGATGGCAAACAGGCCGGCGGAGGCCAGGGGTTCTTTTCCGAACTCGACGACATGATCGCCCATCAGCGAGTTAAGGTTACGAATAGTGACTTTGAGAATTTTCATAGCTTAGTTCAGATACGGTCGACGATTTTACGGAAGGCCAGGCGCAGGCTTGCCTTTTCCTCCTCCGGGATGTCCGCATGTTGCTTCAATAAGTGGTCAAAGACTTCGTGTGGGTTATCCAGCATACCCTCAAGATGAGCATCAACCTCCTGCCCTACCCCAGCGCCGTTAAGTCGGGGAGTGTCGGCCAGCATCACCTTGAGCACTTCAAAGGGCTGACCATGCGCCAAGGTACGCACCTGACTGTTGGCGTCATTCAGACCCGTATGACCGGAGAGCACTACCTCGACCCAGGTCGTAAGCTCGCCTGAATGGACCTTTGCTTGGGCCGCCAGATCGCTCTCTAGGGTCGCAAGACTGGTCTTCAGCTGGATCAGCTGGCGGAAGACCGGAATCGGCACGGAGCTCTGGGTGACACCATGTCCGTTCACGTCCAGCAGCCGGACCTCCTTCTTGTCATGGACCTCACTAAAGCTCAGCGTAATAGGCGAGCCAGAGTAGCGGACTCGGCCAGCCTTATCGGGCGACTGTGGGCGGTGCAGGTGTCCAAGAGCGACATAGGCGAAGACATCTGGGAAGACAGTGGAGTCAACGGCACCGAGGCCGCCGATGTGGATATCGCGTTCACTGTCTGACGATGACGAGCCTGCGACAGTCAGGTGGCCCGTGGCCACAATTGGGCAAGCAATCTTGGCCTCCTTGGCGGCATTAGCCGTCTCTTCGTAGACCCGAGCGATACCCGCGATGATTTCCTTACGGACAGCGGCCTCGGTATCTCCTGACCTCCCCATCCGGATATCCTTTTCGCGGAGGAAGGGAACCATCGCGATGGCGACCTTAGGCGCATCAGCGGAAGGCAGGAGTAGCAAGCGATCAGCCGGATCATCCGCCACGGCGCCGTGAACATGAGTACGAAGGGACTTCAGGACGCGCTTAGGGGCCTCCAGCTGGTTGGCCGAATCATGATTGCCGCCAATGAGCACCAGGCTAGCGGCGGTGCTGCCGTGCAGTGCTGCCACGAAGTCGTAGTAAAGCGCTTCAGCCGACTGCGGAGGGTTGGCCGTATCGAAAATGTCTCCGGCGACAAGGACAACGTCGACCTCCAGCTCCACCACCTGCTTCAACAGCCAGTTCAGGAAGCGCTTCTGTTCCTCCTCCCGAGACTGCTCATTCAGCATCTTGCCTAGATGCCAATCGGCGGTGTGCAGGACTCGAAAGGCATCAGCAGGCTTCTTGCTCATAGGGTTACAGTACAAACTGCCCAAGATTCGTCTTCTGTAAAGGGGAAGCCCATGCCACGTCCCAATAAGTTTGCTCATCTACGGTACAATGGTTCAAAAGAATCTTATGGACTGGTTCGTACCCTTCAAAGACCTCACCCCGGCTCAGCGCACCGTCGTCGGCAAGACGACGGCCAAGGTGACCGGTAGGCATTGGATCAAAGGCTATGCCGGCTCGGGCAAGACCATCGTCCTGACCCACGCCGCCATCCTGTTACTGAAGAAGAACCGCCGAGCCAAGGTTTGCTACCTGACCTACACGCACGCCCTCAAGGATCTCACCGCCATGGGCCTGGCTGAAGCAGGCGCCGATGCGGTGGAAGTCCGTACGGTCAACGACTTCTTCCACTCCCCTGAGAAGTATAGCCATATCCTGGTGGACGAAGTCCAGGATATCGCCGCGGCCAAACTGAAGGTGATCGTCGCTAGCGCCCCGCACATCATCGCGGCCGGCGACCCGGCCCAGTCGCTTTACCCTAATAGCCCTACCCCGGCGCAGATCAGCGGCACTCTCAAGTCCCCTCAAGTGCATATTCTCCGGGACATGCCCCGACTCTCCCTAGTGACCTTCCAGATCGGCCACCACATTAACCCAAGCGCCAAAGCTGCGAATGGCGCAGAAGTCCGGGAAGAAGGCAGCCGTGCCGTGGTCCTGAAGGCCAGCAGCCAAACTGCTGAATTCAATAAGGTCTTCCAATTGGCCGAGGCAGCCGCCAAGCCCGGGGCACCAGCCGCTGTGCTGTTCCCCAAGCACACCCAGATCCAGGACTTCGCCGATTGCGTGGCCAAACTCAAGGGTGCCGGGGCGGTCCCTCCTCGCAAGGCGATGCATCTGGGCAACTACGAAGATTTCAACGAGTTCTTCACCAAGGCCAAAGTGCCGCTACGTTACTTCGGCAATAGCAGCGGCGATCTGGCCGAGAGCGAGAAGCGCAAGACCGTGTTCGTCATGACGTACCACAGCGCTAAGGGGCTCGACTTCCCGTACGTCTTTATCCCTGGACTCAACAGTGACTCCCAGCTGGACGCCCGCCCGAAGCCCCTAAGCAAGCTGAGCAACGAGCGCACCCTCCTCTTCGTCGCCATCACTCGCACGAAGAATCAGCTGACACTTTCGTATCACGGCGAGCCACACACGCTGATCACCGACCTCCCCGAAGAGTGCATCTAATGGCTAGCTAGAGGCTACGCCGATCTGACATGTCCAATGCGGAGCAATGTCGGCTGATCGGTCTTTGTTGATGTCGTCTCGACCGGCAGCCCTAGCACCTGTTGGAAATTAAGTGCAGTGCGATCAACCCTACCAGGGAACCTTTCCTTAAGGATGCCCCCTAGCGAGGCTTGATCGATATTCTCGCCAATGAAATCTACTCCACTGGACGGAACAAAAGCGGCACCTGCGGCCACCGCACGTAGACATTTCACAGTGTCAAGGGGACCAAGAACGAAGTTTCTGCCAGACTCACGGTAAATAAGGCAGACGGGCGTTTCACCCATGTATGCTAAGAGCAATTCCGCGCTACTCCCTACGAAAGCAGCTGCATGAACAAGTTCGAGAGGCTTGCTGAATACATTAATCACATCACCACCTTGTTCACTTAGTCCTGATACGTACTGCTTACCATCTTCGCTAAACAAAGAGCCTGACTCGAAACGATAACCGGGAGCCCTAGCCCCCACCTGGAGTAATTCGTTGCGGAATTGAGCAGCCAAGGAGTCCGGAGAAAGCCTACCGGCATAAGTAGATTCGATAGAATCAACGTTCATATTGTCCTGCAAGTTTTTGACCTCCTCGAGAGACGTTTCGAAATCGATGCTGTGCGCGGCGTTTCTGGTCGCCAGTTGATTCCGGATGGCACGCCCAACGGTATCGGACATGACGCCCACGGAATAACCGATGTCCGCGCCCTTGGAGACGATCGCACCGTACATCCGCTCCTCAATAGATCCAGGATACCAAAGGTTGTAGAACATGACTTTTTCAGCCTTCTGCCCGAGTCGGTCAATTCGACCGAAGCGCTGTTCCAAGCGCGAAGGAGTCCATGGAACATCGACATTAACAAGGTGCCGGGCGGTCTGTAGATTAAGACCCTCGGAAGCGGCATCAGTGCAAATGACCACTCGCACAACCCCGCGCCTCAGAGCTTCGACGACTTCTGACTTGTTAGCGTTCACCTTCTTTCCGCCGCGGACAATCCAGCAATCAGAACCAGAGTAGTAGGCATAGCCGACAGAATGACGAACGAACAGCGGGGTCAGCAATTGCACCACCGCAGATGTCGTATCCGTATATCTCGAGAAGATCAGGAAAGCATCTTCACCCTGCAAAAGGCCATCAATGATCTCGGAAAGCCGTGCTAACTTTGGATCGAGGTTTGAATTGTCGCCAGATAAGGAAGCAAGTCCGTCGATGATAGGCTTAAGAACCATAAGCTCCTGCCTGCATTTGATACCGGCCTGAATCCTGTCGTTTTCAGAAAGCTCCTTCCTGACGAAACCTGAGGATTCGTCATCATCTTCATCGTCCGGCTCATCAGGATGTATATTGCGGAAGTCTGAATCTAGCCAGCCCTGGAGCTTATCGCGACGCTTCCTCAGCGTATGGAAGGCTGAATTAAAAGAGGAAACAATGCGCTGGAAATAGGTGGTATAGAGGAAGCCGATAGCATTCTCACCGCCGTAGATAATTTCCTCAGTCCGACCAAAGTAGTCCAAGATATACGACTCGATCGCATCATAGACCGACTGCGCTGGAGCAGTCATGGTAATCTGACTTGGCTCGATGATCCTTTTTGGGAACTTATAGCCGACCTTCTTGAGAGCGTCCCGGGTGTTGCGGATAACGACAAGCGGAGTGATGGCTGACTTGATCAATGCCTGCTTAAACTCGGGAGGATTCTGATAGAGCGAATATGGCTCGAATCGCGAAGTCTGCGGATTGATAATCTTCGTGGCTCGAATGCCAGCCTCAAGCGTACTCGCATCTTCAGGAGCGTAATCCTGACGCCTTAACAGTTCGTGATATTCAGCGAAGAATGATTCGTCCTTCCATTGCCTAGGAATACCCAGCTGGGAGAGAAGAGAGACGAGCTCGGTCTGCTGAGACTGCATTGGGGTAGCCGTAAGCAGAATCAAGTTCGGCACCTTATGTGCCACCGAAGCAAGGACCTGGTAAAGCAGCGTCTCTGTAATTCTGTTAGGACCATCATAACGACGACGCGCAGCATGCGCTTCATCCAAAAGAAGACACTGAGCGGAATCAGCTTCGCGCCTAAAGATCTCACGGAACTTGTCGCTCCTCGAGACCAAGTGAGCCGAAACCACGAAAACTCCGTCCCCCCACGGGGAATCAACAGAACCAACAGGCAGTCCGTCCTTGTCTACGAATTGACCCGATTCACGATCAAACCTCTTAGCTGGTACGCCTACTTTGTCGTGCAATTCGTACATCCACTGCGAGGCCAGCCCGGCTGGAACCAAAAGGATTACCTTTTTCCATCCCAAGTGATTGATGCCATACCGCAGCGAAGCTCCCGCCTCGATCGTCTTGCCTAGCCCCACGTCGTCAGAGAACATAACACGCACCGGAGTGCGAGACATCGCCTCACAAAGCGCACGCTCTTGATGAGGGAAAAGAGTCACGTTACTTGAGTTGAAACGATAGAACTCCGGCGAGCGTTGAAGCAGCTCGACGATCTTCATGGAAGGGTCTTCGACCGCCGGCGGAGCGATGCGGATCAACGCATCTGCCAGCCTAGACTCGATATCCTTATCAATGTCACGGACGATAAGCCTCGGGTCTCTGTCATTCCAAACCGTCTCAAAGTAGCCGACCGTGAGATCAAAATACTGCGGAGAATCCCAGGTATTGAATATCTTTAGGTTCTCGCTGTTCCACTCCATCCCATTCTCGGTGAAATTCATGCTTCCATCGGCAGCTACTCCCTGCCCCTCGGCGTCCCTGAAGATGAAAGCCTTCTCGTGGAAGATGGCCCAAGATAACTCGTTGCCGTCAGCCGCCTTAACAGCAGCTACCTTGATCTTCAGCAACCCCTGCTTCATCATCCAGCCCAGAGTCGCTAGGCGATTACGTTCCAGCGCCTCAGTGACGCTCAGCACATGCTCTTCGATCTTCTTGGCAACTTCCTCCACCTGCATTTTAAGCTCGGTGGCGGTTCTTAGCACCTGCACGAACTCGCTTCCTTTGGCATCCTGAAGCGACATCACCACCCTGAAGGTGCCCCCAGCCTTATGCAGGGCGTCCAAGCCAGGCGCAACCGAACGGAGCCCGGCTAAGCTGAAATAAGCAGAAACACCGTCGACGGAGACGGAGCACGACATGCAGGGTTGAATGACGCGTCGTCCCAGATCGCCACCGCGGTATCCAAGCTCCAAACCTAGCGACTTGAGCGACATTTCAAGAAGCCCAGTCAAAGAGACGTTTAATCGCCCCAGCTTCATCGGAATTTTTCCCAGTAACCTTCTTTTCAAGCACTTTTAGGGTTAGGCGTTTAACCCAGAAAGCCTGCTTCGGAGTCACGTAGCCATTACGGCGAAGTTTTCCGGTGATATCCTTCAAGCCATCAAGCTCCTTAATGTTTAACACGCTGTATTTTTCTGCTAATTTGTGGATCAACCTCAAATCATCAACTTCAGGATAAGCACTCTTACCTCCATCAATAATACCTCTTAGCTTAACCACCAACGGTGGAGCGCTCAGATCCGACTTATGCTCCTTGGAGATTTTAAGACCAGCTTCAAAAAAACTTTTTCCAAGATCTGAAAGTATGACAAAAGTATGCCAGCAAGACGGAGGAGCCTTGGCATCTCCAATCATATTAATTTCATCGGGTGAAAGTTGCCCAAGCTGAAGGCATGCATCAATTAATGCAAAATCAGCTTCAGGGTTAAGATAGCAATATTGATCTAAGGTTAGCTTTTTGGGCCCAAAGTCACCAACCTGATCTTCGATAAAATTAGCCAGATTAGCGTAATCGATTTTCATGATAACTTAGCTTGAGTGATAATGTCTGCAAATTTCGACTTGGCAGCATTAGCTAGCCATTGATCTCTTAAACGACGTACAACCTTTGCGTCTTTTTTATGCTTTTCTTGCAGATATTGGCACACGCAGTCTGCGACAGCAATCATCACCAAGGACGCCGTATCCTTGGTCTTCTGAAAGAGCGCAGAATCCACATTGACGTTAACTACCAAAGTATCGTCTTCAGCCGGCATGAGGTAAGTCCACGGGAGGACTTCAGAATCCATAGATACGAGCTCATAAGTAAGCAGGAACGGAGGAACGCCTTCGAATTCAACACGCTTCCAATCAAGTAAACCGGCGGTGGGCTTGGGTGGAGCCGCAACCGGGGACACCGTCTCCTGCTTCCTACCCGAACCGTTGCCACTTCCCTCTGTGACCAACAGAACATTCCCACCACCGGGAGATGTCTGAACGATGATAGTTCCACCCGTGGTAGCGCCCGCACCTGATGAGGTTTGTTTGTTAGATTTTGCCTTCCAGGTACGGACTTTCTTAAGAATATTCGGCATCACTTCCTTGCTAACCTTCGCCGCAAGCGCCTTCCATTCTGGCGAGCTTTTATCAAAGAGTTTTTTAGTGCTATCCGCCTTTATGAAAGGCAGTTCTAGCGTACCGTAAAAATTCGAAAGAGTAGTATGTGGCTTAAAAAAAGGCTGCTGAATGTGGCTCTCGACAAGTTGTTTATGCCTAAATAAATCAAAACCATATTCACCGGTATGGTTATACTTCGGCAGCCTGGCCCACCAGCCCTTGACCACATGCGTCTCTCGACCGACCTTAAGCTCAAAAGAGATCTCTTGCTTGGTATCAGGAACCGTAGACTTTTCTGCCACAGCGATCTCGGTGCCATTAAGCAGAATAACATCGTTAAAGGTCTGAATCTCAACGCGATAAGCGCCTCCGATATGTTGCTCTAATACCGCAACACTAGGTTCAGGATCACGAACATTGGTGATCCGAATAACCGTTCCAGAAAGGCGATCACCCAACGGAGATGCAGCTGAGCGATCGAGCGTGAAGAGATCCAGTTTCCAGCGCTCACTCGCAGACTTTAGCCATCTTGTCTTAAAGTCTTCCAAGTCAAAAACTGCATGGTAATCCGACTTATCGTCTTCGCTACGTGTCCAAATTTCCCACTTCCGGCCCAAGCTAGCTGCGGCGGTTTTCATACCAAGTCCGTACCACCCCTTACGATCACTGTTTCCATGATGTCGCTCCATCTTGTAGCCAGGTGTCAGCGCTAGGCTAAAGGTCTTCTTATCCATACCTTTAGCGTTGTCCGAAATTTCAACAGAAACACCCGGCACGATCTTGACGTCTACCGTAACGGGAACCGTCTTTTCTCCTCCCTTAATCTTTCGAGCGTCAAAGGTATTGGCTAAGAGTTCATTGATGGCCTGATAGAGGGTGTAATTAGCGGCACCGATATCCTCCATCATGGAAGGGTCCGGCGTGATATCAATTGACTCGCTAGTCTTTGGGGGCATCGGGCAAGGATCTCCCGAGCGCAGGTCCGATCAATATGATTCTTATGGATTTATGTGTTTATCGGTGTACTCTTAAAGGCGGAGGGGCCAAGCCAAGGGGTCAGGCCGTTACTAAATCGCCCTGATACCAAAACTGCCCTTTATCCTCGGGTTTGGTAACGGCAGTTAGCGAGTAACGGCCTGACCCCGTGTTCGGCTCAATCGTCACCCTTAAGCAATACGTCCGCCGGTGCCTGTACCGGCGCTGGGAGGGTCAAGTCGTAAGCCGGGAAGTCCTAACCAAGACTGTTGAACTAGAGCGGATGTACCGCGGCAACACCCCCTACCCCATCGGGAAGGTCAGAAAGACGGGCAAGTTCTACCTTAGTCGTGCGGAGACCTCCAGCGCCTTGAAGGTTATGGCTGCTCGCCGCAGGATCAGAGGCTACCGCGCAGCTTAAACTTCTCGATCGAGCAAACGGCTCCACATCGCAATGCTGACCGACGCATCCAAGTTATCTCGGGAGTGGGCCTGGCTGCGGAGTAACTCCTTGAATGCCTTCTCGCCCTTGGTCTTGGCGCGCTTTAAGGCCTTGGCGGCTTCGCGGGAAATTTCACGTAATCTTGAGCGCGTCTCGGTCTTCAATTGTCGACGGTCGGCAGCCTGCTCTTTACGCATCGATTTAACGCTGTCGGTCATCAGCAAGACCTTGCCCTTCTGGGTTAGCCGAAAGTAAGTGATACAGCGCTCGCCCCGGTCTTTTTCCCTTCGCTCGACCAAGCCTCGGTCGATCAACTTACTGTCCGGCCAAACGCTTGTATGCGGTAACCAGCCTTTTATCTCCAATTCCAGCCGCTCATGGGCATTGTCGGAGGTTACTAGCCATGCAAAAGCGCTCAGCAGCTTGTCAGCACGAGCCCTCCGCTATTCAGCACCCACCTTGATGAGACGGCGCTGCAATTGGTCGTTAATCTTAGTCGTCTCTTCGCGCATGCCCTTAGCGTCCCATAAGTAAAACCAGGTCCAGCCGCCTTCATTTCACGAATGCCACGCGGCTTAATCTTGTAGTAATAGGAGGCTTTCTCGGAGCCGTTATCTACTTGTTGAAGCAACTTCTGGGCGAGGCCTCGTTCAAGATTACCCCCGTGAAAAAGCCAGGAGGCACGCTCGCCCAGAATCCGAGCCGACCGATAGCCGGCCAGCTCAAGTTCCATGCGGTCGCGTTGATCTCGATCAATGGCCATGCCTTAAGGTCACTTTTTGCGGCGAGTCCGCTTGGCGCCGCCTGCATAGATATAGGCACGCTCGTTATCCGGCGGGAAGATCATGGGCCACCAGAAGGCTTCCCCTCTCCACTTGTCGACGACCTTGCCGTTTTGCTGCATGAGCAGAAGGACCGGGACCGAGGATGCGACCCGACGCGCAGGCAGCATGTCGTTGTCCGGATTATCGGGAGTGTCCGTCGGTGTCTGATGATAAGGACGGTTGCGATTTCGGCGAATCATGACCGCCACTCCACTTCGTGGACCGCCTTCCTCATCGGAAGCGGTCAGGACCGAAAGAAGGCTCAATACATCTTCTTTATTCCAGGTATCCTCGTAGCCGGACGTAAACTCGCCGAAGGACTCCGAAAGGTCTTCGATGAGTTCTGCAGCCTTTTCTGCCGGCACGATGACATGATTCTGTCCTTCAGTCGCCGTTGCGCCGACATCGCTGAGATGCTTCTCGATTCTGCGGTTAATGGCCTTGAGGTCGGTAGGAGACACGGTCTGGAACCCAAGGGGGGTAATCTTAGATTCGGCGTCCACGAAGTTCACCCGGGACGCGCGTACCTTCGAGAAGTTGCAGAACTTGATTCCTCCGCCGGCCTGCTTTTCGAGGATGTAGAGGCAATCCTTGAATCTCTTCTTCTCAATGCGTCCGCGCAGCAAGGTGTCCGTCTGGTGCATCTGGACCATGGCGCCGTAGATTCGAGTCGAAGTATAGAAACGCGTCACGGCACAGTCGGCCGGAGACCGGAAGCCGAACATGCGGCAGTGCTGCAAGACAGTATCCTGCTGAAAGGTCCTAGGGGAACGACCATAATAGAATCCGATGAGGTTGGGCACTGTCACGCCGCGGTCCATATACTGACCGCCGACGAACATTGTGAGAGGGGTATCTAGTTTCAGCTCCCCGGATTCGGGATCAAGAAGAGCCCGCACGTCTTCGTCGGAATTCACTAAGACTGGGTTTAGCCACTTATTTGCCAGCGCCGTTTCTGCCAAAGAGAGCACTTCGCGCAGGCTAGGCAGATACCCTTTACTCAGCTTAACTGATTCGGCTAAGTCTTTGTAGGCGGAGGAGAGCAGCTCGACTACGCGCCCTTGGTTACCAGCCTCCTTGGCATTCACCATGTCGTATACGAGCCGTTGAACCAGGTCATCCTGCCACCGATGTGATTCCTTTTTCGCCTCGGTATGAAGCAGGAATGCGAAGTGGTCGGCCTCAGAGCCAGCCTTTTCCATCTGCAGGCGACGAATGCAGCCTGCAGTGACAAAAGTGGCGACAGCTCTTCGCAAACCACCCACCCTATCCGATGTCAGGCAATCCTTCTCGAGACGGAACCCGTTTCGGTTTGGCATAGTCTTGAGCACTGGAAGTTCCTCGTCTTCTACTGGAACGAATAATTTCGAAGACGGATGAGACTCGTCCTCAACATCCGAACCGAAGTAATAATCACCGCCGACATAATCGGGATTCACCGGCACAAGTTCCACGAACTTAGGGCGCAAAGTGAAGGTTTCGGGGCGGTCTTTGATTGCCGGACCTTCGTTCTGAAGAAAAAGCGAGTAGGGTGTCGCAGTGACTTGCAAGAAGCGCGACTCGGAGATGTTTCGGCGGAGCTTGTTCACGAGGTCAGCAACCTTGGCCATCTCTACCCATTCGTTATCATCCTCATCCTTCTTCTTGATATAGCTGACTGAAGCATTGTCGGCTTCGTCATCGATGATGAGGGTCTTTTTCTTA
>Ga0209500_10001725_pt1 | contig 16135 bp, 11 predicted proteins | sample S_140212_EF_Meta_FD_187323 | JGI IMG/M metagenome (GOLD analysis project Ga0209500, IMG submission 187323) | Freshwater microbial communities from Lake Simoncouche, Canada to study carbon cycling - S_140212_EF_MetaG (SPAdes) (version 2) | ecosystem: Environmental > Aquatic > Freshwater > Lake ... | reverse complement strand
TTCACTGCACACTGCAGGACAGCGGCAATCCAGGGCCGCCATTTCTTGGGCCAAGTCTCGGAAAGTAACGAGGCCCCGATGGCCCACTCGCCACCGATGCCCAGCGCCGCGAGAAAACGGAAGATCATCAACTGCCACCAGTTCTGGGCAAAGAAAGCCAAGCCCGTGAATAGCGCATAAGTCAGGACGGTCAGGACCAACGTACGACTCCGACCTAAGCGGTCGCCAATATAACCAAAGACAGCACCACCCAGCGCCCAGCCCAGCAGGAAAGCGCCCATGATGAAGGCGCCATACTTTCGGACGCTCGGATCAGTCGTCTCCGTTCCTAATAGCTGCGCGACGAAGACCGTGGCGACGAGCGTGTAAAGGTGCAGATCCAGTCCATCGAAGAACCAACCGAGCCAGGCAGCGAAGCCAGACTTCTTCTGCTGCTCGGTGAGTTCGCTGAGCTTGGTCGCTTCCGCGGGGACGGTCGTCATGGTTGGCAAAAAAGAAGGCGGGCCGCTGGGCCCGCCTTGCTTAAAGGCTTACTTCTTGGCGTCGGCCTTCTTGGGGGCGGCCTTAGCTGGAGCCGTCGCCGTGTAGGGCTGGTTAGTCATCGCACCAGGTGCCACTTTCAAGAGGTTAGGCGACATGTCGGGGGCTTTGGCGTCACCATTAGCCCAAGAGAGACCACCGACCAAGATCTGGCGGAAGGTCGCGTTGGTCCACACGTCTTCGCGGTGACCCATGGCGGTGTAGAAGACGCGACCCTTACCTTCATTGCGCGCCCAACAGTTTGGGTAGGCCGGACGCTTGTAGTCGTCGCCTTCGAGCGCCGGATCGTTGAAAGTCGTGAGGACGTGGATTTCCGGACGGAAGTCCTTGAGGGTGTACCACTCTTCGACGAAGGAGAAGGTGTCACCCACCTTCGCAAAGCCCGGGAAAGAAGGGTCTACGACCTTATTCACACCCGCCTGTTGCTTGCCGTGGCGAATGAACTCGGCCCCGAGGAAGCAGACGTAGCTGTCAGCCTTGTCGCCATGATTCTTGAAACGCTCTGGGCCCTTCTGGGACTCGTTATCGGTATGGAAGGTATCCGCAGCGGAGTGCGTGCCGACGAAGCCCTTACCAGCCTTCACGAAGTCAAACAGCGCCTGCTTGCCGGCGAGAGACATCGGAGGGTTCTTGTCGGTCCCAGGGGAGCAGAGGTCACCCGTGGTGTAGAACATCACGGTGTCAAACTGCGCCAAGTACTCGGGCGAGAACTTCGAGCCATCCTTCGAGAAGACGAATTCCCAGTTATTCTCCTTACCGAGTTCACTCAGCTGCTTTTCGGCGAAACTGGGCATGCCCTTCTTGTAAGAGATGACGTCGTGCTCGAAGCCTGAGGACTTGGTAAAGAACAGGATCTTACGCTTAGGAGCGTCAGCGGCCAAAGCCGAAGCGGCGAGGGCCAAAAGGAGGAGCAGACGGGAGGTCATAGGGGTGATAAGATTGATAGCATAAGGGCATCCCCCTACCCGCCCGCAAGCCGATTGAATCAAGCCGGGAAGGAGACACGGGGGGCCGGTAGGTTTCGGGAGATTTCGTCCACCCGATAACCAAAGCCCGGCCCCACCACGGTGGCAGCGTCGACCTGTCCGCCCTGGCGGTGATAAAGGCCAGGGTGCACCTGCGCCTCGGGAGCCGAAGCCGCGGGATAGAACTGCATGCCATTCGTTTCAATTCCCGCGATGGTCGGGGCGTGCAAGCCGAGCAGAACATGGGTGACCTGGGCCAACATTGGATTCGTGAGGTCCTGCACCATTAACTGCATGCCGTGCGCACGCGCCCAGCAGAGGCTGAGCAACGCACCCGTCTGCGTCTTGCAGGTCTTCAGCGCCACGCCGGTCCAGCCCAATTCGCGGCCAAGTCGGACGATGCGCCAGTCGTGGGCGCTTTCGTCGAGGAACAATGGGCAACGCTCGCTGACGGAATGGACGTCAATGCGATGCGCTTCGAGTTCGTAGGGGAACGGCTGCTCGACGTAGCTGAGCCGGCTCCAAAGTTCCGGCAACTCGACCATCACACGATCAAGCACGCCATTGACGTAGGCGGGGTCGGTCACGGTACAATTAAAGTCCGCCGTGAATAGCTCGACGCCGCCGGCAAGGCCAATTTCAGCGACGCGCCGAAGGCGTTCAAAATCCCACACGGCGTCATCGCCGCGTAGCTTCACCTTCAAGGCCTTAAGCCCGTCGCGACGAATCCATTCATCTAAACTACTCGGGTAAGCATCGGCCACGAGGTTTGCGCCGGCTTCAGCAATGGTCAGGTAATCGAGCCCACCGACGAGGTGCCAAGCCAACAAGGAGGTCACCTGAGGAGTCCGGAAGTAGTCGACCGGGAACTGGCCCGCAAAAGAGACTGTAAGCGCATCTGCGGCTGGTTGCAGAAAGGCCGCGAGGTCATGGTTCATCCATGGCTGCCGATACGTCTCATACGTCGGCACCTCGTTCGCGACGCCATAGGCGTCATGCAAGGCCAGATCAAAGGCGGAGGCGCAGACTAAGGCCGCCAACTTCGGGATACGCACGCCTGGCGGCAGGGTTTCATTGAAGCTCTTTAGCAGCGCCGGCAAGACGGCCTCCAGAAAGTCATGGCCGATCTCCATCGCATGCCCTCGGGCCGGAAATTGGGCATAGGCTTCGGCAAGTAGGTCGCAGAATTCCTGCAGAGCATTCAAGCGAACGGCATAGGCTAAAGGCGAAGGCCAGACCCACTGGACGCTTAAAGGGGTCTCGCCCCACCCTTGCGCCCGCGTGCCGTCCGCCCTTGAAACGGTTAGGCAGACCCGCGCGCAGACGACCTCGGTCAACGTATCGCGTCCAAACTTCAGCGGCACGCGCGTCTGCACCGGTAAGGCATACCAGCGAGCTGCCCGGATGCGGACGTCATGCGGATTAGCGGCCATGGCTTAATCCTGCAGCGCTTGGCCCGCCGTCTCGCGACCCAGGTAAGCAATGCCTAAACCCGCCAAATAAATCAAGGTGATGGCAGCGGCGGCGTGCTGATAGCCGCCCAAAATATTCACCAGGTAACCGCTGAGTAAGACGAACGGCACCGCGACTAGGCGGCCCGTGTTATAGCAGATACCCTGACCCGTCGCCCGCACGCGGGTCGGGAAGAGTTCGGGTAAATATAACGGCATGAAGCCGAAGAATGCGGTCGCCGTCATGCCGAGGACGAAGATTTTCAGCGCCAAGAAGGCTGGAAATACGTCGAATAAAAACTGTCCATCCCAGCTCGCGGGCGTGCGGTAGATCCATGCCGTCGAAGCGCAGGCGAAGACACAGAGTAGTTGATAGCCCAAACGCCGGGGGATACGGGCTAAGCAGAGCGGAGCCAAGACGGTCCCCACGCACGCGCCGAGCGATACAATCACCATCGCATAGGCCTTGGCCTGAGGGAATTTTGGCCCCGCCAGTTCGGTGATCCACAGCGGTATCCATTGGACCGCACCCCAAGTGCCAACGAACACGACCGAGACCATCAGGATGGCGCCCAAAGTCGCCCGCCGAAACTCACCCCCGAAGACTTCACTGAACTTTGACCGCGGTGGCTCGACGGCCGCCTTTTCGGAAGCACGCTTCCACTTCTCTGACTCCGGCACGAAGAAGCGAATCAACAAAGTGATAATGGCCGGCGAAGCACCGATTAAGAAATGGATCCGCCAAGAATCAGCGGAAGCCGGATAGGCGATGGCGACGCAACCGACGAGGACCATACCGAGGTTAGCGGCCATGCCGATGGCGGCGGCCATTTTCGACCGATGTCTTTCCGGCCAAGCCTCCATGACGAGGGCCACGCCCAACGCCCACTCGCCGCCCATGCCTAAGGCCGCCAGGAAACGTGCGCCCATCAGGTGGAGCGGATCTTGGGCAAAATAACAGACCCCGCTGAAGATTGAATAGAAAAGGATACTTAAGGACATCGCACGGATGCGCCCAACCCGATCGCCCAACCAGCCGAAGGCCGCGCCACCGAAGGCTGCACCCACCAAAAAGGCGGCGGTGATCCACCCCATCCAACTACCCACCCAAGCATTAACCGCCGTCGGACCGGCGGACAGCACCTCGACCGGCACCATACTCTTCAGTGCCGGGCTCGCTAAGAGCGGAAAGATTGCCTGCTCATAGCCATCCATCATCCAACCGAGAAATCCCGCCACTAAGGTCATCTGCATCCCGCCCGAAATGGCTTGGGAGCGCGGGTCGGACTCGGAAGATGAGCTCATAGGCGGGGTGCCGAAGTTCTGAGGGTAAGACCGAGCGCCTTCAAGGGGCGATTTTGGACCCACCCCCTTCCGAAACAAAACTTCCTCAACCGATATAAATACTGTTAGGGTTTCCGACGTCGTCATGAAGCCACTCATCTCCCGCCCCGAGGACCTTACACCGACCACGCCTTGGTCCGCGACGAAATGGGCTTGGACGTCCGAGGAGGAGTTAGCCGACCACCACACCCAGGCTCGCCTGTGCGCCGCCGCCCTCCTCCCATTTAAGGATAAGCAACCGGACTGGGATGGCTTCGCCGCCGCCCTCCGCTGGCAATACGCAGCCGCCGAACACTACGGCGTGGAACTAGTACCGGTCCTCAACGCCGACACGGGGTATATCTTTGACCTCGATGATACGATGTACGCCGAAGTGCTGCACCGCTTCCGCGCCGCCTTCCCGGATCGCAAGTTTATCGCGGGGGTGACCGCCCGCGGCGCCGCCCAAGATACCGACTTCAAAGCGGAACGTTACCGCGCCCTCATTGATATCGTCCAAGCACACGAGAACTGCGAGGTCATGATCATGACGTCCAAAGGCCTGAACTCCTTGGACCCCGAACGCCGCCGCGATGGCTATTACCAAATCGCCGAATGGCTCATCCGCCCCGGTATCGTGCATGCGCTCGAGCCCTCCTTTGTCCCCTGGGCGACGCCTTACGAACCCTGGCTTCTCCACCAATTGGCCATCCACCCGAAGTTCGTCGGGGGTAAAATCAGCACGCTCGATGAGCCGCACTTCCTCTACTGGGCAGCGATGTGCAAAGACCTGAAACTCGATTTCTCTCCACATAGCGGCGACGACTACGGCATCGCCACAGCGATCAAGACCGGCCTGCCATTACTGATTGGCGCGTCGAGTAGTGCGGCACCGTTAATCTGCGCGGCCAAAGACATGTGGCTCGAGGACGGTGTGTCCGGCAAAAAGTTCCCGACCGGTACTGGTCGCTTCGACACGCGCGTCTACAAGGTCTTCGAATGCTTCCAATCGCTCGAAGACCAAGTCTTCCGCCTCAACGGCCAGCACAGTGCCGCGGCCTATAAGCACAGCACCGCCCATCTCCTCCACGAGCTCGGCATCCTGGCCGCACCCGATGCCCACCCGGCCTGCACGGACCTCCGGGGCGCCGACGAGGGGGCTCGTATGCGCGAAGCGTTACTCCGCCCCCGCCGCGTGGCTAAACGCCTCGATATCCCTGGTCTCTAAACCACACCCTTTCGATGACTCCCTTCAAGCTCACCCGTGTCGCGTCGCTCAAGACGGTCGCGGATTTCCGTGCCCACTGCGCCACCCTCAGTATCGACCTGCCGATGGAAGACACCATTGAAGCTGGCAACGGCAACCCCCTCTCCCACCCCGTCGAACGCGTACTGATCAACGGTAAGCGTATCGGCAACCGCATCGCCATCCATCCGATGGAAGGCTGGGACGGCACCACGACGGGCGGTACGTCCCCCGAGATGAAGCGGCGCTGGCAGCGCTTCGGTGCGAGCGGCGCCAAGCTCATCTGCGGGGCCGAAGCCATGGCCGTCCGCGCCGATGGTCGGGCCAACACCAATCAACTGATCCTCAACGAGGAGAATCAGGCCGGCATCACAGAACTCGTCGACATTCTCAAGACTGAGCACTTGGCCCAGTGGGGCACCACCGACGACCTCGTCATCGGTTTTCAGCTCACGCACTCGGGGCGCTTCTGTCGGCCAAACGATAAGAAGAAGTGGGAATCCCGCGTGGCCTTTCGTCACCCATTACTGGACAAGAAATTTAATGTGACGTCGGACGATCAGGTCCTCACTGACGCGGACGTCGAAGAGCTGATTCATTGCTACGTGCGTGCCGCCCAAGTCGCCCGTGCCTGCGGGGCTGACTTCGTCGATATCAAGCACTGCCACGGCTACCTGCTCCACGAATTCCTCGGTGCTCACACGCGCCCAGGCAAGTTCGGCGGCTCCTTTGAGAACCGCACGCGCATCCTCCGCGATATCATCGCTGGTATCCGGGCCGACGGTAACCCGATTGATATCGGCGTGCGTCTGAGCCTCTTTGACATGGTCCCATTCCGTCCGGACCCGGCGCTCTCGCAGCCCGGTAAACTTGGACCTGGCATCCCCGAAGACTACGCGGCCTGCCTGCCCTACCGTTACGCTTTCGGCGTGAATCAGGCGAACCCCATCGACATCGACCTCTCCGAGACCTTCGCCTTCGTGAAACTGCTCGGGGAACTCGGCGTAAAGATTCTCAACACCACGGCGGGCTCGCCTTACTATAACCCGCACATCCAGCGGCCCGCCGCCTACCCGCCCAGCGACGGCTACCAGCCGGCGCACGACCCGTTAATTGATGTCGCCCGCCAAGTCCGCGTTGTGCGCGAAGTCCGCGCCCATGCGCCGACCAACATGGTCATCGTCAGCTCCGGCCTTAGCTACGTCCAGGAATACCTCCCACACCTCGCGCAGCATATCCTGCGTTCGGGCGGTGCCGACCTCGTAGGCGTCGGCCGCGCCGTCCTCAGTTACCCCACCATGCTGGCCGACGCTGCGAAGAACGGCGCGCTCGAGACCAAGCTCATTTGCCGTACCTTCAGCGACTGTACGACTGCCCCGCGTAATGGACTCATTTCGGGCTGCTACCCGCTGGATAAGTTCTACACCGCCAAGCCGGAGTTCCAGCAGCTCAAAGACATCAAGAAGAACGTCGGCGCCTGATCAGCGACCGAAGATCTCCTTGGAACGGCGACGCCATTCCGCCAGGAATAACGCATCGAGGAGCTCCCGGAACTTAAGGTTGTCGGCCTCGGTCTTAAGTTCGCTGTCCCAGGATTTCAAACGCTGCATGCCCTCTTCGCGGGCCTCCGGCGAGCGATTCCTAGCCATATAGACGGTGAGGTAAGCCATGGCGCGAGGGTAGTCTTGCCGGAGTTCAACCAACAGGTCAGCGGCCATGAGTGCCCCATCGGCGCCGCCAGCGCCCCAAGCCTTCTCAGCGCATGCGAGGGCCGCTCCCTTGTCCAAGGGCACGACGATGCCGCTGCGATGCATGACCGAAAGGTTATGCCAGGCATCCGCCGAGCCTTTCTCCGCCCCTGCGCGGTAGCATGCCACGGCCTGCTTCAGGTCCTTCGGCAGGATGTCTCCCTCCGAATACATCGCTCCGAGGCGGGTCAGTGCGGCCGCCGAACCCTTATCGGCGGCCAAACGGTAACAACGCACCGCTTCGGCGTTATCCTTCTTCCGACCCTCCCCGTACTCGGACAAGATGCCCAAGTTGAGAATGCCCATCGGTTCACCTGCAGCCCAAGCAGACTGGAAATAACTAATCGCCTTGGGATTATCCTGCGGGACCATTTCACCAGTGGTATAGACCTCCCCGAGGCTATTCAGGGCTCGGCCGTGCTTTTGTGCAGCCGCCTTCTCCATCCAGCGAATACCTGCTTCGACATCGGGCTCACCGAAAGTTCCTTTCATCTCCGTAAAGCCAAACTGCCATTGAGCTTCGGCGTCACCAGCGGCTGCCTTTCGCTGCAGCTCGGGCCAATATTCTTGCTCCATCTTAAGCAGATAGCTCGCGGCTGTCTCCGGCGACGAGGCAACCACCTTGGGTACGCTCACCGCCGATTCCGGTTGCGCGGAAGCCACCTTCGGCGCGGCCGCAGCCATGACCGGGCCGTCTACGCTGACCTGCAGGACGATGACCATGGCCACGATCGCCACCATAGACCAAGCGAGCAAAACGGAATTACGCATGCCCCATCATACCCCCCCTGCAAAAAACGCACAAGGGGTACGGGGGAATTATTTAAATATATTTCGACCGACCTGCTCAGCGCTTCCGCAGGCGGATAACGAGGCGCTCGGGCGCAGGCCAAGCCGGACCAGGGTTCGGCAAGAGAACAAAATCGTCGGCGGCGATGGGCTTACGCTCCTGACCCGACAAGACCTCCCAGCCCGCGGCATGGTGGGGCAGAAAAGCGACCAGCGGGCGACCGCCCCGCTCGGAGCCGTTCGTATCGACCGGGACAAAAGTCCCCGCCCCAGCTTTCGGGGTGATCGTCCAGGTCCATTCCCCGTTCGTACCCTCAACCAGAGTCTCTTCCCAGCGGAGGGGGCCCGGCGCCATCTTCGCCGACCACTTCGGGTCGCCGTAGAGAACGGTCACATTCTGGTCGAACTCAAGGCCACGGATATTGGCCTTCAGACGGCCAGCCTTGGCCTCACCCAAGGTCCAGAGCAAGGCATGGTGATTGGCGAGGCGGGCCTCGCTGACGTTGAAACGGCCGGGTTGCTCAACGAAGTAATCCAGCACGCCCCACCCGGCGTAGCCGAACCAGGTCGGCTCGACGTAACCGAGCATCTGCAAGGCCCCGCCGGTATTCATCCAAGCCAAGGCCATGCAGTCCTCCTTCTTAGGGACGTTACCGATGAGGCAGTTACCGACCGCGAGGTAGACCTTCGGATTAGGCGAGCGGACCTCATGGATTTTACCATCGAGCGACTTGCCCACGAGCACGCCGTCGCGGTGCGTGAAGATGCCGTTGCGGTAACGGTAGCCTGGCTGCCACTCCGTCTCGCTCGCATGGCCCGAAGTGATGAAGCAATCGGTCAGGGATTCGTTCAGTCGCTGCACGATGGACTCCGTAGAATCCGCCGCCCCCTGCCCTTTAACGGCTAAAGGCGTCCCGTCCTTCAACCAAACCTCACCGGCTTTGAATTCGGAGAACCAGTAACCACTCTGGACGCAGTCCGAAGCGAAGGCGGTCGAAGCACCGACTTTACGAATCGTCAAGGGCTCCGCCGGAGCAGCCAGCTTGAGCGCCAGTTCAGCGGTACGTCCGGTAATGATGCCCCACTGGAAATCTTCATAGGGGTCAGAATCGTTGTCCCGGGCTAACTGGTGAATCGCGTAGGCTGACTTTGGGCCCAGTTCCACCGGACGCGCCACCCAACAGACCCAGCGCGGTTGGGCTTGGCGGAGCGCGGTCTGGCACTCCAGCACGTCGGCCTGATAGGTCAGGACCTGAGCCTGATACTTAGTTTGGAGTCGGTCCACGACCTTGGCCCAGCCTGCGTCCGCCTGCGTCTCCTTCGAAACTAGCACGACGTAGTCGGCCGCAGCGAGCGGCAGGCCAACTACGCATAGTAAGAGGACAAGAAAGCGGGGCATGCCCTTAGACATACCAGCCACTCCGCCCCTGCCAAGCGCTTAAGATACTGCTCAAGGCTTCTCGAAGACCATCAGATGCTGCCACGGTAAGTCTGGACGGTTTTCCAAGAATCGAAAACCGGCGGCTTCGAGTTCTTTCCGAGCCTGGGCCTCGGACATCTTGTGATGCGTCTTAATGGGCACCTTGGGATCTTCGGCGCGGAATTCCAATAAGTAGATACGGCCACCCTTCTTGAGGGCGGCCTTCATTGAACTCAGCATCTCCGCTGGGTGGTCGAATTCGTGGTAGGCATCGACCATGAGAACCGCATCGAGCGAAGCATCGGGCAACTTAAGTTCGGTGACCGAACCCAAATGCGGCTGAACGTTCTTCACGCCCCGCGCCCGCATTTCCTCGTTCATGTAAGCCAGCATCTCAGGCTGGATATCGATGGCCACGACCCGGCCTTGCGGTACCAACGGAGCCAAGCGAAAAGTATAGTAACCCGACCCCGCACCGAGATCGGCGACGACTGCATCCGGTGCGAGTTTAAGGGCCGCGATGGCCTTGGACGGCGCCTCTTCCTTCTCACGCTCTGTTCGCTCGAGCCAGCCAATGCCTGGGTGACCCATCACTTGGGCGATTTCACGGCCTTGATAGGTCTTGCCGATGCCATCGCTCGAAGCCGTACAGGTACCATACTGTGGCACGGCGGAAACGGCCACAGCAGGCGTCGCCGCCGGCGCAACAGCAGCGGAAGCCTGACTTGGGGCGGGCCTCGTCCAGAGGAACAAGCCGACCGCAAAGCCGAGTAGCACAATTGAACTCAGGACGGGGTGACGTTTCATCACTAAGACCTAAACACCCTCCTTAGTCAGTGCAAGACGCCGCCCAATAAAAAAGGCCGGACCCACGGGTCCGGCCTTTCAAAAGCAACGGCGAGATTATTTAGTGGCCGGAGCGTCCTTGGCCGGAGCCGGAGCGTCCTTGGCGACAGGATTGCACTTCTCGCAGACCTTAGCGTCCTTGGCTACCTTGACGCAGCAAGGGTGGGCACAGGGCTTGCCACCCTTTTCAGCCTTATCGCAGCAACCACCCGTCTTGAACTTGGACTTATCCACGGCCGGAGCAGCGGGCGTGGTGGCGGCGATAGCCAGCGAGGAGCAAACGGCCACAAGGGCGAGGAGACGGAGGAGGTTCTTCATGGTGACTCATTTAATGAAGCCATTTTTGGTCACATCAAGTAGATTTGGCTTACCTGGCACTAAACAAACCGATGACTGCCCCCACCCCGACCAAGGCCGGCACGGAGAGCTTCTGCTTATAGAAGAGCCAAGCCGCCCCGGCTGAAACCAGAAGGAACAGGGGTTGAGCAACTTGCGTCAAACACAGCTCATAGCCTAAGAAAAGAATAGCCCCCGCGGCGACGGCTGAGACCATGCCGAGCGCATCATGAAAGCGGCGATCACCCACCCCCTCCTCCGCCAAAGGCGCGCAGGCCAAAAGAATTAAAGTCGAAGGCACAAATGTAAAAACCGCCGCGGTCACGAGACCCAGTAGACCAAACCAGGGCCCCTCGCACCCCGCAAAAAGCGCCCCATTAAAGCCGGCTAAAAAAGCAACAAAACTCCCGGCGAGTAACAAGGGTCCCGGGGTGGCTTCGCCGATGACCAAAGCATCCCCGAACTGTGATTTTCCTAGCCAGTTCAAGGCATCGGCTCGTACCCGCCAAATACCTAGGGCAGCATAGGCGCCTCCAAAAGACGTCAGCACCGCGAAGAGGGAGACCTCGACGAGCTGCACGTATCCGTGGCTATGCTTAAGCCATAACCATAAGGCCAAATAGACGAGCAGCACGGGCAAGAGGTAACGCCCCAAGCACTTCACCGCCGAACGCAGGGTATCACTCACAGGTGGTAAGGCTTCTTCATCATCTGGGCGTATATACCACCCATGCAGACCGGCCGACAGAGCGATGAAGACAAAAGGCGCCCCAAATAATAACCCGCCAAACGACAAGCCCGCCGCTATCCGCCGAGGGAAGGCCTCGCAGGTCCGGCTGAGCATCTTAACCCCGACCACTAAAATAACACCCGCCACCGCCGCGCGGGCACCCGCAAACACACCAGGCATGAGTTCCCAACCACTACCCACTGCATAAAGCCACGCCAAGACACCGCAGGCGATTAACCCAGGCAACACAAAGCCCAACGTCGCCAAGGCGGCTCCGCGCCAGCCATGCGTGCGCCAGGCAATCCAGGCCACGAGTTGCTGTGCCTCTGGGCCCGGCAAGAACAGGCAAAGACCTAGCGCCCGCGTGAAGGCCGCCGACGTCAGCCAACCACGTTTCTCGACACACTCCTGCTCCAGCAGGGCGATCTGCGCGGCGGGGCCACCCCAGGACAGCAAGCCCATGCGCAACCAGAAGAGATACGGGAACGAGGCCATGGCTATAGACCGAACAAAACGGGCCAAGGCCGAACTGCACCAATAAAAAAGCCGGACCAAGGTCCGGCTTTCAAGGCAGTCGTTAGATTAGACTTATTTCTTTTTGCAAGCAGGCGCGGCCGACTTGATCGGGGCTGGCTTAGGAGCTTCCTTCTTGTCGCTCTTCTTTTCGCACTTCTCCTCGTCGGACTTCTGTTCGTGCTGAGACTCAGACTTCTGGCAGGACCCGGAAGTTGGCTTAGTCGGCGTGACCACCGGGGTGGTCGGGGTGGTCGTACCCGTGCCCGTACCACCACCGGTAAAGACGGCGGCAGACAGGGTGGCGGCGGCAAAAAAAGCCGCGGTGCAAGCGAAGAGTGACTTCATAGTATTAAGAGTGCTATACGTTCTGAAACCAGAGGCAAATGGTAAATTAGAGACAATTAGCACCAACCCCCAGCCGGGACTTGCGGAAGCCACCCCAAGCTCATATTGATTATATCTCCTTGCCGAGCCCTTCTTCCCAGCCCCTCCCCCGGCCCGCCACAAATCGAGCCGGTTTCAGCCTCCTGCTCTCGCTGGTGGTCTTAAGTGTCATGATCTTGTCCGTGATCATGGTGGCGGCCTTTCTTTCGGTCGAAACCCGCTTAGCGGGCCATGCGCACCTCTCGCTGCGTGCCCGACTGAATGGCATTGTGGCGCTGCGCTTAGCCCTAGCTCACACCCAACAGGAAGCCGGACCTGATCGGCGCGTCACGGCCCGCGCCGACTTAGCCCAACCCGATGTCGCCGTCAGCGACTTACTCAACCCGATGTGGACGGGCGTCTGGAATACCCAACGACCAAATCAACCTCCCCACTGGCTCATTAGCGGACGGGACGACCGAGACGCCGGCGCACAGATGGTCTCATTATCAGGAGAGTCCGACTACCCTGCTCCGATTTGGCTCCCGTGGCAAAAAGACTACAACCCGACGACGAGTAACCTCATTCCGCTGATCGGCACCGGAAGCGCCAGTATCGCCGAGGCGAACAAACCGAGCGGATTGGTAACCTTACCCCGACTCCCCCTACCCGACGACGATGCCTTCGGTAAATATGCCTACTGGGTCGGTGATGAGGGCATCAAGGCGCGCTTCAACCTCTTTGACGCACGCACCACTGGCACGGCTAACTCCCCCGGAAACCTCCAAGCCCTTCGCAACCCGGTCACCCCTGGACTCGCACTCCTCGCGGGCTTCGAGAACTACACCCCCAACGACGGCCTCGCCCGCAGCCTGACCATCGATGACATCCCCAACCTCACTGGCTTCAGTGACGGTACGGGGGCGACGCGCAACTCCAACCGCCTCTTCCACGACCTCTCCGCCAGTGCCGCCGGTGTCCTTGCGGATTCCTATCATGGAGGTCTCAAACGCGACCTCTCCTTGGCCTTCGAACTGAGCGATGCCGACTTCAATCAAACCGAGTTCGGCGCTGGCAAAATCGGCGCCGCTGCGACGGGTACGGCGAACGGCGTAGAGGTTATTTCCATGCGGGTGCCGCTGGACGGCAACTCCCTGCTGTCCACGCCCGTCTTCAATCGCTCCACTCTAGAAGGCGAAGTCCGGGGACCGACTTGGTGGGCCTTACGCGACTACCACCGACTCTACAAGCAGATCGGTTGGGACACGAGTGGCGTGCCGACGCTCAAAGCTCGCACCTTCTACCCCAACGCCAGCCGCATGATGCCACCGACGGCGAATGCCGACCCGAATAACGTCCGGCAGACTACCTATAGTTACTCGCTGACTTATAACGGCGACCACGCAAACCTGAATCCACAGGCGATGGACTTCGGTAATTTCTGGAACCTCGGCACGAAGCCTGTCCCCCGCCCGTTGAACGTCGCCGCCACCCCCTACATTCACCGCGTGATGATGGTGTTCAGCATCAACATCGAGTACGCCCCTAACGGCGGTGCGGCTATCTACTTCAACCTCACCCCCATCGTTGTCGTCCATAACCCGTACAACGTAGCCATGACATTCGCAGCCCGCAACGGGGCGGCCGGCAACTACGCCCTAGCGGTATCGTTCACGAACTGGGATCAATGGATTTTTCGCTATAAGCGCTACGCCGCCTACGGCACAGGTCCCACCTCGACCTACGAAATTCCGCTGAGTTCGTTCTTCATGCAGCAGGACGATCAGCAGGCGAACGCCAACGACATGTTCCGCCTATACCTGCCTGACTTTACCTTGAAGCCGGGTGAGTTCCGCGTGCTCTCATGCAGTTCACCCACGATGCAGGACTGGAAACGGGTCGTCGAGCTCGCCAACACCTTCAATCAGTCTGGCGGCTTCAATGACACCCTCAATGACTGGGGCTTCGGCGAGTCGTCCCGCTGGTACTACGACGACGCCTTTGGCTTTGAAGTCCTCCCCGCGGGCGACTTCCGTGTCCGCCAAGGCCTCGCCTGCTGGCCGGGCGACGTCATTAATAAGACTGCGTCGACGGCCAACTTCTACGGTAAGTCGAGCGAACACACTGAGCTCTTCTACCGCGACCTTAACCCCACTCGGGTCGGTGCCGCGGGCGAGAAGTTTTTCCCCAACTACACTTGGATTGCCCCCAAGTACAATAGCCGCGGCGCCCCCTTACCGCCTTCGGTCATCACGGTGATGGACCTCTCGGTAAAGACCGCTGACTGGTCCAACTCGCCGTATCCCCTCTTCAGCCATTCTAACCCGATGGCGGCATCGTGCCGTGCAGACGGTGCAGGTCGCACGGACCTCGGGGAAGGCAATGGTTTTGTGGGTGCGTCGCCCAGCTACCGCATGCGTCTCTTCCGCCCCGCCTCCTGGTCCGAAATCCTACAGACCACGAGCGGCCTGGGTTACGGCGGCTACTCCACGACGAGTTCTGGCTCGACGATTGCGGTCCAGACGGAGATTCCGTTGGCGTCACCGACCGGCCTCGCCCAGTACGTGCACGCCAACCTCAGCATGCGCGACCAGCAACCTTTACTAGGTATCGGCAGTAGCTTCGCGCATACCCAAGTGAACGCCCAGCGCACCACGCAGTTGAACAGCCCCAACTGGACCGATTACGACAACGCTTACCTACTCAACCATGCGGTCTGGGATCAGTATTTCCTCTCGGGTGCGGCGCCAGAGATGACCAAAGCCTCCGCACCCGCCGACCCAACGCCCGCCGACCCAACGGCTAATCCGAACGCCAATGCCAACGCCAGCGGCAACGGGAATCCCAACTCGACGCCGGCTGAAACCCGCTCCTTGAGCACGGTCTTGGATGACTTCGTGAACGGCGTGCAACCGCTGAATAACCCGCGTATGCGCTTACTCGGTGAATTCCACAGCGGCGAGGACCTCCGCTCGGCCATGGGAGACTATCGCCGTTCGGCCTCCGTGCTCTTGCATGACGGCACTTTCAATGTGAACAGTACGTCGGTCGAAGCCTGGACCGCCGTCCTCGGCTCGGCCAAGGCCATCGCTACCAGCCGATACGCCGCCAACCTGCCCAATACCAGCGCACCCATTCAGCCCCAGAACACCCGTTACCCTCGGGCCACCCCCCAAGGGACTTCGGCAGTCGCGGTAGGCACGATGACCAACGCCTCGAACTGGTCGGGCTTCGTGAACCTCTCCGATAGCCAAGTCCGTAATCTCGCCAAGGCCATTGTCGAAGAGAACAAGGCTCGCTTCAAGGTGCTCGCCCGCACCGAACGCGACCAAAGTTACCCGCCGGCAGCGCGTATCTTCCGCGGCCAGATGACCGCGGCCACGCCTTACCTAGGCCTAACCGAATTTGTTAACCGCTTCCTCCACCCGAGCCCGCTGGTGTCGCGCTGCGGCGCCTTGCAATCGGCGATCTTCCGCGCCGATAAATATTATGCTTCAACGACTAACACGGTCGACCACTTCTCGGACCGACTATCCAACAAAGGCGCAATTGGCAAAGTCGACGTCGCCGCGCTCTCGACCACCACGGCTGGCCCGTTTGCCAATCCGGAAAATATCGAACTCCCCGACCCCGTCGGCCAAAACGTCACCCACGCCGCCTTGGGCGCACCAGGCAACCTCTTGCAGTCCGACCTCTTGGAAGTCATCGGCAGCTCCCTTTCCACACGGTCCGACACCTTTACCATCCGCGCCTACGGCGAAGCCTGGAACACCTCCGGCGATAGTGCTAAATGCTGGATTGAAGCCGTGATCCAACGTATCCCGGAATTCATCGACACGACCAATGCGGCGGAGACCGCGGC
>Ga0209500_10001724_pt1 | contig 16136 bp, 25 predicted proteins | sample S_140212_EF_Meta_FD_187323 | JGI IMG/M metagenome (GOLD analysis project Ga0209500, IMG submission 187323) | Freshwater microbial communities from Lake Simoncouche, Canada to study carbon cycling - S_140212_EF_MetaG (SPAdes) (version 2) | ecosystem: Environmental > Aquatic > Freshwater > Lake ... | reverse complement strand
TCTGGCTGCCTCTCTCCGATGCAGTCCAAAGTTCACCAAGACAGTCCGTTTACCGCCCGACCTAACCCAGATCAAGCCTGATCATGGCAGCTCGTAAACAGCCGCTACGAGGGGCAACAGAACCGAGGCTTCACAGCCCTTACTTAAAGGGCAAGTCTAAAGTCGATGATGTAATTGAACTTGCCAAGATGATTGAACTGCCATTATTGCCTTGGCAAGAGTTCGTATTACGAGATATGTTGCGAGTTGACGCTAAAGGCAACTGGATCCGCAAGACTAACCTGATCTTGGTTGCCCGGCAGAATGGCAAGACTCATCTGACTCGAATGTTGATCTTGGCTCATCTTCTCAAGTGGGATAGCAAGAATGTGATCATCGCGTCCTCTAATCGATCGATGGCGCTAGACACCTTTCGCCAAGTGGCCCATGTCTTTGAGAATAACGAGAACCTTATGGCAACTGTTAAACAGATTAGATACGCCAACGGCACAGAGTCGATCGAGATGAAAGACGGCCGCAGACTTGATGTAGTAGCTGCAACCCGAGACGGAGCACGTGGAAGATCCGCAGATGCACTATTCCTCGATGAGATCCGAGAATGGTCAGAAGATGGCTATCGAGCAGCAATGCCGGTAACTCGCGCCAGAGCCAATGCGCACACATTCCTAACTTCTAACGCTGGCGATGCGTTCTCTGCCGTACTTAATCAGCTGAGAGAACGAGCCTTAGATAACCCGCCTAAGTCCTTTGGCTTTTACGAATACTCAGCGCCTCAGTACTGCAAGATTGACGATCCAAAGGCTTGGGCGCTTGCCAATCCTGCACTTGGCTATCTCGTCACGAAAGAAACGCTCGAGGAGAGCGTGGCAACTTCTCCAATAGAAAATACGCGCACAGAGTTGCTTTGCCAATGGATCGACTCCCTAAGCAGCCCTTGGCCGCATGGGATACTTGAGGAAACTAGCGATAGTGAGTTGCAGATCCCGCCGGGCGGATACACAGTCTTTGGTTTTGATGTATCGCCATCTAGACGCAATGCATCACTAGTTGCCGGTCAATTACTCCCCGATGGACGAATAGGTGTAGGCATCTTGCAGACTTGGGAAAGTGCAATATCAGTCGATGATCTAAGAATTGCAGCAGATATTAAGGCTCATGCCGATCTTTATCGGCCGCGTCAAATCTGCTATGACAAATACGCAACCCAGACAATCGCAGATAAGTTATCGAACGCTGGTTGCATTGTGCAGGACATCTCAGGCCAGCAGTTCTATCAGGCTTGCGGTGATCTCTTAAACGGCCTAATAACTCACAAGGTAGTTCACAATGGGCAAGCCAATCTGATCCAGCAAATGAATAACTGCGCAGCTAAGGTAAACGATGCCGCTTGGCGTATCGTCAAGCGAAAATCTGCTGGCGATATATCTGCGCCAATTTCTTTAGCGATGGTTGTCTCGATGTTAATGAAACCACAACAGGTAGCGGCTATTTACGCAGAATAAACTATATGTAGTGTATAATTGCCCTCTATGGGTATCTTTGATCGCAAGCCAAAAGTGATAGAGGCTCAAGAAGCGCCGCAGATTATGTCGGACAGCTTCTATAGCTACAACAATTACATTCCAGCGATCGTTACTCGCCAGATGGCTTTATCTGTGCCAGCGATCAAACGCTGCCGCGATCTCATAAGCGGAACAATCGCTAGCATTCCTTTAGAGTATTACAAGAAGTCAACTGGCGAAATGATTGCCGCACCTAAATGGGTTGAGCAACCTTCTAAGCATCAACCATTATTCGAGACCCTGTACTTCACGCTCGACTCGTTATTGATGTACGGCCAAGCCTTCTGGCAAATTACGGAGGTATATGCCGAGGACGGCAGAATGGCTCGCGCTAACTGGATCGCTAACACTCGCGTTGGCTTCTTAACTGATCCAGCAACTAATTTCATTACCCAGTACAACATCGATGGCAAGCCAGTTCCGATGTCTGGTATTGGTTCATTGATTACATTCCAGAAAGACGAAGGCATCTTAAATGTCGGCGCACTTACAATTAAAGCCGCCCTCGATGCGCAACGCGCAGCATCAATCGCACTTCAGACGCCATCTGCAACTGGCTTCTTAAAAAATACCGGCGCGGATCTTCCGCCTAGCGAAGTCTCTGGACTTCTAGCAGCTTGGAAGCGCGCTCGTCAAAATAACAATACTGCTTACCTGACTTCAACTATTGATTATCAGACAATCGGCTTCAGCCCTAAAGACATGGGCTATAACGATGCGATCCAGAACCTTGCTACTGAATGCGCCAGACTTTGCTCTGTAGATCCTTACTATGTCTCTGCTTCTCAGAACACAACTATGACTTATGCCAATGTGCAAGATGAGCGCAAGCAGATGGTTGCTTTTACTCTCCAACCTTATGTATCGGCCATCGAGTCTCGCCTAAGCATGGACGATATTTCAACTACTGGCCACTATGTAAAGTTCTGCTTAGACGATACCTTCCTTCGTACTGAGCCAATGGAACGCTTGCTAGTACTTGAAAAAATGCTTGCCCTTGGTCTAATTACAACTGAGCAAGCGATGGAAATGGAAGATTTATCTCCTAACGGAAATGGAAGTTAATGGAAACTCTATACATTGAAGCATCGTCCATCGAGTGCAACGAAGATCGCCGAGAAATATCCGGCAAGATTGTTCCGCTTGGTACTGGCGAAGTAGGCAACACTAACCTTGGCGCTTATACCTTTGAGGCTGGATCGATTGAGATTGCAGATCCGTCAAAGATCCGTCTTTTATCTCAACATAGTATGCAAAAGCCAATCGGGAAAATGATTAGTGCAGAAACTCGCCCAGATGGGATTTATGCAGTATTTCGTTTATCTCGTAGCACCGCAGGTTCAGATGCCTTGATCATGGCACAAGAAGGTCTGGTTACAGGCTTGAGCATCGGTGCAGAGATCATCTCATCAAAGCCATCACGCGATGGCCATACAGTCGTATCAGCGGCTAAGTTAAAAGAAGTTTCTCTAGTAACAGAGCCAGCCTTTAAGTCTGCTCAAGTACTTGAGATCGCAGCAGAGGAAGTTATCCCTGCTGAAGAAACCAACACAGAAAGCGAGACAGTCGTGGAAGAAACCACTCCAGTCGAAGCAACACCAGTAGAAGCTGCGGCCGTAGAAGCTGCTCGCCCTACTATTTCAGCAATGGCTTACTCAAAGCCTCGCCTTGATTTCTCTGCAACGAAGCATCTTGAGATGTCTATCCAAGCAGCAATGGGATCAGAAGATGCTCGTCAGTACCTTGCAGCAGCCGCAGATACAACTGATAACGCTGGTCTAGTACCAACTCGTCAGCTTTCAACAGTAATCAACGGACTTGCTAACTCAACACGCAGCAACATCGATGCCGTTTCACGCGGAAATTTGCCTGACGCAGGACTTCAGTTCCAAATTCCAAAGATCACACAAATGCCAGGCGTAACAGTCGAAGCAGAAGGCGGAACAATCGAAGATGTCGATCAGAACGCAGCATTCATCACAGTAGATGTGAAGAAGTATGCCGGACAACAGACATTCTCAGTAGAACTTCTAGATCGTTCTAACCCAATCTTCGTAACTGAGTTAATGAACAACCTTGCTGCACAATACGCAAAGGTCACAGATACAGCAGTTAACGCTGCTCTTATTACTGGCGCATCACTTGATGCAACAACAGTAGCAACTTACCCAACAGCTTCAGAGTTGCTTGGCATAGTTGCTCGCGGCGCTGCTTCTGTTTACAACGGCACACAGGGCTTTGCTCGCAACATCATCATGAACACCAGCCAATGGTCAAATGTAATGACTCTAAACGACGGCGGACGCCCAATCTACAACGCACAGGTTCCACAGAACGCTGGCGGCGTAGTTGCTCCAACTTCAGTTCGCGGTAATGTTGCCGGACTCGATCTGTTCGTAACTGCTAACACAGCATCTACAACAGATACAGACGGCTCAATCCTTATCGTTAACCCAGATGCTTACACGTGGTACGAGTCACCAACTTACCAACTTCGTGTTGATGTAGTTGCAACTGGCCAAGTTAACATCGCAATGTACGGATACGGCGCTATTGCAACCAAGATCGGTGCAGGAGCGTTTAAGGTCAACAAGGCTTAATTAGCCTATTTAAGTCGCTGGCTGGGTAGTGCCCTTCTACCCAGCCAGTCTTTAGAAAGGATAACAATGAGTACAACAACAGTTGCAGAACTTAAACTTGCACTTGGCGTTGGCAGTCTTTATTCAGATGCCACGATCCAAGAAGTTTGCGATGCCGCTGATGATGCCTTGTTGCCTTTTCTATGGAAGAACGAAAATTACAATGTAGGTCATAGCAACACGACTACAGAGGGTACTTTATATTTCAATGAATTAGTTACTAAGACATATTATGTTGGGCAATCTGTAGTAATAACAAAAAATGGAACACCTTTTAATGGCACAAAGACCATCACAGCTGTTGGCGATTACACTATAACTTATGCCGTAACTGGTAGTCCTACAGCTAGTGAATACCACCCTGTAGTTCCTTTCGGCGTTGTTTCTGGCGTAACTCAAAATACTTATGCCACGATCCCAGCCGTCAGGGAAGCAAGCCTTATGATCTGCGTGGCTATTTGGCAAGCGCGCCAAGCGCCAAGCGGTCAGGGCATGACTGTTGATGGTTATGCGCCTAGCCCGTTTACTATGTCCAACACTTTGATTGCTCGCGTTCGCGGTTTAATTGCGCCTTACCTAGATCCGCGCTCGATGGTTGGCTAACCATGACCGCAGCCATTACAACACTTCGCGCCACTATTGCAGCAGCTTTAGTTGATAACACTCTTTACTCTACCTTTGCGTTCCCGCCAGCAACGCCAATAGTTAACAGCGTAGTTATTAGCCCGGCAGATCCTTATTTAACGCCTAGCAATAACAAGTACAACACCATTGCGCCTATGGCTAATTTTAATATCAATATCTTTCTGCCTCTCCTTGATAACGAAGGTAATCTAAATGGAATTGAGGAGATGCTAGTTGCTGTGTTTAACAAGTTAGCGGCTTCCTCTATCGTCTATAATGTGGGAGATGTGAGCGCGCCTAGCGTTCTCGCTTCTGCAACAGGCGATCTTCTGACTTGCTCAATGCAAGTCTCAATACTAACGAGTTGGAGTTAACCATGAATGAATGGGAAAAAGAACAAGCAGAGTTCCTGATCAAGATTGGTCAGACTCCTGCAACACCAGCACCTAAACCGGCAACTAAGAAAGATGAGGAATAACCAAAATGGCAGTATTTCTAAATAATGGAGTTCAGGTTACTGTTAATTCGGTTGCCCTTACCGACCATGTTCAATCAGTAACGCTCAATCGTAACTTCGATGAACTTGAAGTAACAGCAATGGGAGATAGCGGACATAAGTTCGTCAAAGGCTTAGAAGCATCATCTGTAACTATTGACTTCCTAAACGACACAGCAGCAGCGAATGTTCTAGCAACGCTTCAGGCAGCATGGGGAACTTCAGTAACAGTAACTCTAAAACAGACTTCAGCCGCTACTTCAGCGACAAACCCTCTTTATACTATGTCATGCTTAGTAAACGGAACCACCGACATTAACGGCGCGGTTGGCGATCTGGGCACACAGTCAGTAACTTGGAATGTCCAAGGTACAGTAGTAATTACTACTTCCTAATAACTAACTAAGGGGCAAACAATGGCAAAACTAAAGGTAACAAGGGCAGATGGCAGCGTTAACGAATATCAGATAACGCCAGCGATCGAGTATGCCTTTGAGCAACACGCCAAGATGGGCTTCCAAAAAGCCTTTCGAGATATGGAACGCCAAGGCGATCTGTATTGGTTGTGTTGGGAAGCAATCCGTCGTTCGGGTGAGACAGTCAAACCCTTCGGAGAGTCGTTCCTTGAGACATTGACGCGAGTCGAGGTCTTAGACGATGACCCTTTGGAGTAACGCGGGAGTCCTTCACCTATCTCGTAGCGAGACTATCGCTCGAGACAGGACTCTCGCCCCAAACTTTAATTGAACTAGATCACACAATGTTTAGGACTTTAATACAAGCCCTAAAGGATAAAGCAAAGGAGCAGAGCGATGCCAGTCGAGTTAAAAGGCGCTGATAACCTTCGCAAAGCCCTAAGACAGTTTGAGCCTGATCTAGCAAAGGCAACTACCAAACAAATGGCGGCTGCACTTAAACCGATTACTAATAAAGCTCGAGGGTTCTTACCTTCCAATGGTGCAATGTTATCTGGCTGGACTTCCGAGGCTTCATCAACCGAGACAACCAAATATCGCCATTTTCCTAAATACGATCAGGCAGAAGCTATACGCGGTGTTAAATACTCAACAAGTCCTTCTCGCCCTAATAAGCGCGGTTTCGTATCTCTTGCTCGGATAATTAACGCATCTGCCGGTGGAGCAATCTACGAGACAGCAGGGCGCAAGAACCCTAGCGGACAACCTTCTCAGTCTTCAACTCGCGGTAAGTTCAGCGATTACATCGATACATCAAACAAGGTTAACAAGTCTCTAAATCCTAACGCTGGTAAGCAGTTTATTAACCGCGCTAACTCTCTTGGCGCTTTAGTAAATGCTCGCCCTCGTCAACAAGGTCAAGCTGGCAGAGCCACTCGCAAAATGACTGGCCGCGTTATTTTTAGAGCCTTTGCAGAAGATCAAGGCAGAGTTACTGCGGCTGTGGTCAAGGCAATCGGCAGTTCCGCCGTTGAGTTTAAGGCTAGGACTGGTGTTAAATAATGAACGATAAATTAAAGATTGATATTGCAACTGTATTCTCTGGCAAGAAAGCATTTAGCGATGCAGCCAAGGCAACCATTGGGCTTAATAATCAAGTAAAAACGCTAGCTAAGTCTTACCTCGGTTTATTTACTATTCAACGCTTAGGTCGTGGCGGTTTCAATGCAGCCAAGGCTTTCGCAGATGACGATAAAGCAGCCAGAGTTCTAACCCAGTCACTTGATAACTTAGGACTAGCCTTTGCTGATCCTGCCGTTAAAAACTTTATTGCGGATTTAGAAAAGCAATTTGGAGTTCTTGACGATCAGCTTCGCCCTGCATACCAGAGGTTGCTGACCACGACCGGCGATGTTGCCAAAAGCCAGTCATTGCTTCGCACAGCCCTCGATCTTGCTGCCGCTAGTGGCTCAGATGTTCTAAGTGTTGCAGGAGACTTAAGCAAGGGTTATGTCGGGCAGACCCGCGCCCTTGCTAAGTATGGTATTGGTTTAACTCAAGCACAACTCAAGGCCATGTCCTTTGAGGAAGTCCAGACACGAATTAACGATCTATTCGGCGGACAAGCTCAACTTACAGCCAATACTTATTCAGGCTCACTAGATAAGTTAACTGTCGCAGCTAAGAACGCTCAAGAAGCAATTGGTAGAGGCTTGCTAGATGCACTCTCTGCCCTTGGTGGCGGTGGTTCTGGGGGATTGCAAAACACTATTGGGCTGATTGAGAAGGCTTCAACAGCATTAGAAACTTTTATTCGTCGCTTCGGCGTTGGCTTAGGTCAAGCAAAGGCTTTACTATCTGGCAACTTTAGCCAATTTAAGGCTATTGGCGAAGCGGAGATGAACCGAGGCAAGACTGGCTCTGGCATAACTCCAGCAATCGGAGCAGAACTAGCCAAGGCAGCAGCAGACAAAGCTGCAAAGAAGAACCGAGATGCACTACTTAAGACAACTAAAGCGCAGACTGCGGCAATTAAAGAGCAGACAGCGCTTCAGAAGGCTGGAACTCTCTTTGATATTCAGCAAGCAGGAATTATCGCAGCTCTTAAAGGCAAGATCACCGATGAAGAAAGAACTCGGCTAGAACTACAACTAGCAATCCTTACTGGCAACACTTCAGAGGCTTCTAAACTTGCTTACGAATTGGCCAAGTCTCAAGGACTATCTCAGCAACTAGCCGCTTACCTTGCTAACTTGCCAGATGCTAAGAACCCTTTTAGCGGTTGGAAGTCTTATCTCGATATGCTCGAGGCTCAAGTTCGCATGATTGCTAGTATTCAACCCGGCGTTCCTGCTACAAATGTGCCAGCCGCTATGGGTAATCCGCAAGGCATCTATCCATTAGAGTCAGGATCTCAAGGCAACTTCACCTATGGCCAAAACAATGCGCCAGATGTAAGCGTCATCGTTACCCTCGATGGCCAAGAGATAACTGGAGCAGTCTCCAAGGTTCAGACCAATAACTATCTATCAGGCAAGATCATTGCCCTAGAAAGATTGCAGAGCCAGTTCGGATAATGGCATTACCAGCAGAGATCAGCGTATCGTTCGACTTCAGCTCTGGCGCAACCTTTGGCTACCCGTTTACGCTGAATGACTCAAAGTATGGTCTATTAGGCACAGGCACACTATCTGCATCGACAGTTGTCGAACCAGTAGTTGATCTGACTCCAGATGTTTACTCAATCAGTATTAGACGCGGCCGTAATATCATGCGCGATCAATACGAGGCAGGAACGGCAACAGTTCGCGTTCTCGATCCTCTGTCTTACTTTAACCCGCAGAACACAGCATCGCCTTACTACGGCTATCTGACGCCGCTTCGCAAGTTGCGCGTTGCTGCTACCTATGCTGGCACTTCTTATTTCCTTTATTCAGGCTATACAACCGAGTATCGCTATACCTATCCTCAAGGCCAAGAAACTGGTTATGTTGATATTGTTTGCAATGACGCATTCCGCCTCATGCAACAAGCAGCCATTACAACAGTTGCCAGCGCTACAGCAGGGCAGGACACAGGCACACGCGTAAGCGCAATCTTGAACCAAGTAACCTTCCCAACCAATATGCGTTCGATCGATACCGGCAATACAACCTGCGTGGCAGATCCCGGCACATCTAGAACTTCCCTCGATGCTTTGCTCAATGCTGCTTACTCAGAGCAGGGCGCATTCTTCATCAACTCATCTGGCACAGCAGTATTTAAGAACCGCACTAATACGATCACTTCAGCTAGTGCAACCCCAATCGAGTTCAATCAATCTGGCGGCATTCCGTACAAGAACTTGGTCTTTGCCTTTGACGATAAGTTGATCATTAACTCTGCTTCAATGACCCGCGTTGGCGGATCTGCTCAACTGGCTGAGAATGCAGCTTCTATCGTTAAATACTTCTCACACCAAACTAACGAGACAAACTTAATCGCTCAGACAGATGCAGATGCGCTTAATATCGCAAGGATTTATGTTGCTACTAGAGCTGAGACAACTATCCGCATTGATGCAATGACTGTCGATCTTCTAGATACAGCAGTTCCAACCGGCACAATGTTAGGGCTTGAGTATTTTACCGCGCTGAAAATCACCAATATCCAACCCGATGGATCTACAATAGTTAAAACACTTCAATGCCAAGGACTTGACTGGAATATCACGCCAAACCAGATGCAAGTTACAGTTACTACTCTTGAGCCAATTACTGACGGCTTCACGCTGGATAGCGCGGTTCAAGGTATAATAGGCACATCTGTATTGGCGTATTAGGAGAATAAATAGATGGCAACATTTCCAAGCAAGGTGAACTACGCCACAGGCGATATTTTAACCGCCCAAAACATGAATGACGTCGGCGGCGCTATCAATCTGCTTCAATCTGCTCAATTCGCAGGGGCTAAGAACAAAATAATTAACGGTGATTATGGCGTGTGGCAACGCGGAACTACTCTTGCAACCTTTGGTTATTTAGCCGATAGATTTTATGGCGATACTAACGCAACTGTTACACAGAGCCGCCAAACCTTTACGGCTGGAACGGCTCCAGTTGCAGGTTATGAAGGTCAATTCTTTTACCGTATGGCAAAGTCGGCTGGCGGTACTTACGCTTCATTGCAACAGAAAATTGAAGATGTTAGAACTTATGCTGGTCAAACAGTAACTTTATCTTTTTATGCCAAAATTGATACAGGAACTTTGAGTGTTGGTACTGTATTTGAGCAAAACTTTGGCTCAGGCGGTTCAACTGCGGTTTATACTTATGGCTCAAATGTGACCTTAACAACATCTTGGACAAGATTTACAACAACGGTTGCAATTCCTTCAATAACTGGGAAAACTATTGGAACTTCCTCTTTTCTAAATATCTACCCTTTTAATGCAACGACAGCCGCAGCAGTTACTTTTGATATCTGGGGCGTTCAATTAGAGGCAGCATCAACCGCTTCAAACTTCCAAACTGCAACAGGCACTATTCAAGGCGAAATTGCAGCCTGCCAAAGGTATTACTACCGAACTGTAGTTACCACAGGGTCTAGGCTTGGTTCAGGTTACAACACTAGCACCGCAGGCGGCGCATGGACTATTTCTTTTCCAGTCTCAATGCGAACTGCGCCTAGCGCGTTAGAAGTATCAGGCACAGCCGCCGATTATGCAGTTCTACATGGAAACTTCACAGTAACAAATTGCAACGCAGTACCAGTATTTGTTGCTGGGACTTTGGTCAATGGTTCTTGCACCGCCACAGTTGCATCAGGTCTAACTGCTGGTCAGGGTTCACTTCTATATGCAAACAATTCAAACGCCTATCTTGGTTGGAGTGCTGAACTATAATGAAATATGAACTATTAGAAACAACCTTTGACGGAATTAAGATTTACGCTCGCATAGATGATGACGGCTTAACTCGCGTTACTTGCACCGAAGATAATCCTGACTATCAGGCTTGGCTAAATCCTAAAGAAGTTAAGGCAGATGGAAACAAGGCTAAGTAAGGCTGCAATCCAACTTCGTGAACAGTTCGATGACTGCTTCAGCGATCGTGATCGCACCTCAGACGGCTGGATCGGTGATAGTCGGCACTCAACTCGTAAGTCTGACCATAATCCAGATGAGCAGGGCTGGGTTCGTGCCATTGATGTTGACCGCGATCTATCCGGCAAAGCCAAGCCCGACCTCATGCCCGATGTGGCAGATCAACTTCGTCAGCTGGCAAAGTCTGATAAACGCATCTCCTACATCATCTTTGACGGCAAGATTGCCAGTTCTAAATCAGTATGGCGTTGGAGAACTTATACGGGCATTAACCAGCACCGCCATCATTGCCATATATCTTTCACTATCAAAGGTGATGAAGATGGTTCGTTCTTTAATATCCCATTACTAGGAGCAACTAAATGAATATGAAGCACCCAGCAGTTATCTCAGTCGGAGCATTCTTAGCCGTTTGGGGAACTACATCTAACTTCTCTTTGGACTACCGCGCAATCCTTGGCTCAATCGTTGCCGGTATTTTCGGATATGCCACGCCCAAACGATGAACGCAACCGATTATGCTGCTATTGCAGTAGCGATCGCGACGGTTCTGGGTGGTGTAACTGCGATGCTCCAGTTCCTAGTGAAGCATTATTTACAGGAATTGAAGCAAAATAGTGGCTCATCAATGCGTGACGCCATTGATAGATTAGAGACACGCCTTGACAAAGTGTACGAAATCCTGAGTTCTAAGTCACAATAAAGCCATGGCACGCAAAAGAGTTATAGACCTTGAGGACTACTCAATGCTTGAAACTTATTGCATTGGGTTAAACGAATACTGGAAAAGTCTAAAGAAGGCTGGCTTTGCTGACGATATCGCTTTGGCGCTATTGCTTGAGCCTTTGACTTACCCGGCAACAATCTTGCCAACACCTAACTGGCTTCCTAATCTTCCCGACTCAATCCCTTATGACGATGACGAGGACTAACGATGAAAAGAACTGTAATCGTTCCCGATCTACAAGTTCCCTATCATGACGAAGTAGCAGTAAAGAATGTTGCAAGTTTTATTAAGGCTTACCGCCCCGATAGCGTCATTACTCTGGGAGATGAAATCGATCTCCCACAGATCAGCCGATGGACAGAAGGAATGCCGGGTTGGTTCGAGCAGACCCTTGGAGATGACCGAGATCAAGCAGTAGAGGTTCTCTGGTCGCTAGTTGAGCATTCTAAAGAAGCTCACATGATCAGAAGCAATCACACAGATCGTCTTTACAATGTGATCATGAAGAAGATCCCAGCATTCCTAGCGCTGCCAGAGTTGCGCTTTGAGAAGTTTCTTAAACTTGATGAATTAGGCATTACCTATCATAAGAAGCCTTACGCCTTCCAGAAGGGCTGGGTAGCCGTCCATGGTGACGAGCAGGGCATTAACCCTAACGCGGGTCTTACAGCCCTTGGAGCGGCCCGTAGGCATGGTTTAAGCGTCATCTGTGGTCACACTCACAGAGCGGGAATGTCGGCCTTTACAGAGGCTTCTGGGGGCAAAATAGGCCGCATTCTGCGAGGCGTAGAAGGCGGGCATTTAATGGATATTCGCAAGGCTGGTTATACCAAGGGAACTATGAATTGGCAGCAAGCATTCGTAATAGTTGAGGACACGCAAGTAACTTTAATTAACCTAGAAAAGGACGGCACATTCGTAGTCAATGGTCGCCGCTATGGACGATCTAGATAACGATATCCGCCGGACGATCGATGATGCGGTTGACGAAGTAGAATTGTTACCATTTCGTTATAAGTCACACCGCAGTTCTGTCTGATATTTATGCAACACTTATGCCAAGAAGCTGCGAAGGGCGCAGTAGAAGGGCAGTAAATGACTACAGCACAAATAGCAATATGCGGGATCGCATTCCTCATGTTCTTTATGGGGTACAAAATAGGTCAGAGAGATGGCTACATCGTTGGCCGCAAAGCAGTACGCAAGCACTATCAGCAGCTTGATCAGGCCAGAGTATGAAGCATGAAGAAATCCTACAAAGTGCAACTAATCTATACCAAGAGCGCGGATTGCATTATGGTCACCCAAGCGACAATATGGCTAGAGCAGCCAGACTTATCTCAGCCTACTTGGAGATGCCAGTTGAGGATTACCAAGTGGCAGTTATCCTCTCACTCGTCAAGATTGCCAGAACCATTGAAGACAGCCAGAAGATCGACAGTTGGATCGACGGCGCTTCTTACCTTGCCATTGCCGGACAACTAGCAACAGAGGAGAATGAACTTTATGTATAAATTAGATGATTACGAGACAGTTGCGATGTTGAACCGCTGGTTCGTGGAAAACTATCCCATGGGAAGGACAAGCATTGAAATCACTTATCACGATGTTGAAAAAGGATATATTACTTGCAAGGCTGAAGTTTATCGCGATGTTAACGACCCTAATCCTGCGACTAGTAATATCGCTCATGGAGTTAGGGATCAATATATCCAAAATATGCGTAGATTTTATGCAGAGGATATTGCTTCATCAGCTCTTGGCAGAGCAATCACGCTTCTTAAGGGTGGACAAACTGCCACAAGAGACGACATGGAAAAAGTAGGGCAAGTAGCCGATAAACCTACATCTAAGCCATTCAATGAGAAGTTAGCCGACAAGATCATTATAGAAGTCGAAGATGATCCTTGGACTGTTAAGGCGGTTGCTCCAGCACCTAGCGCAGCTGAGGCTGTTGCGTTAGTTCAAGATGTTCTAGGCGCTACTAAGATTGATAAAGACATTCCAGAATGTAAGCATGGTCAACGCTTATGGCGTACTGGTAACAAGAATGGCAAGCCTTGGGCGAATATGTCTTGCCCTGTTCAGCCACAACGGCAGCAGACATGGGCTGAAGTCGATAAGTGCGATCCGATCTGGTATGTGATCGATGCCAATGGCGCATGGAAGCCACAGGTGGCCAGATCATGAGCGGCTTACAGTTTAAGAACCAAGATGGTGAATGGGAAAAGTTCCCAACAGACGATGAATTATATGAGAAAGCAAAGGCGCGTGAGATGCTCAATGCGCTACAAGTTAGGATATTGTGCCATCTATGCAACGAGCCAGTTCCAAGTACAGAGTTAGCATTCTGGGTAGAAGGCAAAGCGCTTACTTGGTCATGCAAGAAATGCCACGCAGTCAATGAGTCAAAGCCGTAAGCATCGAGGCTTTCGCACAGAGCGTGTTGTAGCAGATTACCTGCGCCGCTGGTGGGAAGGCGCTCAGGTAGGTCGAGGTTCTGGACGCGACATTCTCAATGTCCCGTTCGACTGCGAGGTTAAGGCGCGAACAGGACTCGATGTAGTAGGGACACTCCGCCAGATCGAAACTAGGACAGCTGAAAGCGGCTTATTGGGGTTCGCTTGTTTTCGGCTTAATGGGCAAGGAGAACAGGCGCAAGATTATGTTGCGATGCTTCGCCTTGGCGATCTGGTGGAGTTACTACGAGCTGCCGGGTATGAGAACCGCAGAGATAGCGTTAAAGACTCAGACATAAGACGATGCAATCAATGTGGAGAATGGACAATCAATGATCCCTGCAACTGGTGTGAAAGTCAGTAATGCCAATCTATGAGTTCGAGTGTACTAACGATCGATGCGAGGCCAATCTTCGCTACGAGAAGGAGTTAAAGATAAATGAACCACATGATGTTGAATGCGGGTTCTGCCATGAACCAATGCGCAAGATTTACAGCAGCTTTGGTATCCAGTTTAAGGGTACAGGCTTTTACAGTACGGATAAATAAATGAAGATAGGTTCATTATGCACTGGTTATGGTGGCCTAGACATGGCAGTTGAGGCGTATTTTAATTCTGAAACGACTTGGTGCGCTGAAATAGATAAATATGCTTCACAGCTGTTAAAGCAACGCTTTGATTATCCAAATCATGGTGATATTAGATCGATTGACTGGGCTGCCGTTGAGCCTATTGATATATTAACTGCTGGTTATCCTTGCCAGCCATTCAGCCATGCAGGTTACAGAAAGGGTTTAGATGATGATAGACACATATTCCCATTCATATTGGAAGCAATTAGCAGTCTTAGACCAAGATGGGTTATCTTGGAAAATGTTCGAGGGCATCTCAGCCTCGGACTCAAAGAAGTTCTCAATGGGCTTGCCAGCGTTGGGTATGATGCAAGATGGAAAATTATACGCGCCAGCGATGTTGGAGCGCCGCACCAAAGAGCAAGATTATTCATTATTGCCTACTCCATTAGCGAGCGATGCCAAGATCAGTTATGTGGCAAGGGATCAAGTGAGTCTGTCGATGGTGTTGCTTCCAACTCCGACTGTGATCCATGTAAGAAATCACGACGAGCCAATCGAGGCTTATCAGAGCAGAGTCAAGGATTACGAGATGGGCAGAACCAAGGGCAAGCCCGGAATAAGTACCGGAGTAGCTCTGAGATGGCGGGACAGGAATTACCGAATACATTGGATCAACTTGGGCGATTGAACCCGGCATTCGTTGAATACATGATGGGACTGCCTATAGGTTGGGTTACAGATATAGAGATATCTCGATCACAACAACTTAAAATGCTTGGTAATGGTGTAGTTCCACAACAGGCTTATTATGCAATTAAACAACTTATGGAATTAGACACGCCTTCTGAGCAGGACTTATGTTAATGGATTTGACTGCCTTGGTACACTCTATGGCTAGAGCCCCTCAAGGGCTCAGAGCAAGCCTGAAAGGCGTAGCTTGCTCGGTAGCAATCGTTAGTGGGATCACTATGCCTATTGCTGGAGCAGATAAGGTAGAGGCTCAATTAGATGCTACTAAATCAATCAAATCATTAGCTGCTTACCAATTAACAGATGCTCAGTATTTATGCCATAACTCAATCATCTATATTGAGAGCAGATGGAAGATCGATGCCATTGGCAATAAGACCGGCAATAAGCAGACTCATGGCTATTATCAATTAAAGAGTAAGGCTGCTATCAATGCGCCTTACGATAAGCAGTTTGAGTTATATTGGTACTATGTAGCAAAGCGTTATGGTGTTACTAAGTATGATGAGCCTAACTACTGTGCAGCTCTTAAGCATCTAAGGACTAGAGGTTGGCAGTAATGGCAAAGCGTGGTGATCCTCGATTAACTCGAGACTACAAAGCCTTTAGGTTAAAGGTGTTGGCTAGAGATCAATGGTCATGCTTTTATTGCCAACAGCCAGCCACGACAGTCGATCACATTATTCCGATTAGCAAAGCGCCTGATCTAGTAGTCAATTACGAGAACGCAGTAGCTTGTTGCCAATCATGCAACAGCAAGAAGGGCAGCCGTAATCAGGCCAATTTTCTAGGTAGGGTGCCTAC
>Ga0209500_10001722_pt1 | contig 16138 bp, 18 predicted proteins | sample S_140212_EF_Meta_FD_187323 | JGI IMG/M metagenome (GOLD analysis project Ga0209500, IMG submission 187323) | Freshwater microbial communities from Lake Simoncouche, Canada to study carbon cycling - S_140212_EF_MetaG (SPAdes) (version 2) | ecosystem: Environmental > Aquatic > Freshwater > Lake ... | reverse complement strand
ACTTCATTGACTGATTTCCAACCGCCACCCATTTCCTTATATTTCTTTGCAGCCCAACCATTGGCATAAGCAGAAGGGTAAACATCAAACTTAGATTTAGCCTGTGCTTTTGCCTGAGCCCATTTTTCTGGACTTGTTGGTACATTTTTTTCGTTTAAGTTTTCCATATCTTCGCTTATCTTTCCTTTTCCAAAGTTAGACACATTTATTGGTGGACCTTTTCTCTCAGGATTAGGGTCATGTTTTCTTTTAGACGCAACGGCAGATGCTCTTTCTTTTTTACTTAAAGAAGCTCTCTTTTCGTTAGACATACACTTAGGCTTAGGTTCACCAGGTTCTCTTGCACAAGGGCCAATTGCTTCACCCTTACTATTGATCCTTTTCCAACCACCTTTTGGATCCGTTTTACTAAACCATTTACGCAAATCTTCTTCAATAGTAGGAGATTCTTTCACACAAGAACCAGGTGAGTATGCTTTTTTACCTGGCACAGATTTGTAGCCAGGCCAACATCTTTCACGCAATTCAGACCATTTTTTCATTTTAGTCTTTTTTAGCCTGCTTAGTTGCAGTTGCATACATTACAGATTTAGCTTTATCGCCGTATCGGTCTTTGAAACCTGCTAAACCTTTTTTCATAGATTTAACAATTTCTTCTTTCTTCTTTGTCTCACCGGCAGTCAATGTACGTTCTTCAATGTTAACTTGGTCAACACCGTTGGCACCATCTGCATTGATAACTTGAATGTCTTGTTCAGTTGCTTCTTGTTGAACTGCTTGAACAGATGGTTTAGCAACTTCAGCTTGTGGTTTAGTACCAGCTGCACGTTTCTTTTGGTCTTCCAATTCTTTTGCGAATTGAGCAGAATCAGGTTCTTCAGAAATCATTTCCTCTTTCTCAATAGACTCAAAGAATGCCTTCATGCCGCCATCTTTATATGTGGCAACCATTTCAGACATTTTCTTTTTCTTCTTCTCAGACTCAATAGATTTCAATTCTTTATCTTTTGGTCCTTTTAGTACATCAAATGCGCTTGCTTCTGGTTTAGATGAACCATATGCACGACCTTGTACTTTAGTTGATGGCAAATCAGCCATCTTAACTTCATCCAACTCAACTTCTTCTTTAACGCCGGCACTTTTAAGCATATCAATACGGTCACGATAACCGCCAACGCCAGGTTTAATATCTTTAGCTGCTTGTTTTTGTGCAGGTGTTGGATTTGGAATGTGTTTCATTGTAGTCTTAGATTGATGACTTTCTTCTTCAATCTCGATTTCTTCCTTCTTCATCTTACGAAGTTTGGCAAAATCTTTACCATCAATCTTTTCATCGTCAACCACATCAATCTTTTGTTGATTTGGATGCAATTTTTCTTCAAGTGGTGGTAAACCAGCCATGATTCGTGCAGCAACATCTGCAACATCACGAATTTGTTTGTTATCTGAATACATAAGTTTCTCCTGTTTTTGTTTTTATGTTAATTCTTTAATTGTAAATGCAAACCAAACATCAAGTTTGGTGGAATTGTCAACTCTTTTCATGCAAAGTGTAAGCATGTTTGGCGTTGCACCACCTTTGAGCGTGGCGGGGCCTTCATCAGCATCAGAATTTTTACCAATGATAATACCACTATGCCGCATAACTGCACCATTTGGTGTAAATGTGTTTCCATTATTAGTACTGTTTTTGTCTTGATACACACGATACTGACATTTTGTTCCTACTGAATCCCATGCAGGAATTGCGGCACCACTTATAGCAATTTCACCTTCATACCATTCATATACTATGGTACTTTGATTTGCATTATTATTACCAATCTCATATTCCATTATTTCTGCTAAGTCTGTTATACTTGTTGCAGTATTAGAAACTCGTATACTAACAACTGGCCTCATAGTATCATCCATTGTCCAACCACGATGCACATTTATATCATGGTTATTGAATGAAAATAAATTACCAGAAGCCTCTTCTGCAATTACTGTTATAATGTTTGAAAGTGTTACTGGTAATGAAGTTCCTGAAATATTAACATTTCCAAATTCTGTTACATGAGTATGCACTGGATTTGATGGTGAACTTGATACATTAACAGTTGTAGGTATTGCTATATTACCAACAATATTAATATTATTTGAGCCAATAGAAACTGGTAGCGGATTGGTTGTGGAAACTAATGCGCCCAAAGCACCATTAGCCAAATACATCACCTCATAGTGTGATGATATTTTTGGGTCTAACGCACCAGTTTCAACTTTCCATTGTGCCATTTAGCAGTTCCACTTTCTTAAAGCTAATGCTTTGCGTGTTGGTTCGCCGTTTGGTTTTTTCATTGGACCTTCCATGCCGCCCATACGAGCACAGAATGATTTTCTACGATTTGCGGCCTTAGAACCAGGTTTCAACTTTGATGGTGGAGTTGTAACTGCCATTGAAAGTTTAGAACCTGGATTTGCAGCACGATAAGAAGCAATACCCTTGCGGTTTAAACCACCCTCAGGGTTCTTGCCTTCTTTTCGTGTCCAAGCAGGCGTTTCTGTTATGAATGCTTTAAATGATTTCATCCTACAAACTTCTTTGATTTAAATGTTTTAAGATTAATACCAATTCGTTTCAGTTCGCCTTCTTTTTGGTCACCGATACTCATGGTTGTTTCATCGCCAGTCAATTCTTCTAATGGTTTCTTTAATGTCTTAATTCTTGTTGTACCACGGCCAAGGTTTTCGCCAGATGATGCCATTGAAAGACCAGATTCACCATTATTGATAGACTCAATTACTTTTTCTTTTTGGCGGGTGCGGATTTCTGCGAGCGTGATTTTGCTACGGGTTGTTTCTTCGGTGGTGTGCTTGGTGTCACAGGTGCAGGTGCTGGTTCCACAACAACTTCCTGTACTGGAACTGGCACTGGTTCCGGTGTTGGTTCTACCACTGGCACCGGCACTACGATTTCTTCCTGAACTGGACTCACAGAAGAAGCTTGTTCTTTTGGTTTGGTTTGGAATAATTTCTTCAGATAATTTAGCATTTTTATTTTCTCCATTAAGTTTAACAACATAACCATTCTTGTATTTAACAATGGTTCCATTCTTAGTGTGCGCTTCTTTTGCTGCTGAATTTCTAAGCATGAAAATACGCACCTTACCATCTTTGTCTCTCATCACCTCATGTTTTTCAATGAGAATATCATCATTAGTAAATGTCATACTGTCAGGTCTATCACCAACAGATTCGTGTCTTGAACCGAGTGTCAATACTTCAGTAGTATCTGTAAATTGGTACTGTTCAGATTGAGTTTCTTCTTTTGGTGTAACACCTTGCATCATAGAAAACATCTTATTAACTTCTTCAGCCGTATCACCAGTAATTGATACTGTAACAGATTCTTTGATGAAGTTACTAAATGATTCTTTAACAACTGGTTTAGCAGGTTTCTGTGATGAACTATTCACAGGAATCTTTGGTTGTTTTGGTTCTTCTTTATTAACCAAAACCAATTGGCCATGTACAGAACGATGTGTAACTTTACCATTTTTGCCGTATCTACCAAAACCATAATATTGTAGACCAAGACTTCTTGCTTCTTCAGCAGCTGCATCACCAGCAGCAGGCAGTTGTTCAGCACCATCAGTTTGAACTGGTAATGTGTCTTTCTTATCCAACTCATTAGCAACCCAAAATTGAGACTCAGGTGATTTTGGTGGTGTAGAAACAAATTCTTTAAAACCTGTATATAATTGTAACAACTCAGACTTCTTTGCTTTAACTGTTTCAGGATCGGCTTGTCTTAGGTCCTCAGAGTTATCAAATTCTTTATAGTTATCACCAAACATTTTAGCATATTCAGTACGTGCTAACTGTACACTATCCCATTTTTCTTTACGAATTGGTTCTGGTACCGCACGACCACCACGTTGGCCACGTTCAATATTTCTTTGAGCGGAGATATCATCTCTTGTATTTACCAACAACATGGCAGTATCGTAACCAAGTTTTTCTAATTGGTCTTTGATGCGTTTTGTTTTAACTACATCATCACCAGTGCCATTAATAATCAAGCCATTGCGACCTAACAAGGCGAGTTGTTGACGCAATTCTGTAACATTCTTTGCACGACCACGGACAATATCACGTTTCTCTGTCTCATCAACAGGCATCATCTTGTCTAGACCTTCTTTGTCCATTAAGAACTCAAGTGCCTTGTCAGAGTTAATTTCAGTCAGGCCTTGGCCATCAAGTGTATTGTCTAACACATAATCTTTACCAGAACCAGGACCACCTGCTAAGAAAACAGCTTTGAAGATTGATTGGTCATGTACACCTTCTAAAAGGATTTGTTGAAATTCTTCGTTTAGGTCAATAGACTCTTTGATACTCATGCCTTTGCGGACATCATGGTACAATTCTTTAGCGTGATGTTCTGGTATGTGTTTTGGAATGCCTTGTTTAAAGTCTTCAAAATTACCAGAGCCTGCATGTTTACGCATCTTTGAAGCAGACATGCCTTCTGTACCTTCAGCATCAGGGTCACGTTCACCTGCGTTATGTACAGTTATCTTTTTGAAGTTAAAAAGAGCACCTTCATGTGTCCCGTTGTATTTGTGCAACAGTTTGTGATACTCTGCGGTGCGGTCAGCGCCTGCAACCATGTGTAGATGTGTTACACCTTGTTTGTGTAACTTGGCTGCTTGTGTTAAGAAGTTTGGTTCTTCTTTGGTTGCAACAGATATATTTGTATCTGGAAAGAACCTTTTGGCATGTTTTACTTTTTGTGCCGCAGTAAGAGGATTCTTATCGGCATCTTGTGAATGGGACAGAATGATGTGATGAGAACCACCAACTTGTTTGGCAACTGATTTAACCTTATTGACCAAGACTTCATGTCCGGTCGTTGGTGGATTCATACGGCCAAACGCCATGACCGCATGTTTCTCTTTATTCTCAGTAATAAATTCTCTAAATTTCATGTCCCGCCTCTGCAGCAGTTGTTAATGTCTTATTTAGTATTTAGTGAGTTCTGATAATCAAAACCTCATCAGATTTTGGTCCGCCATACTCTTGTGGGATTTTAGCACCCACATTACCACGCTCAAACACCACAATACTATCATAACACGACATGCACTTTGTTTCATGTGTGAAGAAATCTGGTGCAATTTGACCTTTGGTGTGGTCTGCATTCAACTTATCAATCATGGTCTTGGCCACATTGTTGATTGAATCTGGATGGTCAATAGAACCTCCATGAGAATTCCAATATGCCGCATGTGTATCTTCAATGAAGTAAACACCATCTTTAGCAATCTTTGGATACAAGGACTGGAATGTTTTGTTCACATGGTCAACACGGTGACTGCCATCATCCAAAACCAAATCAAACTCACCAAATTCATCTACAAGGCTTTGTAAGAATTCTGGATCAGATTGGTCACCGATGCGGACATGAACATTATTCTCAGCATCTTCAAAGTCTTTACAACTAGGTGTAATATCAATACCTACGATTGTACTATCAGGATGGAAGTATTTCTTCCACATCTCCAATGAACCACCATTCAATACACCAATCTCCAACATCTTAATTGGTTTATCTCGTAGTGCCGCAAAGTGTCGGTCATATACCCAAAAGTAATGAGTCCACTTTGTAATCTTTTTGCCGGTGTTGTTTAGCCAGTATTCTTTTAAATCCATATTAATATACCTCAGTTGCGCCTGTACTGGCCATGATGCCAGAACAATGCAGTTTATCAAATTCAATCACGTATCGTTTATCTATGTTCATGTGGTGTGCGTGTTCTGTATCCATTCCTTGATTAGTGTTTTCTAAACAAGCCATCAAAGTTGCCATGTAATCCTTCACCAATGATGGGCACAATGAATACATCCTAGTGATGTACAAGTGGTCTGTTAACATCAACTTAGCTTCATCAGGCATCCAAGATGGAATGGCCTTCTTAAACACATACTTTCCAAATAGACCATCATACTCTTTTAAATCAAACTCATCAAGCAATACTGTACGTGCCGAGTATTTAAAGATACGTTTAACACTATGCATCATACTCATCAAGTCTGGATTGTTGTACAACACATTAATTGTTTTCATTAACAACACAAGTTCAGCCTGACTTTTCATACCACCGCTTGCATAGTGGTTCACATCTTTGTCTTGGTGCCACACTGCCATAATGTCGGCATGGTTTGAAATGTTTTCTAACCATTTTTGGTCAACTTCATTTGGTGAACCATCAGTAAATAAAATGATATCATTTGGAAAGTGTTTACGTAGAGACACCAACGAATCAATCGTTTGTTTATATCTGTCTTCATTTGGAATAACACCTATGTTTGGTGCCAATGCCGATGTGACAATGATTAGGTTTTTATCAGGTAAGAGACTCATTATATTTCTGCCAATCTTCTATTGTTCCAACATCATTATAACCTTGTACATCCTTCTCAAAGAAGATACAATCGTTCATTAGACATTCCTGTATGATGTGTGAAACAAAAATTTCATTATGTACATTACTATTCAACTTCTCATATGTATCAACATAGAGTTTGATAGATTCAAACTTATAACCACCAACACAAAACTTATCAGATACCACTTTCTTCTCAATGATATCAGTAATAATGCCTTGTTCATTTGAAACCACGAAACTCTTGGCAGCCAAATTACTTAACATGAAATGGTTTGCAATTCTACTGATACAGACATAATTGCCTGGTGTATTGGTATGTGTAAAATAACTATCGCAATCTTTAATCAAAAACTCAGAGTCTTCAGATATGTTTGTAGCCTTGATAATCTGATAGGCAGTATCAGCAGGACCACTTGTTACTTTTGGAATAACAATAATGTTAATCTTATCACCAAACTGAGCCTTTAAAAGGTTGTAAGAATCGTATTTGTCAATGTGTGCCTGAAGAATACCAACAGTAACATTGTGACCCTCAGACAAATATGGGTTGATGGATTTAGCTAACATCATTCTGCCATTCTTATCCAACAGAAGATATTTCGGTTTCATATTTGGAAACCTAGTTGATAGGCCTGCGGCCGGTACAATTACTTCCATAATCTATTAATCTCTTTCACTATAAATTGTCTTTCCATGTCGCCTGGTTTTGTGTGTAGGTACACTCGCAACAACATCAATATTAGAATATAATCATTGTTGGCTAATGGAAACTCTTTTAGAATTCTTTTCTGTATGCTTGACAACTTAACATCTAACATCAGGTTTGTATCACGTAGAAACCATTTGCATTCTAAATCCTGTCTGAGTTTAGCAATATCAAATATGTATGAATCATATTCAATAGTAACTGCGTCAATCATATAGAATTCGTTGCTTGTATGCAGTATATTCTCCAAAGTCAAATCACCATGATACTGTGACTGTGGTAGAATTTTAGGCAACTTAGCAATCAATTCGTCTTTGGTAAAAGGCAAATCTTCTTTATCAACCCATTCCAACTTCTTATTATACACCTCTGTGTAGTCTTTGTCAACCACACTATCTGCAAAACTACTTAATATATCTAATAGAAAATTGGTTAAATTCTGTGTTGAACCAGATAACAGATAGTTCTTCATGTCTAGGCCATGAATATATTCCATATCTAACACGGAGTCTTTATACTCAAATATGTTTGGTACAGGATAATAACTAGCTAGAGAAGTTAATCTCTCATAGTTTCTTTCCGTGTTACCAACTTTTCTAATGAATTTTTTATACTTATCGGACATTAGATAGATTTTACTACCAGAATGTCCTTTAAGTTCTTTAATTACTTTTTCTTCCATTCGGCAGCATCATCCCTAATTAAACTATGCCAAGTGCCGTTAAATTGGCCAGGTGGAAATGGGTTGTTCATGTTCACATAAACTAGATTCTCACCAATAAGACTGTGGTGGTGTAGATGAGCTCTCATCATATCTTCACCAATCATCTGAACACCTTGGTCATAGTAGTGTTCCATATTCAAGTAAATTGACATTCTACGATTCATCACATTTGAATTACCAAATGCAAATTGGTCATTGCCAAAATCACGTTCAGGCACCATTCTGCAATTTGGAATATACAACTTAGTTGGATCCAAATCTGCAAATGGAATCTCCACATTCAAGGCATAATCTGTACGTGACTTGATAACCCAATCATACAGAAACTTTTTATCCATTTCCTGTTCTGTCTTATACAACATAGTTTGGAAAATAGAATACAACATAGCCACCGTGAAGCGTGATGGGTGTGCCTGTGCATTTGGTGTGTTTGTGTACTTCTTATCAAAATTACCAACCAATGGTTTCTCAACCACCATCTTTACAGGTTTATACAACTGACGGAGTTCTTCAAGGCCTTCAGCTTGCCATGTGTGAATGAATATATCCACATCATGTTTGTCTAATAGGTTTCTTTTATAGTATTCATAACCTTGTTTGAAACTTCTGGCTTGGCCAGATAAACATAAAGCAATTTTCATATTATCTTCTTAAAAATACAGGCAAATCAACAACAGTATATGGTGTGTTTGTTTCAAAAAAGTTTCTCATACACAACATGTGTGGGCAATATCTATTCTCATCATGTAAGCGGATATCTCTTTGACCATTCTCCCAAAAGAATTTAACTGATAGCCATTCTTTCATTTTCTTATTGAATCTACGTGACAATATATCTTCTGCTCGTGGGTAGAAGAAGTAGTTGTCTGCATATTTCCATGGAACAATAGCAAAGATATCAGATACCATACCATACTGCTCATTGGTTGGTGTAACAACTGCATCAGGAAATTCAGAAACAATTGCTCTGACTCTGAAGGCATTCATATGTGTATCAAATCTGGAGAATACAACATTATTATATTCTTTTTCAATCAACTCAAATGCTTTTCTACGTGCAAAGTGCATCGATAGTGTTGCAAAGTTTTTATCTGGAGTAATAAGTTCTTTTGGATTTTTTGTTAAAATTCTTTGTTCAGCCTCAAGGAATTCTGGCAGATAGGTTTCATTCTTCTCTGCCTTCCATTTGATTGGTTTCAAAGTCTTAACAACAAAATCAATTTCATCTTGGTTGCCTTCATCCCAAATATACAGATACACATCCAATTCATTGAAGCGAATAAAATGTGTTAGTTCTTCTGCGATACTTTTAAAGGTTCTTACATGACCTGCCATTACTAATGCGTTACTCACCGTATTTCTCCTCAATCATCCGGCGCATTTCAGGCACTCTATCATATTGATGAACAATATGGTATGGAATTCCTTTTGATGTGGTCACAATACCTCGGTACATAGAAGGAGATGGTTCTAACAGATATGGTTTAAATTGATTAATCTTAGTTGGGTCTGCTGTTGTGCCCAACTGGCAAGCCCAACCTGTTTCTGATTGAGTATAGAGAGAAGTTTCTTTATAAGGACTCATAGAGACCATGAAGTTAAATGTTGATTGGTCGCAAATTGGTATCGGACAGTTTGCTGCCATGGTGAAGATGTTAATTGCCAAATCACGCACCGCAGAGCCAGTACCAGCAAGAACACCAACATTATAGATTTCATTTTCTTTGTAAATTCCGTGTACATAAGGGCCAAAAGTCTCCAACAGGTTTTGGTTGCCCCAAGGTTCGTCTTTGTATAACATGCTCTCAGAAGAAAACACCAGATTATGTCTAAGGCAATTTGCTTCTAAGAAGTCAATAGGGTTGGATTGGAAAATAACATCCTTTACGTCTGTCGTAATGACGTAACGATATTCATTTTTGCGGAGATATTCGTAGATATGGCCAAATCGCTCAACGTGGATTGGCATTTCTGATTTGTAGGTCAAGTTACCATCGGAATCTTGGTTGAATCCAATAACTTTAAAACCTGCTGCGTTAACTTTTTTAACTGTGGCTGCATCACAGTTCATTAGAATCAGGACTTTATCACCTTCAAATCCTGATTTATTAATGGAATTAATCCAATATTTTAATTTGTCCCAATCATAGTTGGTACTTGCACCGATTATCAAATCTTTCATAATATACTCCAGTTGGTTTACTTAGTTGTTTTGTAGTCTTTAAATGAGGTAATGTTTTGGCCTGGCGTGCCTTTTTTATAGTTGTTTGCCAGAGTATCTGTTCCCCATGCACCTGCGCCAGACTTAGGCAGGATATCAGGTTTAATTTCTTCATGCACACTCTTATGTAGTTTGACTCCAGTAACGTCTTGGACCATCTTCCATGCGTCTTTGTGGCGCTTGTTCTTCACATGGTCATCAAACTGTTTTTTCTGTTCTGGACTAGCATTACTTTTGAACTTAATCAGTTCCATGATACCGATATTGCCTGCATAGGCTGCTTCCATTAGTTCATCGAATTCGGTAAATTTCATTTCAACCTCGTGTTAGGTTTAATATCTTTTGAATTTGTGCCTCTAATGCCGGCTTGCGGTTAGGCCACTTAATAATCGGTTGGTCAGCAGTCTTTAACAACCTAGTTAAGAAAGGCAGAATCAACTTTTCAACTGCTTCTAATCTTGCTTTGTATTCTTCAACTGTTTCATCTTTTTCTGCAATAACCGCATTGTATTCTTCTTCGTCAGTTGCCGTAAATCCAAAGTCGTCTTCACCATACTCGGCTAAGATTTCGGTTAAATCAAATTTCTTATCCATTACTTGCTCCAATTCTTAGCGGCATTAAAATTAGCATGAGCAAATTCCAGTCTATCAATCAACTTAACAGCATTACCTTTTAACCTATCAACTGCCACAAAACCTTCTGGATTGGTAACTTTGAAACCATCATCAGTACGTAAGAATGTATTGGTTACTTGTTTCATTTGTTGCAACTTCTTAACAATCATATTCTTAACATCAACCAACTGATTCATCAAATCAAAAATGTTTTTCAAGTCTGTTGACGCATTACGAAAGAAACGCATAATCTCTGTTTTCTCTTTGATACGTTTCTGTCTAGTTTCTTCCTTCTTGGCATCAATAATGTCTTTATTCAATTTAGCCTCAACCCAACGAATCAACTCTAGTGTGTGAGCTCTTGTGTCTTTAATCTTCAGACCTTCACGCACTTTGGTGTTATTGAATGTTTTAATATATGTAAGAATAACATCACTTGTTGAAATTCGATTCAAGTTTAATGAATTGATTGTTTGAAAGGTTCTGCCGGCTTGAGACAGGATAGATGTAACTGTTCTTGTTTCTTCTTCGGTAAATGAGGCAGTACCAGATGCATCAACAAAGTAAGCATCACGGAACCAAACATCTTTGGTTGTTGTAAGGTTCTTAATGTCAATGTTGAATGAGGCTTTCATATCAGAGAATGTTTTACCTGTATATGAAGTGTGAAACACCACACCCATCTGAGCAGCTAACATCATTTGCGCTAACTTAGAATCAGCAGGCACAGCATAGACAATTGTATTTGGTTGAAATGTGATGTAGTCTTCACCATCAATTGTTTTGTTTTGTATATCACCTTTTGCAAACATCATGTCGCCTTGTAATACACCCTTGATGCCTAATTTTGGCAAATAACGTAATGCAATTTTAAGTTTGGAATTTAATCCTTCTGAAGCATGGTTCGCATCAATGTCTGCATCGGTGTAGTTTAACTTAGGATTGGCATTGAACACACCTTTTGTACCAACAAAGAATTTGCCATTGTCTGGATTAATACCACAGAAAATAGCAGGTGCACCATCCCATTTAGTAGTCAGATTCACTTTAGAATTGGCATGGCCAGCAAGCATATCACGGAGAGATTGCAAGAAGTTGATTGCATCTCTAGCACCAGAAACACCACGATTCAGAACTTCGTCTTCAATGTGTTCTAGGTGAAGGTTAGCACCTTCTTTTTTTGATTCGGTTAAAAATTGTGTGAATTTCATTTTAGTATATTTTTAAAAATGGGCCGTTTTTGCCACCAAATTCTTTTTTGGCGCCATAGTATAAAGTTTTCAACCAATCTTCCATCATTCCTTTTTTCTCAATTAAAACCCATGTGTATGCCCAACGGAGACCAATTAATTTTGATGAGAACCTACCAGCAGAACTTCTTGTTTTATCTTCAGATAGAATTGCATTACGTATAACTTCTTCTGCACCAGAAGTTTCTTTACCATTCATACGAACTTTTAATTGGCCAAGGTCAATTGGTTGTCCTGCAATTTTAAAATTCATCAGATTTTCAATATATTTAACCCAGTATTTAATGTTAGCATCAGTCCATTGGCCTGGTGCATCAATGTTCGGGTCTTTAGAAGCAGAAGCAGGTCTAGGTAATCCAGCTTTACGTAAGAATGTGTCAAGTGCTTCGGAAGATACTTTACCTAACTTGGCACCACCTGAACGACCTTTTGGTGTCAAATCAGTTTGTACCAAATTACGAGCAACTGAATACTGGAAATTTCTTGCTTGACCGTGGATTTCTTCATCACCCACTCTAAAGTCAAATGCAAACTCACCTGTATCAAACTCAAAATCATTTTTATGACCAAAGTCCAAAATACATTTGACAGAACCAGGAACAACTTTAATGTCCAATTTAGGACCTTTACCACCAGCATTAGCAGGTTCAACTTTAGCTGTTGATGTACTCTTTTTAATTGCTTTAAGTGATACTGGTAACATATCTAAATTAGACATTAAACCACGCATATAATCATTTAGAGCCAAAAGATTTGTTTCTTTATCAGCGCCTTTAGTCAACTCAACCAATCGTTTTTGTATGTCGTTTTTCTTGTTCTTTTTAACCATGTATATGTCAGCAGGATCCCAACGGTCTTTAACACTTACACCACAATTAGATTTAGCTATACGTTCAATAAATGGCATGAATCCATCATCACGGGAATATTCATAACCCTTACTACTGCCAATATAGGCTTTCAATGCCGCAGCTTGTTTTTCATAAGATTCCATCCATTCATTATTGACATTTGGATAAACCTTCTTAACAGCTTTAGATAGAGTGGAAAAATCTCTCACATTTTTTTCAATGTATAGTTCAAAATACACTCTTGAGCCATTTTCCTGTTTTGCAGTTTCAATTGCGTTGCCAGCCATTTAAATACTCCGATGTTTAATGGAGTATTTATCCTACCAGAATTACCGAATAATGTCAAGCACTTTATCACCAGTCCAAACTTCTTGTTCTGTACGAATACGGCCTTCTGTTTTCAAAGTATCAAATCGATTGATAGCCTTCTTACGCCACCACTCTGTGATATTGGTCAGATTATGTTTCTCATAGTTCTCACCTGGAATTAACTTGTCAGTCTTTCCATTTACGAAATCAACCATGTTTTTAAAACCATAATCTGAAATGAAGTAACGTTTCTGTTCATTCAGGTTCTTGGCATTCTCAATTGTCTGTGCAAACTTGGCAGCTTCTGGTGTGCCTTTGAGTGTTGTTTTAATGATACTGACCATTGCATTAGAAATCTTCAACTTGCGTGACGATGCGCCTTCTGGTGCCAATGGTTCGCCAATGATATTTTCAATGTAATCTTTAAGGTCAGTATAAGTTTTACCATGCAACATTGGCAAAAAATCACTATCAGTTAAACCTTTGAAACGAATCAGAGGTTTCATACCATCATACTGTGATACCGCCTTTGAAGAACCATACAGACTGGTTGTCTCAAACAAACAAGTGGTCATCTTATACTTGTCATCAAGCATTTTACGGACCTCATGTGAGCAACAGATGGCTGCAAGTAATTTACCACCAAGGTAATTGAAACCAAATGGTTGTGCAGGTACAATCACAAAACCCATTGCGGCACATTGATTGAACAATTGAGCACCGCCTTCGTGTTGTGTGAATACTTGGCCAAGCATTTCATTACGAGGTTTACAATTGATAACAGGAGAACCAAGACGAATGAAACCAACCCACTTCTGTGACTTCTTCTCAAATACAGCCAAACGCAAACAACGGCCAGGAATACTGGTCATATTTGAGTGACTAGAAATCATATTGAGATAAATGTCCCACCTATCTTGTGGTAACTCCATGATTTCAAATTCCATATCAGCAGGTGACATAGTGAAATCAGAAAACAAATCTTCTTCTGGTCCCATGCCAGGCAAAGTAAATGGTCTTTCGGCCATTGAATTTAGTTTCTGTTCTCTCATGTATTCATCAATTCGACCAAACTTATCAAAGTAGTCTGAGAATACATTTGCACAATGTACGGCTTGTTCTTTAGTTAATGTCATACTTTAAGTCCACCAAAATTCTTACTGAATTTCTTCTCACGGTTTCCAAATGTATTCAAAGGTTTATCTTCAACTTGACCTGCATCAACAATATCTGCCTGTGCTGAATCTTCTGCATCATACAAACGCATTTTAGCACGGTCAACACCAACAACGAATCGTTTGAAGTTGTTAGGGTCTGAATAACGATTCTTCAACTGTTTCACCAAGATTTGGTTTAGTTGTTGTAGTTCTTCGTTTGTGACCAACGCAAACATAAAGTCAGCAGTTGCAGGCAGACCAAATGATTCTGAAGTATCTTCAAGGCCTGGATCCGAATTACTGAAACCACTACGAGTTGTTTGTGTTGCAGAAACAATTGGCACATTGTGTTCAACAGCCAAACCACGCAGTTCTTCAGCAATAGACTTGATGTAAGTATAAGAGTTGACAGAACCACCAGACTTGATACGTGATGATGCACAGATGTTCAAATAATCAATAAAGATAATATCAGGAACAAAGTTCTTCTTCAGATGCAATTCACTTAGCAATGCTCTGAAATGTAGAGAAGAAGCACTGGCAGTTGGATATTCTTTGATAATCAATTTGCCATGAGCCTTGTTCTGTAATGCCTTAAACTTACGTTCATAATCTTCTTTGCTGATTGTGTGAAGTTCATTCAAATCAATATTTAGCAAATTAGCATCGATACGTTCCGCAATACGTTCTTCGGCCATTTCCATTGTGATGTACAAAACATTATGGCCTTGTGATAAACAACCAGCGGCAACGTGACACATGAACAATGATTTACCAACACCAGTACCAGCAAGTGCAATGTTCAAGGTCTTGGTTGGTAGACCGCCTTTTGTAATCTTATTAAAGATATCAAGGTCAAACTTGATACGAGATTCTACTTTGTGGTAGAAGTCGAAACGAGAATCATAATCTGCCATGTAATCATGGCCAATGTGTTGGTCAAACGAAACACCAAGAGCATCACTCAACAGTTTTGGAATCTCACCCTTAGGTTTATCTCCGTGTTTGTCATCAAGGATTGATACTGATTCCATGATGGCATTGTAGATGGCTTTATCTTGGCAGAACTTCTCAGTTTGTTCAATCAACCATTTACTCTCAACCTTTTCTTCTTTACTTGAATGTAATTCTTTAAGAAGTTCAATTGATTGTCTTACTTCAGGTTCAGTTAGGTTTTTACTCTCGGTGAAATTAATGATGAGAGATTCATGTGTCGGTAGATTTTTGTATTTGTTTACAAACTCAAAGATTTCTTTGAACACTACCTTCTCTGTGTTGTCGGCAAAGTAATCCGACTTTATGAATGGCAAAACTTTACGGGTAAAGTCCTCATTGTATATCAGATTCTTCAGTATCGTTTGTTCTAGTCGATTCATTTTGTATAATAATTTCTGTAAGTATGTCACCTATGATTGTAACAAAATTATCATTATTTTGCAAGGCCTGCTTGTCATGTTGACCTGAATGATAAATGTTATAGTTAAACTGAAGTATCGGTATGACCGATTCGGGCTTCAATTTAACCATACCATAAGAGTAAACCACACCGGTGTATTCACCCGATGTGATTTCTACCAAAGTTGAGTCATCAGACTCACTTTGTTGGAACCGATACTCAACTTTCTTCGGTTTCTTCGACCACGGGAGTTTCTCCCATAATGCTGCCATAAGCGATTTCATATTTGTGTTTAATGAATTGTTTAAATTTCGGATCTTTTAAAATTGGTTCCATGAATTCAGCTGACGTTGTGTCAGCAATTCGTTTCTTGTCACCAACTTCACCAGTTGCTTGGTCTACTTTTGCATACCAACCATTGGCAGGTTTAACCACATGTCCGGATTCAATAGCAAGGTCAAGCAGACCAGAGTAA
>Ga0209500_10001721_pt1 | contig 16139 bp, 13 predicted proteins | sample S_140212_EF_Meta_FD_187323 | JGI IMG/M metagenome (GOLD analysis project Ga0209500, IMG submission 187323) | Freshwater microbial communities from Lake Simoncouche, Canada to study carbon cycling - S_140212_EF_MetaG (SPAdes) (version 2) | ecosystem: Environmental > Aquatic > Freshwater > Lake ... | reverse complement strand
TTCCATCGTGTATTATTCGGTAAACCGATACATCCTATCTCTCTTGGAACCCCCGTCAAGCGGCCTAGAATAGGGCCTAAAAAACGTGCAAAGCGGCCTCAACTGGCGTCGGAAACCGATGAGAGGTTGAAATCTTTTACGATCAGCGGGGGCACATGCATGGGCATGGCATTTTCGCCCCCCAACACCCTCTGCCCAATGCCCGAGGCGACCATGTTTTTGAGCACCGTGGCTGGTGATTCGTTGAATCGAAAATTCTTTACAGGACCGGCCAGCTTGCCATGAACGATTGCAAACGTGCCATCCCGAGTCAGGCCTGTGTGGAGCAACGTCTGTGGCTGCACCATCCGCAGATACCACAGCCGAGTGATCAGTACGCCATCCTCCACCCGACTAATCAGTTCCTCCAGCGTCAGACCGTCGCCGGGCATGATGATATTGCCTGGGCTGGGCTGGGCTTTAATACCCTGCTTCAAAGCCCAGAATCGACCAACGTGCATGGCCTTGAGAACGCCTCCCTCGATCCACGGCGTGCGCACAAGTGGTAGGCCGCCGTCGTGCGTGCCGCACGGTGCCTCGGGGCATAGCGGATCGCAGACAAGCGTCGCCTTGTCTCCAAATAGATGCGAACCGATGGGGTCACGGCGGTCAGTTCCCGGCTTTTCCAAACTGGTTTCATTTGAAAACAGGCTATTTAAAAAGCTGCGGCCCTCATCAAAACTACGGCGGTCCAGGTTCTCAACCAGCAGTGCAAGCAGATCTCGCACTGCCGCAGACTCCAAGACAACGGTCGTGCGTCCAGCAGGTCGTTCGGCAGGGTTTCTGGAATCAATCGCTTTTCGAATGGCTTGCTCGGCTATCCGAGTCAGATCCAGATTGTGCGCATGAGTTACCTGCGTGCTGGCCCAACCGGAGCCGTTGCCTGTGAGGGTGCGAGCCGTCATGGAAAAACCCACGGCTGTGTGCGGTTGATGCACAAAAAGGCCGCAGCTGTTGGACAAGGCCGTGGCGCCCACTCTGCGTATAAGATAGGCCGCGCTTTCAACTCTGGCGGCGCGCGCCTGCTCGATGACCGGTCGCATCCAGCCAATTGTGTCGGCTGGCGTGGCAGCCGCAGTGGGCTCGGCCCACATGATTGGCTCGTCGTAGTCGGCGGGCTCCACCGGGGGCAAATGTTCGGGGTCCTTCGGCACCAGCCGTGCCAAGGCCTGCACCTTTTCCACAGCCTCCCGAAGCGCAGCATCGCTTGTTTGGTTCGTTGAAATCGAAGCTGACCGCTGTCCGTAGCTAACAGTCAGGTGGATCGCGATGCGGTTGGCGATGCTGTTGGAAGTGATGTCGTTGTTGGCAGACCTCAGATGCTGATCCGCAGCCGCAGCCACGCGCACTTCGGCCGAATCGGCCTGCACGAGGCCAAGCACTCGCTGGCAGAGCACCTTCGATTCATTTGGTGTGATTCCGACTGGCATCAGCCCCATTGTCCGAGTTTCCCGCCATTGCAATTGCCGTTGCTCGCAACCGTTTTGTTTCCGGCCTCGTCACTCGTATTCAAGACGTTTATTTGTCGAAATCTGGCCGGTACAGCCCCATGCGACACTGGTGCTGCCTGTCCGGGTTGACCCTTGCCGCAATTAAAAGCCCCGCCGAGTTCATAGGTTTTCTCACCTCCGAGCCCGTCGCAGGCGTTCCAGAAATCAACCGAGTTGCCCTGATAAGCGACGTCGCGGTACATCCCAACGAGCTTTCCATGGTGAATCTTGTGAAAGACCTGCCCTGTAAATTGAAAGTTGTACCGCTGCTGGTCGATGCTCCAACTGTTGTTGCCTTCGATGTAGATGCCGTCTTCCACGCCGGCAATCAGATCCTGCACGGTGACCGACGGATCCGGTCCCGGCTTGAGCGAGATATTTGGCATCCGCTGAATCGGAAAGGCTTCAAAACTGTCGGCATAGGCGCAGCCATTGGAACTGGTTCGACCGATCCATGCCGCCTGCCCGAGAGCCATCTGAAAGTTTCGAAACACTCCGCGGTCGATAATGGCAAATTCTCGGCCTGCAGTCTCGACGCCGTCGTCGTCGTAGGCGATTGTGGAGAGGCCGTTGAGGGCGGTGCGGTCGGCCCCAATCGTGACGTGTTCGCTGCCGTAGCGGAGCGTATCCAGCTTGTCAGGCGTACAGAACGATGTGCCAGCGTAGTTGGCCTCAAAACCCATCGCCCTATCCAATTCGGTGGGGTGGCCGACGGTTTCGTGAATCGTGAGCCAGAGATTGCTCGGCGCGATGACGAGATCGAGCTTTCCCGCGACAACCGACGGAGCAACCATTTTTTCACGGGCCTGCTCGACGGCGAGCCTGGCGTCGCCAATGCAATCCAGATCGCGAAAGTATTCGTAGCCTGCCCCGCGAGGCGGCGAGAAGCTGGCACGCGTTGCAAACTCGTTTTTTCTCGGATCAGTTACCGTGACGCTTGCACCAGGAAAGATCCGCACTCTTGACTGTTCAATGTGGCTGCCGAATGTGTTGGCCAGCCACTTGCGTTCTCTCACTTGCGACAGATGTGAGGAGCAGAAAGTTGCACCGCTGCCAGTCGCGGCCTGATTGATAGCAAGTAATCGCCCGATTTTTTCCTCCAAGGCAACTGCAAATGGATCGACTTCGATGGGTTGTTCCCAACGGCCATTAAATGCCGGTAGGATTTCAATCTCCACGGGCCGCCGCCGCCAGCCACCTTGGGCGCGGGCGATCGCCACGGCACTCTCCGCCAGTTGCACCAAGGATTCTTCACTTCTGTCGTCGCTGGCGGCAAAGCCCCAAGCCCCGTCAACGAGCACCCGCACGGAGCATCCAAACGTCGATTCCGCGACGACTCCCTGCACCATCTGCTCTCTGGCAAAGAGCGACTCCGAGTCGGTCTGCATGATGTGAAAATCTGCAAACGACGCGCCCAGGGAAGTGGCCTTGTTCAGCGGGATATCAGCCAGACGGATGAAGTGATCGTTTACCGATGCCGCCTCGGCCATCGACCGCTGCCACCGGTTGGCGATCAGCGAAAGCCCTGCGGCAGTCGTTCGCTTCATCCAATCGCGTCTGTTCATGTGTGAGCCCGCACTGCCGTAGAGAGGCCAAACGTGAAGGTTAGGAGATTCACCGGCACTTCGCAAACGAGCTTTCTGCTATTCCGGCGTCTGTAACACGCAGGGATCCTCCTAGGGGCCCCACTGCTCAGCCATCCCGCAATCTCGGGCCAAGGCCGAAGCCTGGCGATGGCACATCTGCGGCAGGGGCTTGCTATACTCTTCCCTCTTCTGCCACTACTATTTGTGAGTCGGATGCGTTCAGAGGATTCACCGCTTCCAGTCGCACTCGCAACCACGTTCTATCCTGGCTCGCGCAGGGTCACGCAACAGACGCAAACACATGACGCCTTCCCCTTACCAGCCGACGCCGTACGAGCACCAGCAGATCGGCGAGATCGCGGCATGGAAAAACAGGCGCCCCAGCATCCTCTCTGAATGCATCGACGCATTCACGTCGCCGATCACGTGGGTCGTTGGGTATTTTGTGCCCCGTGCCGTGGTGACAAAATTCGTCACGGCAATGGAAAGCATTGCCGCAAAATCTGATTCGGTAAGAGAAGTGGCGAAATGTGCTGGCGTCGCCGATATTCGCGAATTAAGCGGGCGCACGCTGGAAGAGTGCGATGCGATCGCAAGCACATTCAGCGCCAAGGCAGAGTTGGTTGCCTTGGCGGAAGGCGTGGCGCTCTCGCTTGGCGGCCCTGCGGTGCACATTCCGGGCCAGTTAATTTCTTCGCTCCGTTCCATTGCACGCATCGCACACTGCTACGGCTATCCGCTCGATCGGATTGTGGATCAGGCCATTGTGATTGATATTCTAGAAATCACGTCGGTCGAGGATTGTGTTGAAAGACAAAAGCTTATTCAGATGCTTCACGAAGAGATCGACACCGGCCATCACAGCTTGGCCCGGGAGGGTGATCTCATCACCCACACCAGTCGCAATATGGCTGCGAAAGATACGGTCGATCTGGTCTCTCGGCATCTGGTCGACATCGTTCCGGTAGTGGGTACAGCCATGTCGTTCCTTTTCGATAGCAGCTTTATGCACTCCGTTGACGACACCGCTCGCCGAGTTTTTCAGGAGCGATGGCTCCGGGATAATCGGGGGATCGGGCCAGTCGTTGCCTCCCCAATCACTTCGCAAAAGAGCAGTCTTGCGGAGATGAGTCTGGTTGTTGGACAAACCCTTTATTGTTTCGGCAGCGTCGTCGGCTTTACGGCAACGCTCCCTGGCGCCCTGATTGCGAGCCTTGTGGGACGAGGGCCCAAGGCGGCCGTATTGGGTGCCCGTCACGGCACTAGGATCGCTGTCGCCGATGCCCGCGATTTTTTAGCCGGCACCAACAGTCTCTTTCGCCCGGAAGCAAATAGTTTTGATGGGCATGCCCCTGGGCAGCAGCCCACGCCAGCCTCAATCGCCGCTTTATAGACCGCAAGCATAACTAGACTGCAAGGACAACTCGCCACGTGCCACCGACCACTCAAAAAAACAACCCGCAAAACAAAGCGATTCAAAAGGCCGACACCCTTATTGAGGCCCTCGGTTGGATCCGCAAGTTTCGCGACACAACGACCGTGATCAAGCTCGGTGGTAGCGTTGTCGAACATCCAGACTCGCTACGGCACCTGCTTGTCGACATTGTGTTTATGTCTACCCTCGGTATGCGGATCGTTGTGGTTCACGGCGGCGGCAAGGCCATCACCCGTGCCATGGACGAGGCGGGCATCCAGCCCCGCTTTGTGCAAGGCCGGCGATACACCGATCAAGCCACGCTCGACATTGTTGAGAAAGTGCTTGCCACGGACCTCAACCACGAGCTCGTTGCGAGGATTGAGGAATACGGCGGCCGCGCCATGTCGCTGAATTTCCTTTCCACCAATGTGCTTTTTGGCGAGAAGCTGGTACTGGAAGGCGCCGATGGCGAGCCGATTGATTTAGGCCACGTGGGCGAGGTCACGCGGGTGGATCGACTCACAATCGACAACCTCACCTATGCCGGGCAGGTGCCCGTGATCCCATCGATGGCTCTCGCCGGCGACGGGACGAAGCTCAACGTGAATGCCGATACGGCTGCGACCGCCGTAGCCGCTGCGATTCGCGCTGAAAAAATGGTTGTCTTAAGCGACATTCCAGGCGTGCTGAAGGACGTCAGTGATCCGAATAGTCTCGTGCATTCGCTCACCGCAACCGAGGCCAGACGCATGATCGCCGATGGCACTATCGCCGCAGGCATGATTCCAAAAATTGAGGGCTGCCTCAACACGCTGGAGCAGGGAGTCAAGAAGATCCATATCATTGACGGCCGGCTGCGGCATTCGCTGCTTCTTGAAATCTATACCAACAGCGGTGTTGGCACGGAACTCATCCGCGATGATGCTGTGGCGTCAAACTCCCACGGTGCCCCTGTCACGGCATCTGCCCTCGCGGTTTCTGGAGCCGCTCTCTATGGCCACGATTGATACGAATGCTGTCGCTGGAAAGTCCGCTGCCATTGGCGCAAAGACGCAGGCAGTGATCGACGTCTTCGATCGCTATGTTGTGCCAAACTACAGGCGGTTTCCTGTGTGCCTCGTGCGGGGCCAAGGCTCTCGGGTGTGGGATGCCGAGGGCGCGGAGTATCTTGACCTTTTTCCTGGTTGGGGCTGCAATCTCCTTGGGCATTGCCCCGAACCGGTTGTGCGCGCTGTGCAGGAACAGATGGCGGCACTGATCCATGTACCCAATACGTGGTACACGCAGCCGCAGGGGGAGTGGGCCAAGGCGCTCTCGGAACGGTCATTTGGTGGGCAGGCTTTTTTCTGCAACTCTGGTACTGAGGCCAACGAGGCTGCCATCAAACTCGTTCGGCTTCGCACCGACGGCAAGCGATACAAGATCATCACGTTTCAGGGGGGCTTCCACGGCCGCACGATGGGCAGTGTGTCGGCCACAGCTCAGCCTAAATACCATGAGGGATTGGGGCCCATGGTGGCTGGTTTTCAATATGCCCCACACGGTGATCTGGATGCGGTTGAAAAACTGATCGACGAATACACCGGTGGAATCCTCATCGAACCGATCTTAGGCGAGGGAGGCGTTGTGCCCGCCCCCCCGGGCTTTCTGGAGGGACTGCGTCGCATTGCCGATCAGCGGGATCTGCTGCTAGTGTTCGACGAGGTGCAGTGTGGCTGCGGCCGTACGGGCAAGTGGTTTGGCTACCAGCACTTTGGCGTGACGCCCGATGTGATGACGCTGGCCAAGAGCCTCTGCGCAGGGGTGGCAGGCGGCGCGATGCTCACGACCGTGGAACTCGCCAAACACCTGCGGCCAGGGATGCACGCAGCCACGTTTGGCGGCAATCCGATTGCCGCGGTTGCCGGCTTGGCGGCGATTGAGATGATCGAGCAGCAGAATCTCCTCAATCACGTCGATGCCGCAGCGGCTCTTTTCCGCACGCGACTGGAGTCGCTCAAAGCACAGTGCGATGCGGTGCGAGGCGTGCGAGTCATTGGTATGATGATCGGTATAGAGCTTTCGATTGATGGTGCCGCTGTCGTGCAGGCATGCCTTGAAAAAAACCTCCTCGTCAATTGCACGCAAGGCCGCGTGATTCGGCTTCTTCCGGCGATGACCATCTCTCCGGCAGATGTTCACGAAGGCTGCGATAAGCTCTCTGACGCCATCCTTGAAGTTGCCTCTCGAAGCTAACCGAATCCTTTATGCGTCATCTCATTGTTCCAGAAGATATCTCTGCCTCAGAGATCGAGGCGATTTTTGCCGTCTCGCAGGACCTTCAAGCCAAATATAACGCCGGCCGCCGGGACGCGCTGCTTCCTGGCCGCGTGTTGGCGTTGGTGTTTGAGAAGCCGAGCCTCCGCACTCGGGTGAGCTTTCAAGCGGCGATGGTCCACCTTGGTGGTTCGAGCGTTTTCCTCGGTGAAGACACAGGCTTTGCTGGTTCGCGGGAGAGCATCGCCGACTTTGGCCGCGTGCTTAGCCAGTACGTCGACGCAATTGTCTGCCGCACAAAGTCTCACGACACGCTTGTGTCGCTGGCCGCTGCCTCCAGCGTGCCGGTGATCAACGGCCTCAGCGACTACTGCCACCCATGCCAGGCATTGGCCGATATCTACACCCTCCGCTCGCACGTGGGGCGAGTCGCTGGCCGCACGCTGACATTTGTTGGCGACGGCAATAATGTGGCTCGTTCACTCGCGATTCTCTGCGGCCAGTTGGGCATGCGGTTTGTGTTGGCCTCGCCGAAGGACTATCGGTTTGACGCACTATTTCGCGCACATGTTCAGCAGATTCTGCCGAATGCTGAAATCGTAGAAACAACCGATCCGATAGCAGCGGTGGAGGGCGCGGCTGTTGTCTACACCGACGTCTGGGCAAGCATGGGCCAGGAGCAGGAACGAGCCAAGCGGATGGCAGCTTTTGCCTCTTTTCAGGTGAATGAAACCCTTATGAAGCGATGTCCGGATGCAATTTTCATGCACTGCCTGCCCGCCAGGCGGGGCGAGGAAGTCACCGATGCCGTGATTGACGGTCCGCAGAGCGTTGTGGTCGAGGAGGCCGCCAACCGCATGCACGTTCAAAAAGGCCTCTTGGCCTGGCTCCTCGCCAGATAGAAACCGTTTACGTGATCTGCAACGCCACGGTGACTTACTTTTTATCCAGCACGATTGAGGCGGAGTTGATGCAGTAACGCAAGCCAGTTGGCGGCGGGCCATCGTTGAACACGTGCCCCAGATGGGCTCCGCAACGCCTGCACGTCACCTCTGTGCGACGCATGAAATGTGAAACATCTTCGTGTTCGGCAACCGTCGTGCCCTTCACTCCGTCGATCGGACTTGAAAAACTGGGCCATCCACACCCACTTTCGAATTTTTCATTGGACTTAAAAAGTGGTTCGCCGCAGCAGATGCAACGGTAGGTGCCAGGGGTAGTGGTGTCCCAATACTTGCCAGTAAAAGCCCGCTCGGTGCCTTTCTTCCGCGCCACATCGAATTGCTCGGGCGAAAGACGCTTGCGCCACTCGGCGTTTGTCTTGGGCAGATCCTCATCGGCCACGCGACCGGCAAGGGCTGGATTGGCTCCAACAGCGGGATCGGTCGGGGGTTGCGTTGGAGACTGCGTCAAATCAGGTTGCGTCGGGTCAGTGGGCATGGCGGCGGCTCCGGAAACGGGATCTGCGGCGTGGACGATCTGCAACGGTGCAGACTGGTTGGACCATGTGGCCAGAACGATGGCAAAGCACCCCACGATGCCGCCGCACACAACACACACCAAACGCATGAGAGTCGTGGGCTCTGCCTGCGAGTCAGAGCGTTCTGTCGGGGATCGTCGGTGTCTCGTTTTCATAGCCTGTATGCGCCTATGGTCCGATCCATAACGCCGGCCTACTTTGGACGCGTTTTGGGCTCGTAGGGATGGTTTCGCTTCCGAATGACCTCGGCCTTTACGATCGTATCCGGGGGCTGGCCGCTGACCAGAGGCCCCTCGGTGCGATTGAGTTGAGGAAGCACGTCAAAGCCCTCAATCACACGCCCAAATACAGTGTGCTTGCCGTCCAGGTGTTCTGTGGGTCGGAACGTAAGGAAAAACTGTGAGCCACCCGTGTTTTTGCCCGCGTGGGCCATCGAAAGCGTGCCCAGAAAATGCTTTCTGGCACCCGGTGCTTCGCACTCACAATCGATCACGTGCCCGGGGCCTCCCGTGCCCGAACCAGTCGGATCACCTCCTTGTGCCATGAAACCGCCGATCACGCGATGGAAAGGAGTGCCGTTGTAAAAACCCTTCTCCACGAGGGCGATAAAATTAGCCACACTGTTTGGCGCCTCGTTTTCAAATAATTCGATGACGATAGGACCCTTCGATGTTGTCATCTTCACGCGTGGCAGATCGTCAGCGGCAGCCTCGGCCTTCCGTGTGAGCATCTCCGCGTCTACCTTTGGCCGTTCCGTCTCAATCGCCTGCTCAAGCCCGTCAACCTTTGACCGATCAATGCCCGCCGCGATAGCTTTTTTCAAGAAAATGGTGGCCTCATCAAGTTGCGAGAGCGAGATCGCCGCAGTGGCACCCATGAGCATGACGTCGCCGCTGGCCGCGCCAGCCGTGCTGAGCATCTCAGTCAACTTGATCGCCTTGAAAGGATCGTCGACTTTGAGTGCAGCCGCGACCACCGCACCGCAGATTTGTTGGGCATCAGGGTTACGCGGCTCGATCATCGCCAGTGCAAACGCAGCTGTTTCCAGCCGCGAACTCGTGGTCTGTGCCTGATCCTTTGTGATGGCAAACTTTGCCTCGACGGCTTTTTTATCACTCCCCGGTTGCTGGTATTCGGCCTGCAAGACGGTCATCTCGCCGACGAGTCGTTTCATCTCTTTGCTCGCGGCGGCAAACTCTGCTTGGGCGTGGGCAGGGGAAATTTTGGTTTCGACAACAGGCGATTTTACCACTTGGGCATTGGTAGGCGTGGCCGCTGCACCGATCACCAGGAGTCCTAAAGAAATCGCTTGAAAATGGGGGGCTACAGCCATCGTGTGTCTCCTCAAAAAAATTTGGCTCTCTCCAGCTACCATAACACGTTTCGTATGCGTTCTGAAACACACGCTCTGGTCAAATACTCGCCTGCTCCACTGGAAAGTCGCACATGCCCCGCCGCGCCCGTCCCAAGACCGATCGTTCCGCGTCGCCGTCGGTCCCTCTCACACGGCGGGAGGAGGCTGCCAGCGCTCCCCGCATTGGGGGTGGCGAACTCCGGGGGCGGCGTCTGGAATTTATCCCCGATGCTCGCACGCGGCCAATGAAAGACCGGGTGAGGGAGTCGCTGTTTGACCTGCTCGGTACAGATGTCAAAGGGGCTCTGGCAATCGACTTGTTTGCCGGTTCGGGCGCGATCGGCTTCGAAGCCGTTAGCCGCGGTGCCTTGCGGGCAATCTTTGTGGAGCGGCATTTTCCAACCGCTGCGATCCTGCGACGCAGCGGCGAATCTCTGGGCATCCAAGAAAAAATTGACGTGCGCACTGGGGATGTGTTGCTGTGGGCCAAATGCATGCCCCAGTTGCCAACGTCATCGCCGTGGATTGTTTTTATTTCGCCTCCGTGGTCGTTCTTCAGTGAACGATGGGACGATCTCGCAGCACTCATCGATGCCATGCGGTTGGCGGCCCCGGCGGGCAGCACGCTCGTGGTGGAGGCCGATACAACATTTGATCCGCAGGTGTTGCCGAATCGGGAGGCTTGGGAAACTAGGTCGATCCCGCCAGCCGTGCTCTACTTTCACCGAGACAGCGTGGCGGAGTCAGTCGTCGGCGACCAAGAATAGAATAGGCCCCGAGAATTAAAGCCGGTTTCATGTTTGTAGTTTGCGTTTGGGTGAGGCCAGCCATCCCACAAGAGCCTCACCATGCTCCTTCGGTTTCTGGTTTCGGCGTCGGTTTCGCTTGTCTCACCCGCCGTCGCTTTCATTCCCGCCGTCGCTTCCTCTCCTACAAGCCCGAGGCGAAGCCGAAGTGGAATCCGATCGGCCTCACATAGCGCCGTCCGGTTTCCTCCCAATCTGGCGACGGGGTATTCGCCGTCCGACTTGAGTCTGGGCGCACCCACATAGACTCGGCTCTTATTTCGGTTCGCCGATTTCACGGAGCAATTCGGCCAGCCTCGCCTGCAGATCAAGCACGGCTTGCCAGTGCGGAAAATCGATCTCGACTCGCTCGTTGCCAGGTCGCATCACGGCTCCTTCCGTCGCCTCGCGGAGGACGGCCTGTACGTAGTCGAGCAGTTCAGCCATTTCGGCCGCCTGGCTTGGGCTGAGTCGCTCCGGAAGCGGTGGTGGCCCGCCTGGCAACAGGGGAGTGCGAACGTCTCCCAAGTCTTCGATCACATCCGACTGCTGCGCTGCGATATGTTGCAGCCGCTCTCCCATTTGCTTAGCACGTGCTTCGTCGGCCGGCGGAAGCTTGGCAGCGATTTCGGCGATGCGACGATCAATATCGCTGCGTGAACCGACCAGGAGGAGCGATCGGCCCACCGCGATCATGTCGCCGTCACGCACGATCCGCACCTGAATATCTTCGCCGTTCACCTTTGTGCCGTTGGTGCTTTCCAGATCCGTCAGCACAATTTTTTCGTTGTCTTCCTGCAGTTTGAGGTGATAGCGACTGATTCGCTCGTCGTTGAGCTGAATCGAATTACCTTCCTCGCGACCGATCGTTACCGGGGTCGACAAGTGGTCGAAGATTTTGCCGCGGTCGGCACCGTGCAGAACTCGAAGAGTGACGTATCCCATGAAGCCATGTTCAGGCCAGCGATTGGACTGCCCCGTCACCTATCGCTAGAGAGAATCTTTCTCCTGATAAAATACGCTTCGAAAGGCACTCTGGTCAAAGCCGGCTCTGGATTCATGGCAAAAGTGTTGGTTTTTAAACCGGCTCAACCGCACCAGCCTGGACCCCCTGCTTGAGACTCCCGTTAAAACCGCTACGATCGTTGGGACGTTATCCGGCGCGCCCGTAGCTCAATTGGATAGAGCATCGGTCTTCGGAACCGAGGGTTGCAGGTTCGAGCCCTGCCGGGCGCATTGATGCACGAGTGTTTGGGGAAATGACCGGCCTATGTCCCATGGACCATTTGGCTTGGAGTCCTCGGCCCAATGGGCCACTCTCAGTCGGTGGCCTCGCCTCTGATTTGCCCCGAAGGCGTTCCTTGGTCGTCAAAGAATTCCACCCTGCCTTCACGGCCTTCGGCGCCGGTGCCAATCGAAATAGCCTCCACTCCTCGGCTGTCTTTCACTTCGATCCGCCCGCCACCACCGTCCATGACGCGGCCAATGTGAACCAGAATCGTGCCGTCCTCAGATGCCACGACGATCTCACGGCAGATCAGTCGAGTGGCGTCGAGTCCTTGGATCGTTGCTGTTGTAAAGTTTTCAGCCGGCAACACTGCGGCGCGAATAGCCAATCCTAAGGCCAGGAAGAGCAGTGGATATACCGTCCAACGTTCGCGGCTGGTCATACGATCATTCGCTTTTGCTTGTGTGTTGATGCAATAGCAACGTTTGTTTTGGAGGTCAGGCACGCTTGCATTCGGAGTTCGCATCGCCGTTCCTCGCCAGACAGCGAGTGCATCAGTCTCCGTGTATCTGTCGCAGCCGTCCCGAAAGCCGCAGGATCAACTGCACTCGCTCGAATTGATCCAGCCAGTCCGCCGTGACAGCGGTAATCGCCCCAACGGCAGGAGGCACAGCGCCGCTGTCGCAACTCTCGCCGAACTGCGACGCGGCCGAAGCACGGTAGGCTGACAATGTTTTGTCGCCGTAGAAGAGGACTGGGGAATAATCCTCACTCAGAAATGCCGCAACGGGCACCCGCTGCCCACCACACACTTTTAGATGCGAGGCTATATCGGGATGGGCATCCCGATCCAGAAATTTCAGGTCGACTGCGGGCGATGCAGCCGCAAAGTGAGCAAAGATCGGGCATTGGTTCACGCAGTCGCCGCACCACGCCCCGGCTAGCACCAGCACCGGCATGCGTCGCACGAATCCGCCCAGCAGCGTTTTTTGAGCCTGCGTCAGCGAGACTCTGGCGTGAAATGCTTCCCACCGGCTGCGTTGATCGGCAGTTCCGTGCCGTTCTAAAAAATCGCGATAGGGCAACGCAGATTCAAATGCCGTCTGCCAAGCCGTGGCAGTAGGCGGATTCCCAGCCCCGACAATTGAGTTGGCGGCTCCGGAAGAAACAACTCCCAAAGAAATAAGTGGATCAGCCATGTCTGTGGACTTCTCCTCACACTCTAGAAAAATTAGCGGTGTTGGCACGTGCCTTGAGGCCGCATTGTCTCCGATCGCCCAAAGCATAGCGTGTGCAACAGACCCTCAGGCCGATGTCTTTCTCACGCGTGCCACAGACGGTGTTTTTGGCCAGAGCCATCGTGGCTGAAAAGAGCTTTTATTGGCCGAAAGAGAGGCCTTGACGCTTGAAAATGCGTTCCCTATTGTTTGTCCCGCCTGCAGGTTAAGGGGTAGAGAGTGAGGCCCCACTCGGAGATGAGCGGCAGCATGGATGCTCGCCGTCGCTTCGAGCAGATGAATAGGTTGATTGCGCAAGAGAGAGCCTTGCTGCGGTCTCAAACGATTCTTTTCTGTCAGTCAATCAATCGGTTTTTCACCCGTCCAATCGCTCCCGGAAACGGTTCGGATTCTCAGCCCCCCTAAGGATCTGGACCGTTCCGGGGGCCCTTTGGGGCCCCGTGATCGGGGCGAAAATTCGTTCGGACGATTCTCTGGTCTGGACGCTTCTCTGGGCACTTCGTTTCTGTACCGCTTAGAATGAGGTCATGCCTCACGCTGCTCCCCCCCCTGGTGCCGAACGTCTGCTCCGCTGGATCATGGGCGGGATTGTGCTATGGGGTGCATTCCACGCCCTCGGTGCTTGGACGCTCAACCACGACGCCCGCCGGCCGCTGGTTGTGCTGGCATGCGTGGCCGCCTTTCTTGGATTTTGGTTGGCCATGCTGGCCTCTCGAAATCGACGATGTATGAAAGAACGTGGACAGACAAACGTCTTCGAAACGGCCTCCTCCTCTCACCGTTCAATTCCAAAGGAGTGACTTCATGCCAATCAGCCTCGGCTCGAGCCTCGATAATGGCTTGGTCCCCATCACTCCAGGCCGGCCTTCTATCGATACCGAGCAGAGCGTCACCGGACTCTCGATTGGCCAGTACCTCATCCGCCGCCTCTCTGACTACGGCATCAGGCACGTCTTCGGGTTGCCCGGCGACTACGTGCTTTCCTTCTACAGCATGCTGGAGCACAGCCCGCTGGACCTCGTGAATTGCACGCGAGAAGATTGCGCCGGCTATGCTGCTGATGCCTACGCACGCGTCAACGGCATGGGGGCTGTGTGTGTGACCTACGGCGTCGGAGGCCTCAGTTTGGCCAACTCAATTGCCGGTGCCTACGCAGAGATGAGCCCCGTTGTGCTGATTTCCGGTGCCCCAGGTCTCCGGGAGCGAATCAACAATCCCCTCCTCCACCATCGCGTGCGGGAGTGGCACACGCAACTGGATGTCTTCGATAAAATCTGCGCTGCGAGCCTCGAGATAGCAGATCCTGTCACGGCGTTTCGCGATATTGATTTCCTCCTCGACACAGCCCACCGCACAAAGCGGCCCGTGTATCTCGAACTGCCTCGCGACATGGTCACCATCGTGCCTGAGCAGATTCGACCCTATGCATGCCCGCAGCAAATGAGCGACCCAGACGCGCTAGCCGAGGCTATTCACGAAGCCGTCCTACGCATCGAACAGGCAAAGAAACCAGTGATCATCGCTGGCATTGAACTGCACCGCTATGGCCTGCAGGCCGAAGTCGTGGCGTTGGCCGAAGCATCCAAGATTGCCGTGGCCGCAACGCTCCTAGCAAAGAGCGTTGTGAGCGAGGTGCATCCGCTCTATATCGGCCTTTACGAAGGGGCGTTAGGTCGCGAGGAAGTGACGCGATTCGTCGAGGATAGCGACTGCGTTATTCTGCTGGGCACCCTGCTGACAGACCTCGATCTGGGCATCTTCACAGCCAAACTCGACGCATCGAAGAGCATCTTTGCCACGAGCGACGAACTCCGAATCAGCCACCACTACTTCCATCACGTGCTGCTCGCAGACTTTCTGCGAGCACTTGTCGCTGCCAAGCCGCGAGCCGCCAAACGCACGCTCCCGACGAGCCCCGCTGTTGCAGCGGGGCCGTTTACCCTTGCGCCCGATCAGCCAATCACGACCACCCGCTTGGTGCGCCGCCTGAACGAATCCCTCGACGACCGCACCATTGTGATTGCCGATGTGGGTGATGCGCTCTTTGCCTCCAGCGAATTGGTTGTTCGCGGCCAGACTGAATTCATCGCGCCTGCCTACTACACATCGATGGGATTTGCGGTGCCAGCCGCGCTGGGCGCACAGACAGCTAGGCCCAACCTCAAGGTGGTAGCGCTTGTGGGCGACGGAGCTTTTCAGATGACAGGCATGGAGCTTTCCACGATCGTGCGAAGGAAATTGCCTATTACGGTGATTGTGCTCGACAACAAGGGCTACGGCACCGAGCGCATTATTTTGGACGGGAGCTTTAACGACATCAATCCGTGGGAATATCAACTGCTGCCGCACGTGCTCGGCGGCGGCACGGGCTACGAGGTACGCACCGAAGGGGAATTTGATCAGGCACTGGAAAAATCATTGGCCGATACTTCCGGCATGAGCTTGATTCGCGTGCATATTGGATTGAACGATCGGAGCACCACACTGGAACGTATCGGACAAGGCCTTGCCAGAAAGGTGTAAAGCGGGGCATGGCACGCAAAGCGTTGCCCAGACTTACTCGCATGTTTGCTGCGAGTGCTTTGTGGGGTGACGTCATTTGACGTGTGTGGCCGGACGATTGTTTATCAATCGGGGAGCCGCAGTTGCGTGCTTGAGATATCCGACCGAAAATCCTCCTGTGACACGAAAGAGCAGATGTCCCGGAGTGCCTGCGGCATGGGCCATTGGGATGGCTCCTTGAACGCGCCATCGGAAACGCGGCCAAACACGATCAACCTGCGGGCGTTGGCTGCGATCTGCTGCACGGCCCGCGCAGCCGCATCGGCAGAGCCGCCGTAATACTTCTGGTCAGCCAACCGAACGAACGTGTCGGCCCCCATCACAAACGTGCTGTCGGGAAAGAGTGCGACCTTCTCCACAAACGTCGGGGCGTGCGTCAGCCAGAGTGGCCGATCTATGAACTGCGTGAGTCGCGACCGCAGTTCGACGCAGTCGAGTGAGGGCTTGTCGACGTTCTGAATTGAGAGTTCGTATTCCACCATTTGCGCTGTGATTTTTTCCGCCAGGCGAGCCATGAGCCGGTGACCTTCGTGCAGTGGGTCGAATGAGCCAGGAAAGAGCAACCGTCGGGTTGTCGTATTGCCTGCAGGACCGACAGCTTTTTCGGTGTCCCCCTCAATCTTTACAGCTCGCCGCGTGCCGACGAGTACATCCTGCCACGCAGGTATGGCCTCCTCTCGCAGGTGTTCCACTGGCTCGTTGGC
>Ga0209500_10001720_pt1 | contig 16142 bp, 11 predicted proteins | sample S_140212_EF_Meta_FD_187323 | JGI IMG/M metagenome (GOLD analysis project Ga0209500, IMG submission 187323) | Freshwater microbial communities from Lake Simoncouche, Canada to study carbon cycling - S_140212_EF_MetaG (SPAdes) (version 2) | ecosystem: Environmental > Aquatic > Freshwater > Lake ... | reverse complement strand
CTCATCACGACGCCGCCTACGAGTTTCTGAAGAAGGGCAGTGGTGCCAACGGGTATGTGTGGTACGGCGATAGCGTCGGTGGCGGCGCAGACGGATGGGCGGACATGGGTCGCACCGGTGCCGCTGCGATTGCGAATTCGCTCAGCCCGTATCCGGACATTTCATACCGAGATCGAGCGCGGCTCCACTCGAAGATCATCGGTCTGCATCCGCAAAGTTTCCCCGACACGCATGGATCGCCAGCGATGGGTATGGCCTACAGCGCCCTCGGTGCACATGTCGATCCAGCGAACTTTCGTAAACTCATGGATGCAAATCGGTGGTGGTTCGCACTCGCCCAATGCAGCGACGGAACTTTCTATTACCAGCCCAACCGAGACAATGCGGGCTATGGCTCGGATGCTCGGATGACTGCATCTTCAGTGACCGCATTCATCTTGGTCATATCAAAGCGAAGCCTTGTATTGACTGGCAAAGCAGCAAGCAACGCGGCGCCTGCAGCGCCTGTAGCGGTTGAAAGCGGCACCCGCTAGACGCGGATCGTGGTCATGGGGTGAAGGGCGGGTAGCCGCCATTTCGAGGGCCAAAACCCACATTCTGTTGCCCAAAGCCCCTGATTTCGGGCAGATATCGCATTGAAAGTGTGCATTCCCGGGGTACGGTGTAGGTCTGCTGCCCACGCTCGGTGGGGCTTTCGATCTTTCGGAAAACTTCCACACATGACAACGCGCCGACTCTCCGAATTTAGGAACTTCAAGTGCTTCAAGTCGCGCTGTTCGTTTCGCTCGCTGACCGCGCTTTCCGCACTCGCAGCGTGCGCTGCGGCGCTGGCGGTTACCCCCACGGCGCGGGCGCAGTCGTGTGTTGGTGACCTGAACGGGGATCGCATCGTGAACGGTTCGGATTTGGGAATCCTGCTCGGGCAGTGGGAACAAGTGGGCCCTGGTGACCTTGATGGCAACGGTGTTGTGGACGGAGCCGACCTCGGCATCATGCTCGGTGCATGGGGGCCATGTGCGGTAACGGTGCCAAGTTGGGCGACGCTGGTGGAAGCGATGCCAGACCCGGCGGTGGTGACGGATTCCAAGCTGCGCGCAGCGATTTCTGCCAGCGGATTGGCATGGCGTGTGCTTGATACGGCAACTCAGATGGAGATGTTGCTGGTGCCCCCAGGGACGTTCACGATGGGCTGCACCGCGTCGAATGCGTTTGGGTGTGTCAGCAATGAGAACCCCACGCACTTGGTGACCTTGACGCAGCCGTTCTACATGGGTCGTTATGAAGTGACGCAGTTGCAGTGGGTGCTGAGGATGGCATCGAACCCAAGTTCTTTCCAGGGGTATTCCGATTCTGCGAATCGCCCGGTGGAGCAGGTGAGTTGGACCACTGTTCAGGGCTACCTGAGCTCAACAGGTATGCGGTTACCGAGTGAAGCGGAGTGGGAGTTTGCCTGTCGTGCGGGCACCACCACGGCGTTCAACAACGGCAGCAGTGATGACTCCACCGTGGACACTATTGCGTGGTACGTTTCGAACGCTGGCAACCAGACACACGCCGTCGGTGGCAAGGCGGCGAATGCACTTGGCTTGCATGACATGTCAGGCAATGTGTGGGAGTGGGTGAATGATTGGTTTGACGGCGGTTACTACTCGGTGAGTCCATCAACGAACCCGCTTGGTCCGGTGTCTGGTTCGTACCGGGTGCTCCGCGGCGGCTCGTGGCGTTTCAGCACGGACTTCGTGCGCTCCTCGTACCGCTCCATCAACTCGCCCGGCAACACGCTCAACAACATCGGTTTCCGCGTCGCGCGGAACCCCTGATTGCTTTCCTTTCCTCTCTTTCCTCTTCCTCTTTGCTTTCTTCTTCCTTCACTGAAGAATTGCGCTCACCCCGCATATCAAGTGCTGCCACTGTGACCCGGTGGCCCGGGCGGCGGTGGCTGTACTGGTGAGGGCGCCTGCCCCGCCAGTTGCTTGGCAACCTCATCCATCTCTTCAAGCCGCAGCAGTTTTTCGCGAAACGAGAGCGCCTGAAATGCCTCGTGTTGCGCGCGGGGGAGCGTGGGTGGCCTCCGCCCCATTACCGCCTCTGATTACCCTGATTTCCCGCGCTTCTCCTTGCAACGCCATGGATGCGTCCTAAAGTCGAACATTACGTCTCGGGATTCGTACTCATCGCTATGGGCATCCTCCGCACTCAAGTTCTGGCGTTCGCTGCGCTCTGTTGCGCGGGGGTTGGCGTGGCGTGCGCCGACATGTTCCTGCAAGGCGTGAACGGCGACCACGCCATGAGTGCAACGCATGACCGCTTCTACGCTGGTGTGGACAAGGCATTTGTTGGCGAGGGGCTTGATTGGTCCGGCGTTGGGCGTTCATCAAACGGGACGTGGGTGACCATGATCTCCCCGACGCACTTTGTAAGTGCCAACCATTACCACCCAAGCGCAGGCGACACGATTACCTTTCATGAGGACAACAATCTTGGCGGAGTGACGCACGCCTACACGGTGGCCGCTGATGCGTACGACACGACGTATGGCGGCCTGTCTTCCGACCTGTGGCTTGGGAAACTCACCGCGCCGATTGACCCGGCGCATCATGTTGCAACGTATCCCGTGTTGATGCTCGGCGCGGATGCTTCCTACATGGACCTACACATCATGGCGTACGGCGTGCCGGATCGCGTGGGCACGGGCAGGATTAGCGCGGTGGTCGATGACTTTGAAGGTGGCCGCACACGCACCCTGCGCTGGTGGTTTCACGCCACGGAAGGAACCGGCACCGGCGCGGGCGAATGTCACCTGATTGGTGGCGACAGTGGTGGCCCCAGCTTTGCGGTGTTGCGCGGCCGGTTGGCATTGGTGGGAGTTCACTTCACCACCAACGACACGAACGGCGTGTTCGATCCGGAAGATTCGTGGCCCCTTGGATTCGGTTGGTCGGGCGACTCGTTCGTTCCGTTCTATGTGGATCAACTCGACGCGCATATGGGCGCAGAGCGCACCGAACGGATGTGCGGCGTGGCAGACCTGAATTGCGATGGCCACGTGAACGGGCCGGACCTTGGTCTCTTGCTCGGCGCCTGGGGGCAGACCGGCGCGGTGTTTGACCTTACTGGCGACAACCAAACGGACGGGGCGGATGTGGGGGTATTGCTGGGGGCGTGGGGGAACTGAGCGCGTGATTGCTCCGCCCGATGCCTGTCAGCAATACTCCGGCGAATACACCTTGCTGCGTACAAAGTCTGCGATGTTGGCAGGGCGCGGAACGCGGGCGAGGCCGCGGTCGAAGATGAGTTCGGCGACGTGCACCGCAACTTCTACGCTGGCTTCGTGAATGTTTGCCATCGGCGGATAGATCAAGTTGACGGCCAGGTCTTGGTCAGTGACTTGCGCTGCAAGACTCTCGGCGGCTTTCAGGAACATTTCGTCGGTCACGCGGCTTGCTTCAGTGGCGAACACCGCGAGGCCAATCGCCGGATAGATGTACACGTTGTTCCCTTGGCCGGGCACAAAGAGTCGGTCCTTGTAGTGAAGCGGCGGGAACGGACTGCCGGAAGCAAAGATGGCGCGGCCTTGCGACCACTCGATCGCTTCGTGCGCGGTGCACTCGCTCTTGGAAGTTGGGTTTGAATACGGGAAGATCACCGGTCGCTCGTTGATACGCGCCATCGCTTCAATCACCTTTCGATTGAAACTGTGCGGGATGGTGCTCACGCCAACCAGGACGCTCGGCTTCACTGCTTCCACAATCTCCGCAAGGTCCTTGATGGCTCTGTGCGGATGCGCAAACGGCAGCTGGAATTCGCTCAAACCCGTGGTGTCTGCAGTGACAAGACCGCGGCTATTCACCAGCCAGCAGTGCCGGTGCGCTTGGTCGCTCGGCATACCTTCGCGCACCATTTGTTGGCAGATGAGGTCCGCAATACCTACCGCCGCGCTGCCCGCACCGAAGAAGAGATAGGTATGGTCGCGGAGTTGTTTGCCAAGGATGCGATTGGCGCCAAAGAGACCAGCCACCGCAACGGAGGCGGTTCCTTGGATGTCATCGTTGAAGCAGCAGACTTGTTCGCGGTAACGCGCAAGAAGCGGCATGGCGGTGCGATTGGTGAAGTCTTCAAACTGAATGCAGCAGCGCGGAAAGACTTCCTGCACGGCCTGAACGAATTCGTCAAGGAATTCGTCGTACGCCGCGCCCTCGATCCGCTTCATGCGCAGACCGGGGTAGAGCGGATCTTCAAGGAACGCTTCGTTGTTGGTTCCAACATCAAGCATCACCGGCAGCGTGTGCTCCGGCGGAACGCCCGCGCATGCGGTGTAGAGCGCAAGCTTGCCGATCGGAATGCCCATGCCGCAGACGCCAAGATCGCCAAGACCAAGAATGCGCTCGCCGTCAGTGACAACGATGAAGCGCACGTCTTCAACGGGCCAGTTGCGTAGCACGTCTTTGATGTGGCCCTTACGTTTCAGGCTGACATACAGACCTTTGGGGCGGCGCATGATGTGCCCGAACTTCTGGCACGCCTCGCCCACGGTGGGCGTGTAGACCAGTGGCATGAATTCCGCGGGATCACTGGTGAGCAGCTGGTAGTAGAGCCGCTCGTTGCGATCTTGCAGTTCCGAGAGATAGACGTACTTGTCGAGCGCGGTGGGCTTCTGCTCAAGCTGAATCCGCTGACGCTGCAGTTGCGTCTCGGAATCTTCCACGCCATCGGGGATCAAGCCGATCAGGCCGAGGCGTTTTCGTTCCTCTTCGCTGAAGGCGGTGCCCTTGTTGAGGCGCGGGTTGTACAGAAGGTCGAAGCTGGTGTGTTTGCCGTCCATGGCGTGGCGCAGGATACGAAATGCTGCGTGGCAGTGGCGGGGCGTGCAGTTACAACGGGAATCGCTCGCCTTGCTGTGCGAGGTGCATGCCCGCTGCTTCCACTTGGTGTTGTGCGTCCGAGCCTGGAATGAGCGCGGGATTTGTGTGGTTCAGGTGGATGAAGTGCACCTTGGCTCGTTCTTTGGGCGGGAGCTTTGCAAATCGCTCCATGCTCTTGGTGATGAATGGATGTGGAAATCCAGTCATATCTCGCCCAGGGATTTCGCCGTTGGCGAAGAATGTTCCGTCGAGGTACGCAGCGTCCACCGTCTGCAGGATGTCTTCGATGCGCGTGCCGGCGGCATCCCACTCGTCCCATGAATCGATGTCCGGGATATACAGGACACTGCGCGTTGGACCGCTGATACGGAAGCCGACCACCTCGGAATATTCCTGCCGGTGCGGCACCACGAGGGGCGTCACGGAGAGGCCGTCGCCAAGCTCCACTTTGGTGCCGTCGGCTAACGGTCGCAGCTCGATGTTCCCGTAGCGCACCAGTTGATCCCACGGTCCGTTGGCGCGGAGAAATGCATCCATGCGCGGCATGACCCACACCGGCACGTTGAGGCTGCCCATCGATTCATGGCCAAGAAACATGAGCCCGGTGTAATGACCGATGTGCGCGTGGGTGAGAAAGATGCCGTCGAGTGCAGGACGCGCCGGACCCGCGGACGCGCGCGCGAGGTCAGTGAGTTGGCGTCGGAAATCAGGTGTCGCGTCGATCATCCAACGCTTGCCGGTGCGCGGATCGATGATGCCGAGGCATGCCACCATGCGCGCTTGCGCGGGATTGTCCCAGCGTGGGTCATCAAAGCGACCAGCCTGCGGTGCGCCGCCGTCTTGGGCGATGCCCAGGACAACGATGGATGGCGTGTGGATTGATGGCGTGTGGATGGCCGGCGCGTTGGTTGCAGTGCCGTCAGAACGGCATCCGGTGAGCAACAGGGCGACGGCCGCGATGGTCTTGCGTGCGTTCACGGCGCGAGTCTATCGCTGTGTGTTAGCCTTGGGCTCCGTCCATGATGCGTGAAACCTCGTCTGTCAACAGAAAGATTCAAATGAATCTCACTAAGCCGATTGCGTTGTTTGCATGCCTCGTTGGTACTGGATTGTCCGTTGGATTTGCGATGAAGCCACCAATGTCCATCGAAGGCAACTATGTCTTGGACTACCGCGAACTTCCGGATGGCACGAAGGTGCGCGAGCCAGAAATCGTTGGAATGTTGACCTATACGAAGGATCGGCGCAACTTCAATGTGTATTGGGCGGATGCAGGCAAGGGCTCGTCGATCTCCTTGATTGCCAAGTACACATTCAATGAGAGCGAATATTCCGAAGACAACATCTTCTACGCCGAGAACATTGCTGGCAGCCCCATGGTGTACGACGTCAAGCCTTCGCATGTGAAGTCGGCTGTCGTGATGAAGGATGGCTACGCCACTGTGAAGATGCCACTGCACGGCGAGCCGAAAATGGTGTTCGGTTCGGACGGCAACATCGTCGCGACCCGCAAGGACGCATTCGTTGACCACTGGAAGAAGCTGCCCTGAGCCCCGCAAAGAAAAAGACCAGTGCCGCGCCGTTGACTGGCGCGGCACTTGTGAAAGAAGTCAGTCGCCGCATTCGTGCGGCGCGGGTGTTGTGGGATGCGCATCAGAACAGCGCGTGTCGTGGTGAGCGGCAGAAGGCGATGGATCTATACGAAACGCTTACCCCTGAAGAGCGGAAGAAGGTGCCGCAGGTGTTGCGTCTGTGGCTTCGTTATCGCAGCGAAAAGTATTTCGGCGAACACAAGTGACCCACTTGACCCCTTCAGTTTCTACGGAGGTATTGACGCGCGATCCGCTCGTCGCGGGCTTTGGTCGGCTGGCTTTGGCGCGGCTGGTAGGAGCCATGGAGCGCGTGGAATGGGCGCCCGGCGCGGTTCTTTGTGCAGTGGGGCAGTCGGCGGAATACCTCCATCTGATTGAAAGCGGCACCGCGGTACTCACTACACCCACGGGCCGCCAGGCGCCACTGCGTGCGCTGCACTGTGGTGAGGAGGCTGCTGCAGGCTTGGCTCACTATGCATGCACCGTCACCGCCACTAGCCAGTTGATCGCATGGCGACTGCCGCGTGTCACGCTTGCCGACGTTGCGCAGGTGCATCCAACGTTGGCAACAGAGGCGTTGCTCTCGCTGGCTTCTACGCTGGGTGGGGAAGCGGTCGGCGGCGGGATTGGCAAGGGTGGATCCGGAGCGAAGTGGAGTCCGCTCACCGGGCGCGAGATCGGCGGTTGGATAGCGGCGATCGTGCTACCTGCAGGGATTTACTTTGGATGCGTGTCCGGTGGATTCACCACGCAGAGCGCTCTGTTTGCAGCCATCTTGGGGATGGTGGTGGTCATGTGGCTCTTTGCCATTGTTGATGAATTCATTCCGCCCATCATTGCCATTGTGGCCACGCTCTTTGTTGGGCTTGCGCCTCCAACAGTGGCGCTGGGTGGGTTTGCGTCGCCGAGTTTGATGACCATGATCGGCGTCTTTGCCTTGGCTTCAACCATTGCGTCATCCGGGCTCAGTTACCGGGTGATGCTCTGGGTGCTTGCGCGACTTCCTGATCGCCCATTCTGGCAACAGACCGCCATGCTGTTTGGCGGCATGGTGCTCTCGCCCATCGTGCCCTCTGGCAACAGTCGATTTTCAATGTTGGCGCCGCTGTACCGCGATATGTCTGACGGACTGCGCCTATCGTCGCGTAGTACGGCACTGACGGCGCTCTTTGCGGCAACACTTTCCGGTGCGCTGCTTTTCTCGCCAATGATGGCAACGAGCAAGCCTTCCAGCATTGCCGCGCTGAACTTACTTTCCGCGCAGGGGCAGCAGGAATTCGGTGGATTGTTTTGGCTTGTGGCTGCCGGTGCAGCGCTGGTTGGGCTGCTGGCGTTTCACTTTCTCTTCATGCGTTGGTTACTGCCTGCGGAGAATCCGCACCGGTTACCAAAGGATCGCATCCGTGCACAGTTGCAGTTGCTTGGTCCACTAGCGTTAGCGGAGTGGTTGGCGTTGGGATCATTTGTAGCGTTCCTTGCGGGTACGGCCACGGTTGGGGTGCATCACGTGCAACCTTCATGGATTGCAGGCTGCGTGCTGGTCACGCTCTTGGTGTGCGGCAGTCTTGGCAAGATGGACTTTCGGCGCCAACTTGATTGGTCAATGGTGTTCTTTCTTCTTGGGATCGACAGTGTGGTTCGCATCATGAACTACTTGAAAGTCGATGTCGCAATTGCCAAGGTGGTATCCGGTCATCTTGGTTTCATTGGCGGCAGTGTGGAACTCTTTGTACTGGCCTCGCTAGTGATCACCGTGGTGTTGCGCATCGGGCTTCCGGTTTCCGCGGGCGCGCTGGTGTCGGCAGTGATCTTGATTCCTGTAGCGATCGCCAATCACATCAACCCGTGGATTTGCATCTTCTTGGCCGCGCTCTTCAGCGACATTTGGTTCTTCCCCTATCAGAGCTCAGTATGGATGCAAGCCGTTTCGCAGGGATTGACCGGAAGCATTGACCGAGCGCGGTTCACGCGCTACACCCAGTGCATGAACCTGGCGCGCGTTGCGGTGGCATTTATCTCAATTCCCTATTGGAAATGGCTGGAATTGCAATGAATGCACCCTGGCGCATCATCTTGCCGAGCGTGTTCTTGGCGGTGTCATTTGCTTTGTTGGCTTCCTTCAACGCAGCCAAGCCCCGCATTCTGGTGTTGCACACCATGGGTCCCACGGCACCGTGGGCGAGCGAAGTTGACGCGGGCATTCGCACGGAGTTGCTACGTAATCGCCTTCCCGTATCGGTGGAGTGGCAGTACATGGGCGAGGAGTTGGAGCGGGAATCATTGCAAACAGCCGTTGCCTCTGCCCGGCGTGCTATTGCGCGGTTTGACCCGGACGTACTGATTGCAGTGGACGATGAGGCAAACGCGCAGATTGCCTCGCATTTTGCCGGGCGCGACCGTCCTCGGGTGGTGTTCGCTTCAGTGACTGAGGCCCCCGCGCGTTATGGCTATCAGGGTCAAGCGAATGTTGCAGGGATTGCTGAGATTCTGCCGCTGGCTGCCATTCGCGATGCGCTGCATATGGCCAAGGATGGGAAGCCGCGACGCTTGGCGGCCATTGGAATGGATAGCGCCACGGGCCGTGCCGAGTTGGCTCAAGTGCATGCCTTTGAGTGGGGACCCAACACCTTGGTGGCAGCAGAACTGGTTTCTGACTTTGACCAGTTGCAGCGATATGTGCAGGCGCGCAGTGCCGACACCGACGTCCTGTTGGTGCTGAGTTATGCGGGGTTGCGTGTCCCGCTCAGCGAGTCAGCGGCCACTGATGGAAAGCAGATTGCCCAGTGGATTGAGGCGAATTCCGGTCCGCTGCCCGTTGGTTTACAGGTGGCGTACGTCACTGACGGCGGGGGTTTGGGATTTGCTCCCGCCCCGCTCGATGTTGGCGAGCAGGCCATGGCAATGGCCATCGATTGGGTTGACCCGAGTAATGGCACCGCTCCGCCTGCGATGGTCACATCCGAACACTTTGACGTAGCAATCCGCGAGGGGAAACTACGCGCGCGCGGGATTGTGTTGCCGCCCATCTATACGGAAGCAGCACGTCTCGGCGGTCGTTACTTCCCGTAACGCGGCTTACTTCTTGCCCTTGAAGATTCGGAACAGACGGGTAATCGGATCGTAGAACTCATCCACCACGCGTTCCTTCATCGGAATGATGGCGTTGTCGGTGATACCAATGTGTTCCGGGCACACCTTGGTGCAGCACTTGGTGATATTGCAGTAGCCAATGCCGTCGCGATTCTTGAGGTCGCCGACGCGGTCTTCCGTGTCGAGTGGGTGCATCTCCAGCGCTGCGGTGTACATCAAGAAGCGCGGCCCGATGAATTCGTCTTCCTTGTGGTGGTCGCGGATGACGTGGCAGACATCTTGGCACAAGAAGCATTCGATGCACTTGCGGAACTCTTGCACGCGGTCGATGTCTTGCTGGAACATGGTCCAGGAGCCATCAGCATTGTCGGGCTTGCGCGGCTTGAATGGCTTGATGGTCTTCTTGACGCGGAAGTTCCAACTGACGTCCGTGACCAAGTCGCGAATGAGTGGGAACGAGCGCATTGGCTCCACAGTGACCACCTTGTCCGGTGGCAAGGTGTCCATGCGAGTCATGCACATCAGGCTTGGTTTGCCGTTGATTTCCGCGGAGCACGAGCCGCACTTGCCGGCCTTGCAGTTCCAGCGGCACGCCAGGTCGGACGCCTGTTCTGCCTGAATGCGATGCACGCAATCAAGGAGCACCATGCCCTCAGTGACATTCACGGTGTACTCAACGAAGGCACCAGTGTCCTTGTCGCCGCGCCAGATGCGAAAGTGCACCGGACGAGCGTGATCGGCGGGCGGCTTTGGCGTGGTTGTTGCTGCTGTTGCTGTTTGGGTGGACATATTGAATCCTTACTTCATCTTCTCGATGACAGCCTTCAGATCATCGCGCATCTGCACGACCGGGCGGCGCGTTACTTGCATGGAACCATCGGGCGCCTTCTTGGCAACCAGATTGAATGTTGAGCACTCGGCGCTCTTCTCGGGGTAGTCATCACGGAACTGCGCGCCGCGGCTTTCCTTGCGGTCAAGTGCGCTGCGAGTGATGGACTCGGAAACCGTGAGCATGCACGGCAAGTCAATCGCCGTATGCCAACCTGGGTTGTATTCGCGGTGTCCAATGACGCCGACGTTCTTGAGGCGCGCTTTGTACTCCTCGATCTTGGCAAGCGCCAATTCCATTTCGCCTTGAACGCGGACAATGCCAACCAAGTCCTGCATGGTGTTCTGCAGATCTTGCTGGATACCGTACGGATTCTCGCCGTTTGGGCGATCAAACGGCGCCATGATGGCGCGCGTGTGTGCCTCAACCTGTGCTTGATCCACTTCGACTGCGCCGTGTTCCTTCACAAACTTGGCAGCGTGTTCGCCAGCCAGCTTGCCGAACACGATCAAGTCGGAGAGGGAATTGCCGCCGAGGCGGTTGGCTCCATGCAGACCAGCCGTGACTTCACCCGCGGCAAATAGCCCCGGAACGCACGACATCTGTGTATGGCCATCAACAGCGACGCCACCCATCACATAGTGCGTGGTTGGACCAACTTCCATCGCTTCGGTGGTGATGTCTACACCGGCAAGCTGCTTGAACTGGTGGTACATGCTGGGCAACTTGCGCTGAATGTGCGCAGATGCATTCGGCAACTTCTCTTTGATCCAGCCGATGTCCAAATACACGCCGCCGTGCGGAGATCCGCGACCGGCCTTGATTTCTCGGTTGATGCAGCGTGCAACGTGGTCGCGGGTGAGAAGTTCCGGTGGACGGTTGGCGTTCTTGTCGCCGCACACGTAGCGCCAGCCCTCTTCCTCATCCTTGGCAACCTGATTGCGGTACGCATCCGGCACGTCATCAAACATGAAGCGCTTGCCTTCGCTGTTGCGCAACACGCCGCCTTCGCCGCGGACGCCCTCGGTTACCAGAATGCCGCGCACGCTTGGTGGCCAGACCATTCCGGTGGGGTGGAACTGCACAAACTCCATATCCATGAGTTCGGCGCCTGCTTCATAGGCAAGCGCGTGGCCATCGCCAGTTCCTTCCCAGCTGTTACTGGTGATTCGGAATGACTTGCCAATGCCGCCGGTAGCCAAGATGACTGCCTTTGCCTTCCAAACATGCATGCGACCGCGTTCACGGTCATAGCCAAGCACGCCGGAAATCCGCCCACCAGTGGTTAGCAGCGAAACCACGGTCATTTCCATGAACACTTCCATGCCCTGGTGAATGCCGTGATCTTGCAGCGTGCGAATCAGTTCGAGACCGGTTCGGTCACCAACGTGCGCCAGGCGTGGATAGCGATGGCCACCGAAGTTGCGCTGCAGAATCTTGCCTTCCTTGGTGCGGTCAAAGACGGCGCCCCAGGATTCGAGTTCCAGTACGCGCGCGGGCGCTTCCTTGGCATGGTGTTCAACCATGATGGGGTTGTTCAGGTATTGACCGCCGCGCATGGTGTCTGCGAAGTGGACTTCCCAGTTGTCGCGGTCATCAACGTTGCCCATGGCTGCGGCCATGCCGCCCTCGGCCATCACGGTGTGGGCCTTACCAAGGAGTGACTTGCAAATCACGCCAACTTTGACACCAGCAGCAGATGCCTCGATCGCTGCGCGCAGTCCAGCGCCGCCTGCTCCGATGACAAGCACGTCATGTTCGTGCACGATGTATTGATCAGTGAAACTCACAGAATCCTCCAGTCAGTCCATGTTCCGTTTGCGCACAAGCGCACGTAGATATCGGTGAATGCCACTCCAAACAAGCTGATCCAGGCGAACAACATGTGGCGCTGATTGAGCCAGGTGACCTTACGGTAGGCATTGCCACCATCCATACTGCACGATAGGCAGTCATGATTGCCGCCGACAAAGTGGCGCATGCAATGGCAACCGAAGGTGTACAGGCTCAAGAAGATTGGGTTTATAATCAGAATCAATGACCCAACACTCAGTCCGAATGAGCGGGTGCCGTCAGCGTTGTAGTGCTGCAAGCTAGCGATGCCGTCCCACGCAAGCAGGCCGATGAACAGCACCGCGGCATACAAGAAGTAGCGGTGAATGTTCTGCATGATGAGCGGGAACTTTTGTTCGCCGCGATAGTTACCGCCGCGGAATGCTGGTTCGCCCACTGCGCAGCTGACCGGATCGCCCCAGAACGCCTTGTAATAGGCGCCGCGATAGTAATAGCAAGTGAAGCGGAATCCGGCCGGGAAGGGCAGAATCAGGAGCGCTGGGGAGAATGGCATGAACGACGGCCACCATCCGGGAAGTTGTCCAAGCCACGCATGGCCAGAATTGATGCCCGGTGGATCCCAGATCACCGGTGAGTAGAACGGCGACAGCAGCCGCTGTACGCCGGGCTGATCGATGCCCCCGATGAAATAGTTGCATCCTTGAAATGCAGCCCAAGTGGAATAGATGACGAAACTACCGAGACCGAGTAAGACCAAGATGGGGGTGACCCACCAGTAATCAGTTCTCTGCGTCTGGAGAAATCCGCGAACTTGGGGCAGTGGAATTGGCGAGCGAGTCACGCGAGGCGTCCTTTCAAATTCAATCAAAGAAGGGGTTGGCGATTATAGCCACGCGTGATTTCCCGGGCAGATTCCGGGAAAGTGTTTTCACATACTGCATATATTCCGGCTTTTTTGACGACTTCAGAAGGCTGAAACTCGTCCGTCCAGCGCTCGAGTCACCCGACCGGCGCACCAATGGCCACCGTTCCGGCCGGCACCACGCCGCGCTTCATCAGGACGCTCCCTGATTCCAGCGTCCCCTCGGGCTCAATGGTGGCGCCGTAGAAGACCACCGCGTTTTCTCCAGCATTGGCACCGGTGCCAATATGTACGTGGTCAATCTTTAAAATTCGGTCTTCAAAGCTGTGCGCCTGAAAGTGGCAAGCCACCGTTGCGCCGTCAGCAAAGTGCAGCATGTCTGGATCCACAATCTGCGTGGCGCCTGGTCCGATGAGAACATTGCGCCCGATGTGCATGCCAGTGGCGCGCAGCGCGATGTTGAGAAGCGGTGTTCCTTCCACGCGCAGAAGCGCCGCGCGCGCGCTGAACCACCACAGCACGTAGAGATAATCCCACCGACTGCACCAGCAACTCCACAGCCCATGTTGACCGGGTTGCACGCGTCCTAGCAGTAGCCACTTGGCAGAAATCCCAAAGATGATGACGGCCAACCACGTGGCCGCACTTGCAAGTGGAGCCCACATCAAGGCGCACCACCAGATCGACGATGCCTGATGCGCCGTCTCTACGGCGGCAATCCATGCGATCCCGGAAATGAGCGCCGGCGCGGCGACGAGGCATCGCGCCGATTCCCAACTCCAACGCGAGACTTGTTGCCAGAAGCCTGGATCATGAGTGAGGCGACGGTCAACGTCCACCACTTCTCTGCGGTGTAGCAACATCGGCGGCACGCCAAACCATCCTTGATCCTTGCCAGCATCAGGAGGAGCGATGGTGCTGACGCCAACGAACATGCCATCGGGGTAACGCTTCTGCGCAGGAATGACGCAGTGATTTCCAAGGAATGTTCCATCTCCAAGCGTGGTATGCCCAACATGCACCATGCCGTCATGGACAAACGGACAGCACAGATACACGCCGTCAGCAAAGAAGGAATCGGTGCCGATGGAAACGGATTCTGGAAGCACATCAATGATGGTGCTCACTTCGCTGCCGTGCCCAACCTGCATGCCGGCGGCGCGCAGCCACATCGGCCAGAAAAGCGTGCCGCTGATCCATCGGCCCGCCGCTTCTACGGTGCCGGTTCGATTCCAAATCCAGAAGTACGTCCAGCTGTACCGCGCATGGAATCCCGGACGAATTCTGCGGGTGAATCGCATCGCCAGCGCGGCATAGAAGAGCCACAGCACGATGCTTGCGGCGCTCCATACGGAGGCAAGCGCCACCGCATGCCACGTGATCGCCGGGTGGGCAACCCAATCGCTGACCGCTTGGTTATCAAGAGTGATCAGCACCAGCGCCAAGAGAATCGGTGGGACAAGTCCGGCCATGGCAAGTACGGCGCGTACCAGGAGGAATACCGCGGTGTATGTCCATGGATTCCAGCCGGCATGAAGGCGTGGCGTGACCTCTGCTTGAGAAGCGGTGGGCGCAGCCGGAACACCGGACCAACGTTCGCCCGGCGGAATATGCGTTCCAGCAAGCAGCACGCTGAGCGATTCGATGGAAGCACGCACTCCGAGCGAACTGCCCGGATGCAGGGTTGCACGAATGCCGACGTGTGCGCCGGCGCCAACACGCACGCGGTCATGCACAATTTCGCCCTGATGCAGGTGACTGGTGAGTACCACTGCATCCTGCGCCAGCGTTGCGCCATCGCCAATCTCTATTAAGTCCCACCCGCCGCGCCGCATGTTCACGCCGCGATGGATGTGCACACGTCGACCGATGCGCGCGCCGAGCACTCGGTACGTCCAGCTCACCAGTTCGGTGCCTTCAATCAAACTCCAGGGGATAGTGCTGGAAACTTGTTCAACGATCCACTCGCGTACAAACTGCGGACTCCATGCCCGAACACGACCCACGTGGTACCGATTGATGAGGACGCGCTTTGTTGCAAGCGTCATGAACACGCTGACTGGTAGCCACAGCACGGCAAGCACCATGAGTGCGAGCGGCGTGATCCAAACAGCATGTGACGCACCGACCGCGCTCACGAGCGCAGGGAGAGCATGGAACAGCAGGAGGTATGCCGCACAGGCGGGTGGAATGAAGCCAAGTGCAATGATGAGCACTTGACCAACGGATCCGAGCAATGCGTTGCCGTATGTGTTCTCTGGGCTCGCGTTGTTCGATGTGTCGTTTGTTGGCTGCAAATCACGCTGATTCGTGTTGCCATCGGCCACACGCGGCTGATCAAATCCCTGGCGCTGAATCACGCGCGCCAGCCCACCCGCTGTTGGCTCTGCATAGATGTCCCGTACACCGCTACTGACTGCGCATCCACGGCGCAGGCGGAGCAGGCAGTCCACCGCACGCAGCGAATCGCCGCCGAGGTCAGTGAAGAAGTTCGCGTCAGGCGCCGGCGCGCTGCTCATGCCGAGCGATGCCGCAAATGCGGCGCACACGCGCTCTCCGATGGGGCGAGTGTGATCAGCGCACACCGTTTCCCAATGCTCCACCATGCTGGGATCAACAGATTGAAAGTCGTCGGCAAGCATTGAAACCATCGCGCGTCGATCAATCTTTCCACTGACGAGTGTTGGAATTGAATCAACCGCACGCACATGTGCCGGCACCATGTAGATGGGCAAGCGTTCGCGCACCCATGCGCTGAGCGTACTAGTAAGCGTTTCGCTATCAGTGAATGAGCGAGTCGTCATCACAACGCATGCGCCAAGCTTTGCATGTGCACCATCGCCAACCACTGCGCATGCCGCATGAGTAACACTGGGGTGTTCCATCAGGCATGCTTCGATCGCCGGAAGTTCCACGCGGTAGCCGCGTAGTTTCACTTGCCCGTCAGCGCGGCCGAGGTACTCAAGGTCGCCGTTCGCCCGTGCGCGCACTCGATCACCAGTTCGGTAGATGCGCCCAAGCGCGGCATCCTCAACGAAGCGTTCTGCCGTCGTTTCGTGGAGATTTCGATATCCGCGCGCTAAGCCAATGCCGCGCATCCACAGTTCGCCCTC
>Ga0209500_10001718_pt1 | contig 16148 bp, 24 predicted proteins | sample S_140212_EF_Meta_FD_187323 | JGI IMG/M metagenome (GOLD analysis project Ga0209500, IMG submission 187323) | Freshwater microbial communities from Lake Simoncouche, Canada to study carbon cycling - S_140212_EF_MetaG (SPAdes) (version 2) | ecosystem: Environmental > Aquatic > Freshwater > Lake ... | reverse complement strand
AAAGATATTAATGAAGATGAATTTAAATCTGTAAAAGAATTATTAGAATCATTAACTAATGAGACTGTAGATTTACAATGGTTATTTGATACAACAGAAAAGTTTTGTAAAGACAGAGCAGTACATAATGCCGTATTAACAGGTATTAAAATACTAGATAAGAAAGATCCTAGACTTACACCAGAGGCAATACCTGGTATTCTTGCTGATGCTTTGGCCGTTTCTTTTGATAATCATATAGGACACGATTATATAGAAGATGCTACTAGAAGATTTGACTTTTATCATACTAAAGAAAAGAAATACCAATTTGATTTATCTTATATGAACCGTATTACTAAAGGCGGTGTACCACCTAAAACTTTAAATATAGCTTTAGCAGGTACTGGTGTTGGTAAATCTTTGTTTATGTGTCATTGTGCTAGTGCTTTTCTAACACAAGGATTAAATGTATTATACATTACGATGGAAATGTCAGAAGAAAGAATAGCTGAACGTATTGATGCCAATTTATTAGATGTAACAATGGACGATTTACACAGTATGCCTAGACAACTATATGACGATAAGATTGAAAAAATTAAATCAAAGACTGTAGGTAAATTAATTATAAAAGAATACCCTACAGCATCAGCACACGCTGGTCACTTTAGAGCATTATTAAACGAACTTGCTTTAAAGAAATCGTTTAGACCAAATGTAATCTTTATTGACTACCTAAATATTTGTTCAAGCAGTAGATTTAAAGGTGGTAATATTTCTTCGTACTTCTTCATTAAGGCAATAGCCGAGGAACTACGAGGACTTGCAGTTGAGTTTAATGTGCCAATCTTTAGTGCTACACAAACAACAAGAACAGGTTTTGTAAGTACAGATATTGGATTAGAAGATACTTCTGAATCTTTTGGTCTTCCAGCAACGGCCGACTTTATGTTTGCTTTAATATCAAATGAAGAACTAGAAGCACTAGGTCAAATGAAAGTTAAACAATTAAAGAATCGTTATAATGATCCATCTATCAATCGTGCCTTTATTATTGGTGTAGATAGAGCTAAGATGAAGTTGTATGATGTATCTAACAATGCTCAAAACATTGTAGATAGTAACCAAAAAGAGATACCAGTAAAAACTAGTTACGATAAATTTTCAGACTTTAAGATATAGATATGGAAACTAAAAAAAGAACAATAGTAAGAATGATAACTTATAGAATATCAGCTTGGCTATTTACAATATTGTGGACTTATATGTTTACTGGCAACTTAACAAATGCTACAGGATTTGCTACAGTACTACATATATTATTAAGTGTTGATTATTATATACACGAGCGTATATGGTTAAAAGTAAAATGGGGTAAAAAATGAAAAAACAAAAAGTAAGATTTCATAAAAGTGACAGGAGACCTGGCCATCTAGGTGAACAGTTGTCATATGAAAAAAAAATGATTAAGAACAAAGGTAACATCTATTGGCAGGCCGTTGAACAACCAACAGGTACAATTGTTAGACAGTCTTTCTTTGAAGAAGATATATCTCAACTGGTAAACTTTCAAAATGCTAACCGCCAATGGCAATCTAATGGTGGTATACCAAAATTTCTGTGTGACAATATTAAGTAATTATAAATAGTACTAAGTGATATAGTGTATGGTTAGTTTGATTTTATTTATGGAAAATATGAGAGGAGTATGTTTAGTTTTAAGGGATTTATTACAAAGGGTACAAACACCCATTTGGAACACTTAGAGGACTCTATAATAGATAGAGGTTCTAAGGGCGGTAGAGATGCCGTTAACTTTCTAAAGTCAATCAAAAAAATGCTTACTGGCCATATAGGTGGCCGACTTAACGTAACTGTTAAATGGGACGGTGCGCCTGCTGTTATCTGTGGTATTAATCCTGAAAATGGCAAATTCTTTGTGGGCACTAAATCTATATTTAACGTAAATCCAAAAATCAATTACTCAACAGGTGATATATTAAAAAATCACGATGGCCCATTAGCCAGTAAACTTATTGTTTGTTTAAGAGAGTTATCCAAATTAGGTATTCAAGGCATACTACAAGGTGATTTATTATTTACTAAAGGCGATGTTAAAACAACTTCAATAGACGAACAAGATTATTATACATTTACACCAAACACAATTACATATGCTGTTCCCATTAACAGTACTATTGGCAAAAGAATATCACGTGCTCGATTAGGTATAGTATTTCACACAATGTATTCAGGTAAAGATATGAAATCTTTATCAGCAAGTTTTGGAAGTGTAAGAGGTTTTCCTATGGTGTCTTCCGTTTTTATAGCAGACGCCACATATTCAGATACTTCAGGTTCATCAACATTTAATAAATCAGAAATGGCACAATTTGATAACATTATATCAATGGCTGAAGGTTCATTGTACAAGTCAGAATCTTTATTAAATGATTTTAATAGTACAGATCCTTTAGCAGTAGGTTTTAGACTTAAAACTTTTTTCAATTATTATATAAGAAACTCACAAGGCGATATGGCCAAAGTAAGAGAGTTAATAGAAATGTTTAGATCATATTACGCTAATATGTTACAACAAGAAATTGATGCTGTATCAAAAGAAGAAACGAAAAACAAATATAGAAAAATAAGAGATGGTGGTTTAGATTATATTGATAAGAATAAAACATCAATATATTTTGCTATTGCCACTCATATATCATTGCAAAGAGCAAAGAATTTTTTAATAAGAAAATTAAATCAAATACAAGCAATTGGCCATTTCATAAGAACACCAGATGGATTTAGAGTTACAAATCCAGAAGGATATGTGGCCGTTGATAGAGTAAGAGGTGCCGTTAAACTTGTAGATAGGCTAGAGTTTAGTCGTGCCAATTTTCAAATTGCTAAAGACTGGGTTAAAGGATAATATGAAATCATTTAAAGAATTTATAAACGAAGCTGCTGTAGATAAAAAAGGACTTAAAAGTTCTACAGGAGGATTAACACAAAAAGGTAGAGATTATTTTAATCGTAAAGATGGCAGTAATCTAAAAGCACCTGTAACAAAAAAACCATCTGAATTAAAAAAAGGTAGTAAGGCATATAATAGACGTAAGTCATTCTGTGCTCGTATGTCTGGTAATCCAGGCCCAATGAAAGACGAAAAGGGTAGACCGACTCGTAAGGCATTGGCATTAAGAAAGTGGAATTGTTAAATGGCACAGTTTAGAAAAGATACACAAACATTTTTAGATCAAAGTAAAACAATCTATGAAGTGCCTATGATTGCCACAAAAAATGGAGAAGTTGTAGGTGCTACAAATCCTTTACCTGTTACACTAAGTTATGAGGAGCCTGGAAATTATTATTCATTTAATAATCACAGTACAAACACACACCGTGGATGGACTATGGATGCAACAATTAGACCAACTTTAAGTGTAAGAGTAAACCCACAAAATCAATTAGATAGTTCATTAACTACATTATCCGATATTGTAAAAATATATGAGTATGAATTAGGAAATAATAATGCCAATTCAAGTACAATTATATATGAATGGTATAACGGAGATCTTACTATTTCAGGAGCAGCAATACCAAATTGGACAAATTTAGGAACTAAAATTCAATATCGTGTTTATGAAGATAAGTATAGTTCAAATTCAGCAAATACATTTTCAATCAATTCAGCCAGTTTATTTCATAATGGTATTGTTATTGGTAAAAATACTTCTGGTGATGAGTTACCAGTAAATATGATAGGAGGAGTTTCATCAAATATGATTACACTTTGTTTAAAAAGAGTTGATACTGATACAAAACTAGATATTTGGTTTGCTCTAAATTTAAAGGAATTAACATAATGAAATCATTTGAACAAATACTTTCAGAAGGCCTATACGATCCAGGTATATTTAAGGCTTTCTTTTTAGCAGGTGGGCCAGGTTCAGGCAAATCTTTTGTGAGTAGAAATGTATTCACAGGAACAGGATTAAAGTTTGTAAATTCAGATACATTCTTTGAAAAAAGTTTAAGAGATGCTAATTTGTCTTTAACATTACCTGACGAAGAACAATATTTTAGAGATATGTTAAGAACACAAGCAAAGGCAAGAGCAGAAAATCAGGCCGCTCTTTATGTAAAAGGTAGATTAGGTTTAGTAGTAGATTCAACTGGTAGAGATTATAATGTAATACACAATCAAGCAAGCCAATTAAAACAATTAGGTTATGATTGTTATATGATATTTGTAAATACAAGTTTAGAAGTTGCATTAGAAAGAAATGCTAAAAGAGAAAGAACAGTACCAGAATATATTACAAGAACATCTTGGCAAGGAGTACAAAACAATATTGGTAAATTTCAAAACTTTTTTGGTTTACAAAATTTTATAGTAGTAGATAACAGTAAATCAGAACAAGAATTAATTACACTAACAATGAATAAAGTAAATGTAATTGTAAGAAGATATTTAAATACACCTATTAAAAGTTATATCGCCAAAAGATGGATGGCAAAAGAAAGAATAGCGAGAAGAAAAGATGTTTAAAATGTTTATGAAAGAAGCAGTAATAGATATACCTAGACGTACTTACGCTAAAGGTGTATTTGATAATGCTGAAACAGATAATCCAAAATTAAATCAAACAGTATTAGATATTATTCAAAATCAAATTAAACAATTTAATAATTTAAGACCTGTATTAAAATATAGTTTAGTAGGTTCTATACTTACAAAAACATATAGAGATGATGCTGATTTAGATATAAACGTTTTATTTGATGTGCCACTACCTGATAGAGATGTAGTAAGAAAAGAATTAGCAAAATCTTTAAGAAACATTAATGGCACATTAGTACCAGGAACTAAACACCCAATTAACTATTATATCATTACAGATCCAAACGTAAAAGAAACAAACGATAAAATGGCCGATGCTGTATTTGACATTAAGAGTAATACATTTATAAGAAAAGCAAAAGAATTTAAATTTGATTCAAAAAGATATGCCGCTGATTTTGAAAAGAAAGTAAGAGAGATTGATGTAGTACAAGGCGAATTAAAAAGAGATATTATAGATTACAATGAATTAAAAGAATTAAATCCAGATGATGTATTAGATTTACAAGAATTGATAAATGAGAAGTTAGATGAAATAGAAGATGGTATAAAACATTTAATAGACATTGGTAATACAGTATTAAAAGACAGAGCTGATGCTTTTGCTACTGATATGACACCAGAAGAAATAAAAACGTTTGGTAGAAAAAATCAATTACCTAAAAACGTTATCTATAAGATGTTAGAGAAATATCATTATCTAACTTTCTATAAAGAATTAAAACATATACTAGAAGATGGTCAAGTTACAGACGCTGAATTACAATCTATAAAAACAGAAGATAAAGAAGATGATACTGTTATGATGTACAAATTAACAGGCAAGGCACTAAAGGCTATGCCAGGGTCTATAATACAAAAAGAACTTATAAAACAATTAAATGTTTATAGAAAAAAATTAGGTATGGAACCAATAACAAAACACGGCGATACAACTATATCAGAAGGTATTGATAAATCTTTTGCATTTACTTTTGGTAGATTTAATCCTCCAACAATAGGCCACGAAAAACTATTACAAAAAGTAGCAAGTTTAGGATCAGAATATAAAATATTTTTAAGTAGATCACAAGACAAAGTTAAAAATCCATTATCACCATCAGACAAATTAAAATGGATGCAAACAATATTTAAACTTTATGCTAGTCATATATTTGTAATGCCTACAAATATGGTATTAGAATTAGCAACTAAAATATATAAAATGGGTTATACAAATATATCAATGGTTGTAGGTAGTGATCGAGTAAGAGAATTTGATACTATATTAAAAAAATACAATGGTGAAAAAAATAGACACGGCTATTATAACTTTAAAAAAATTGATGTAGTATCGGCTGGTGAAAGAGATCCAGATGAAGAAGGCGTAACTGGAATGAGTGCTAGTAAATTAAGAGATTACGCTAAAAGGGGAGACTTAAAAAATTTCAAAAGAGGAATACCAGGAAATCTAACAGATAAACAAATAAAAGAATTATTTTTTAACGTTAGAGAAGGAATGGGATTAACCACATTTATCGGAGGCAAAGAAGATGAATCAGCTTGGGACGCTTATGGTGGAACAGATTTAAAACCAATTGTTAGTTTAGAAACTTTTGAAGCACAACAAGTGAGAGATTTATATATTAGAGAAATGATATTCAATATTGGAGAACAAGCACACAACTCCAAATTAGATATAAAAGGGAAAGTAGTAAGACGAGGAACAAATTACATTGTATTAGAAGATACAAATAATAATTTACACAAATCTTGGATTTGGGATTGTGTACCTATTAATTCAAATAGAGATGTAGAAATAAGAGAAATAGATTTAAATGTGGATTATGGATTTGAAGCTGTTTCAGAAATTAAACCAGAACCAAAATTAGTTACTGAAAAACGTAAAAAAATGTTTGGCGAATTTAAGAAAGAATTAATTTATATGACAATTGATAAAAAAGAATCTTATGATATTGGCCACGATTGGGCACAACACAATTCTAAGATGACACCAGGTGAACCTAATTATGACCCTAACTATCAAGGCGATAATTACAAACCTAGTAATAAAGAAGATAATAAAGATATGGTAGTAAAAGGTAGAGTATATCCAGATGGTGAGAAAATACCTGATGTATTACCACCAAAATATATGCCAGCAAATTCAAAAGAAGTACCACAAGGACAAAACTGTTCAAATTGTGAGTATGGAAAGAATGAAGGCCAGTATTGTGAGTTATTTGACGCTAAAGTAAGACCAACATATTGGTGTGCTAAATGGGAACCAAATGATGATAGAAAAATCACTATGGAAGACATTGAAAAGTGGGCTGGTTCAGATGAAACAATACATAAATATAGAGAAAGGTACGGCGATAATTACAAGTCTAAGATAGACGAAGTTAAAGGTAAAATGTTATCTTTTAAAGATTACGCTAAGAAATAATATGAGTTTTATAAAAACATCAAAACAACTTTACACACAAGTTGAAGCATTAGAAAAAGAAACTTCAGACCACGAAATATCAATGGCTCGTGGTGAATTAGAAACTATTGCTGATAGAGCATTAGCTACGTCCGCTATGTTAGAAGGAACACCTGATACAGGTAACCCTTTACCAGCTTGGGTACAATCTAAAATTACTAACGCTTGTGATTACATTACAACTGTACACGATTATTTAAAATATAGTCCTAGACTAAATGAAGAATTTGATTTAACAGAAACTACTTTTGAAAAAATTTACCAAATGCAACAAAATGGTAAATCTTCAGAAGATATAGCAAAAGAATTAAAATTAAATCCAGCACTAGTTAAAAAAGTATTAGGTGAACAAGTAGAATTAAAAGAATTTACAGACGCACAAATTGCTCAACTTAAAAAAGAATACGATCCATTAAAAGGTAAAACAATTACTACTTCACAGTATCAACAATTAAAAAATATATTGTTTAAACTACAAGATGGTGATTTAGAAAAATTACAAAAACAAAATATACCATTTGCTTCAACAGGAGCTGGTTCAATATTAAGAGTAAGAAAATCACCAGTTAAAATAACAAGTGTTAAAGTTTCTGGTTTAGAAGGTATGGCCGAAGAAACTACCTTTTGGTGGCACGATGGCAAAACCGGTTATGTAAAAGCTGGTTATGATAATAAAGAGTTGTTAGCTTGGTTAAAAAAAAATGGTTATAAACCAGAAAAAGATATTAAAGAAGAAGTAGAAGTTAAAGAACAAACAGAATTAAAACCAGTTCCTAGTTTAGAAGATAGTGCTAAGAAACACAATGTAGATGTTGAAACATTAAAGAAGCAACTAGAAAAAGGAATTGAAATAGAAAAAGAACATACTAAAGATGATAAAGTTGCTGAGAAAATAGCACTTGCTCATATAGATGAAAGACCGGATTACTATATTCAAATAGATAAATTGGAAAAGAAACCAGTTGAAAAGGTAGCCGAAGTAAAAGAACCTACAGGAGATTTAAAAGATGCTTGTTGGACAGGTTACGTAGCTATTGGAACTAAAATGAAAAATGGAAAACGTGTACCAAATTGTGTACCTAAATCAGAAGCATATAAAGGTGCTAAAGCAATAGTAGAAAATGCTTTCAAAAAATTAAAGGAGAAAAAGTAATGTCAAGATATTTAGAAATTAAATCGGGTAGTATATCAGAAGTAGCAAAAAAATTAAGAGAAGATTATGATGCTTACTTCAAAAAAGAATTAGAAAAAGAAGGAAAACCAATAGCATCAATGACTGATGCTGAAAAGAAGGCCTTTTTTAATAGAGTTGATAAAGGTTATAATGCTAAAGATGAGGCAACTTCACAAGACATTTCTCAAAATTTAAATACTAAACAAAAATCAGATACTAAAACTACACTAGTAGCAAAACCTGGTCAACACGAAAAAGTTATAAGAATACCAAAAGACAAATTAGCAGATTATAAAAGTAAAGGTTGGGTTGAAGCAGAAAGTTTTGTACCAGAAGCAGCAGTAAATCCTTATGCTGTAGGTATGGCCGCAGCTATGAAATCAACAGGAGATAAACCACCTTTAAAAAAATCTACAATAACTAAAGCACACGATATTGCCGACAAAATAAAAGAAGAAGAACTAACAGCTGCACAAAAAAAGTTACCACCAGCACTTCAAAAGGCTATAGAAAAAAAAGATAAGAAAGAAGAAGTAGAATTAGAAGAAATTACTGATGAAGAAGAAAAAAATTATGCCAGACAAATTACCTCTCTATCTAATGACAAAGTAATGGCAAGAATTAATAAAAAAGGTGATGCAGCAATAGCAGCCGTTCAAACAAAAATAGATAGTGTTAAAGCTGAAAGAGATAAAAAAAGAGCTCAAAAAAATGAAGAAGTAGAATTAGATGAAGGACAATATAAAGAATTAGACACAAGAAAAGGTGATCTCAAAATTGCTAAAGATAAAAAACAAGCTTTAAAAGACAAGTATAATGCTATTATGGCTGGTCAAGCTAGTGGAGATGAAAATTCAGTAGGAGATCAAATACAAAAACTTGATATGTCAATTAAAAAACAAGAACAAGAATTAATTGATATAATGAAAAAACAAAAAGAAACTAAAAAAGAAGAAGTAGAAACAGTTGAAGAAGCTGCAGGAGCAAACCAATTAACTAATTTAAATGATAAGATAACAAGATTACAAGTTAACATATCTAAATTAGATAAATCTAAACCTGAAAGTAAGACTAAAGAAGCAATATTAAAATCTGATCTTACAACAGCTAAATTAAGATTACAAGATCTAATGCAAAAAAGAAATAAAGAAACTGAAAAACCTATGAATGAAGCAAAGAAAACTTATAAATCAATGAAAAAATCTGTAAAAAAAGAAGAAGAAACTCCTAAAAAAACAATGACGGATAAACCTCTAACAAAAATAGATGTTGATCCTAAAATAACTAGTAATTAATATGAAAAAAATTATATTATCTTTATTTTTGGCATTTTCTTTATCAGGTTGTATAGCATTAGCAGGCATATCAGCATTACTACCTAGTGCTTGGGACGTTAATCAATCAGCCGCTATAACAGATATACAACAAAAATCAAAAAGAATTAATTGTAAAAACGAAGTAACTGTATTAAAGAAACATTTAGATTCTTTAGATGAAAGAGTTGAATGGTTAATTATATACAGTGAAAGTAAAAAAACAGATGACATTTTTAATATGGCAAATGTTTACAATCAAACTTTAAAAGATATGATTAAAAGAGTTGAAACAAAATCTATAAGCAACAGCTATTGTGAAAACAAGAAAACAATATTAATAGAACAATCATACATCATATCAAAAGCATTACAAGGTAGAAACTAATGGAACAATTAAAAGAATTATTAACGTCAAGTGATTGGGCTGCTAAAAGAGCTCAGATAGCAATTAAGTTAACAGAAGATTTAAAATCTGGTGAATTAAGTGCTGATGAATATAAAGAGTTAATCAACGATCTAAAGAATACAGATCAACTTAATCTACAAGCAGAAGAATTAGAAATCAAAGTAAAACTAGAATCGGCTATTAATACTCTATTAAAGTTGATCTAAGTATCAATGGAAAAGTTACCTAGAATATATTGTGATATGGATGGTGTGTTGTGCAATTTTATATCAGCAGCCGAAAAAGTTACAGGCGTTGTTATTAATAAATGGATGGAAGAACCTGACAAAAAAGAAAAATGGAAACCAATAATTGCTAAAAAAGATTTTTGGGCAACATTACCTTGGCAACCAGGTGGACAACAATTGTGGTCTTATATTAATAACTACCAACCACATATACTTTCAGCTTACGTAGAACACGCTAATGATCCTAATTGTATTCCTGGAAAAAGACATTGGGCTAAATCTCATTTAGCAATACCAGATAGTAGAATAAATTTAGTAAAGAGGAGAGAGAAACAAAATTATGCTATGGTAAACGGTGAACCTGCTTTATTAATAGATGACTATATTAAAAATATTAATCAATTCAAAGCACGTGGTGGTATAGGAATACATCATATCAGTGCGGCCAGTACAATATCTCAATTAAAAAAACTAGGTTTCAAATAGCCATTTCTTATAAATATTAACATACATCAACAAATTGAGTACTTAAACAATTAATTAAGGAGAGAATAAAATGGCAAGTTGGGGAAAAACAGACGCTTATACAGCGGCACCGTTATGGGCTTTATTACAAGTTAACGAAGCACCTACATTAACAAATATGGGTCCTTTGGACTCAGCAGCAGTAGCGTTACTATTTGAAAACGCAACAGCAGATGATTTTATCACAGGTAAAACTGTTGGTTTATTCAACTATAGTGCTTCAGAAACACAAAGTGGTAAAGTAGCACACTCTGGTTGGGTTTTAAAATCAACTGGTAAATCTGGTTCTGGTAGAAACGGAAGAATTAGTTACGAAACATTAGTTTGTTTAACAAGTAATTCTTAATATTATTACAAATAGGAGCGGCTTCGGCCGCTCTTATAAATATATAAACAAAGTGATCTAGGTAAATACTTAGAGTAGCATTCCCGAAAGGGTTTATAGGAGAATAAAATGGCAGATAAGAAAATCACGGCGCTTACCGATTTAGGTACAGCAATAACTAGCGACGATTTATTTCACGTAGTGGATGATCCAGCTGGAACACCAATCAATAAAAAAGTATCAGCAGAAAACGTATTTAATAACATTCCATCTTGGATTGGATTAAAACAAACAGCACAAACTTTAAGTGCTGGTGGAGCTGCAAACGTTACAACAGCAGTTACATTAGTTGATGCTACATCAGGAACAAGAGCAATTACACTTGCTGACGGTGCTGATGGACAAATTAAAACAATTATAGATACAGCTACATCTGGAACAAATGCAATAACTGTAACACCTACTAATTTAAGAGGGTTTACTAGTATTATATTAAATGCGCCAGGCGAAACAGTTACATTAATGTTCAAAAGTTCTAAATGGAACATCATTGGTGGACACGGTTATTCAGCTAGTTAATTAATTAGGAGATATAATGAGTATTGATGATAAAACATTGTTATCTGAAAGAGAAGTATTAAAAAAAGATTTTGATACACTTTCAGAAAGAATTAGACAAGTTGAAAAAGACCTAGGCACTATGAAAGGAAACTTAAATGCTGTTTATGGAGCTATTCAACAAGTTGATAAACTAATAGTTCTGTCTCAAAAATCTGGAGATAAAATGCCAGAAGAAAAAGAAAGAGCATTAAATTTGGCTACAAGCTAATGAAAAGATTTAAGTCTCATATTAATGAAGAAGATTTAAAAGACTTTGAAGAAGATTGTACATTATACGAAACAAAAAAGGAAAAACAAATGAGAAGTTTTAAACAACATATAAAAGAGGCTCACTATGAAGGTGATGCTCAAGGTGTTGGAACAACAGATAATAATAATTCTGTTGAGGACAGCAGAATTGGCGTTCACAACATAGAGAATCCAGAAGTATTAAAACAAGTTAATGCTTTTGTTGGTTCAATAGCTGATAAAGAGTATATTAATCCAGACCACGCTATTTCTCAATTGAGAGAAAAACTTGCTAGATTAGGATTATCTTTTGGTAACGTAAAACTAGAAGGCAATAATGGTTCAGTAACAGTTGATCTTAAACAATTTGGTGGAAGATTTGGTAAGGATTTAGATACTAAACCTGAAGATGTAATTAATGACGACGGCATAGGCCACAGAAAAGAAGGTGGATTAAAGCTAGAGTTTAACTTTGAAAAATTAAATAATAATACTTCAAAGGTTTACGCTAAGCTAATCTAAGATTAGCAAATGTTTAAACAGGTTACCAAAGAAAATTGGTTATTGTTTGCACAACATCATTATGATAACCCAACTCTGGAAAAAGAGAAGGAGTTTTACGAAGATTTAAAACGTTTTAAATATTTAAAACGACTATTTCGTAAGTACGTATTTACAGGTGAGTTTAATATAAGACTAGTTGTAAATCATATTATAGTGTTACAAAATGTCTTTGGTGTAGAAGCGGCAGTTACATTATTGTTATATAAATTAGATACACGATTTTGGCCAGCTTTAAAATCTGTTTTAGATTATTTAAACTATTTGTATCCACACGAATTACAAGAAGTGGAAGCTGATAAAAAAGTAGAACAAATATTAAAGGGACTATAATGGCAAGTAGAGCTATAGATTTATTGATAACATATAGAGTAATAAAATTACTCGTAACACCTTTTGAAAAACAAGAGGCGTTTGCTATGGGTATTATTGATAAAGATGGCAAAGTATTAAAAAAGAATAAAGATTTAAGAACAGAAAAAGAAAAAAGTTCTTATACTTATTTACACAGATTTATATTTAATCTTAAAAGAATATTAGGTAAAGTAGGTGTAAGTAGTTCCATAGCTTCTTTTGGTGTTGCTTTGGCTTTGTTACTAAAAGAAAATGAAGAAATGTTAAAGCATAAATCCTTAATAGAAAGTACCATCATAACATACTTAAAAGAAACAAATCAATATGATAGACTTTTAAATGATGTGAGAGTAATAAAAGAAAGTAAAGAAGAACCTTTTATGAATTGTTTTGGAATAGATATATATGAAAGAAACGGAGAATTAGTATCAGAATATGAAAACGTTTAAAAATTTTAGAGAAGCAAATCAAACTTGTAAGACTGGTGAGTATTATTGTAATACAGATCAAAAATGTAAACCTATACCGTCAGGTTTTAAAGTTGATGATAAAGGTATGTTGGTACAAGAAGATGCCCCTGTAAATAATGTAGGTGGTGGAAATATTGCAGGAGTAGGAGTAGGTCCTGCTGGTGAGCCTGGTATTGTTGGTCAAGGTTTTGGAAAAAGAAAAAAGAAAAAATCTATAGTTATGGGAATCTTAAAAAGAAACATTAAAGAAAATTTTGATAACAATAATGTTATGTTAAAACAAGTACTAGATAGTTTAGATAAAGTAGATACATTAATAGATTTTAGTAATACTGGTAAAGTAGGTATTCCTGGTGTTGTAATAGGAACTAAAGAACCTCGTAAGTCTTTCAAAGAAAAATATCACATAAAAGAAAAAAAAGATCCACAATTTATAGTATTATATGCAAAAACTCCTAAAGATAAAGTACAACAAAAGGATTTTAATTCAAAAGTAGAAGCAGAAAAATTTGCAAATGAATTAAAATTAAAAAAATACGCATATGTTGAAGTTTCATCTTTTTTAGATTTTATATCAAAAATAACTTGGACTCCTAGATCCGGAAGACCAAATCCTAATTTATAAATGACTAAAAAAACATTTAAGTCTTTTAAAGAGTTTGCAAAGGATTACCTTAAAGAATATGATGATGCTAATTTTTCAGGTGTTGGTGGGTTTTCAATAGGTAGTATGGATGCTATGAAACCAATGGCCGATTTAGGTGATGAGGGCCCCAAAAATCAAGGTATGGGAGATAAAAGAGGTACATTAGCTCAAGATCCTCAAAAGAATATAAAGAAGAAAAAGAAAAGATTTCAGAAATTAGAAAATGAAGATTTGATGAAAGATACAGCTCTATATAAACATATGGTATCTAATGGTATCATAAAACTTAAAGGAGAAAAGTAATGATTAAAATACTAGTATTAATATTGATAGGTATAGTTATTGGTTGGTATATTCCAAGACCAGCTATAGTTGACACAGTTATAAACAAAGTAAAAGACAGTATAAATAGTATTATACAAAAGTTTAAATCTTAAAGGAATACAATGTTAAGTTTATTAGGTACACTATTAGGTTTTGGTACATCAATTATACCATCAATCTTTGATTTTTTTAAAGAGAAATCTAAGAGAGCCGCTGACTTAGAAGAATTAAAACTAAGAGCAGAACTTCAAGCAAGAGGTATAGAGCTTAACATTAAACAAGTTCAAGCACAGGTCGAAGTAGAAGAAGCAAAAGCAAAAGCTGTTGAAACAGCTGGATTATATGCTCACGATGCCTCATTAAAAGGCGGTGCGTTTATTGATGCTATGAGATCGTCTGTTCGACCTGTTGTTACATACGTATTTTTTATTTTATTCGTTACAATTAAAATATGTGCTTTAGTTGCCTATATGAGATCAGGAGTAGGATTTGTAGAATCAATACCAAAACTATGGGACGAAGAAACAGCTGGATTATTTTCTGCTGTTGTTGCTTTCTGGTTTGGTAATAGAGCATTTTCAAAAAAGTAAAAACTAATTAATTATGGACTTTCTTAAACTAGCAGTAGATGTCGGTTTTCCAATAGCAGCTGCCTGTGCTGGTGGTTTCTTTGTATTCTTAACTTTAAAATTTATTTTAGCGTCAGTTACAGGTGATGTAAAGAAACTTAGTGGTATAATTGAAGCATTAGATAATAGAGTTAAAACTATGAACGCTGATGTAATTAGAATAGATACTTTAGTTAGTTCTACATTAAGAATTAGACCTGATGTAGAAAGAATTGGAAGAGCTAACGGTAAAGAGGACGCAAGAAAAGATTAATTATGGGTAAAGATTTAGCAACACTTATTAATCAGTACGGGTTTCCAATCATAGCGGCCTTTGGTATGGGGTATTTTATATACTTTGTATGGAAATGGGTTACTACAGAAATCAAACCAGTAATGAGTGAGACTAGTAAGACACTAATAGCATTGGTGGATAGAATAAGAATGCTAGATAATGACCTTATCAGACTAAACACAAAGTTAAATCTTATATTAGAGTACCAAGAAGAGCAAGAAAAAAATAAAAAAGACAAGTAAATCAATCAGTTTATATAAATATAGGTATGAAAGCACTATTAAAAATAGTGTTAGTAGCCGCTTTTGGTTATAGTTATTTGATAACTACTGGCACCGCAGGTCCTTTACCTGATTACAATTTCAAAAGTCCAGCTTTCAATGGAAATGGATACAGTACACACGAGTTAACTAAGTACAACTTAGAACAAACTCGAGCAAAAGAAATCCAACAATCTATTGAAGCAAAGGCTGCAGCATTAAAAGCTGAAGCTAAAAATACACCTATTAATCAATTTATGGTTAATTTAGAGTCTAGGATTTATGCTCAGATTAGTCAGAACTTAGCAACAGCAATGTTTGCTGATGGAGCCTCTACATCAGGTTCAATGAACTTTCAAGGCAATACTATATTCTGGCAAAAGAACGGAACAACAAGTATTACATTAATGGTAACTGATACACTTGGTAATCAAACAACAATTGAAGTGCCACTAGGACAGTTTACTTTTAATTAATATGATAAAAATATTTTTAACAATAACATTATTGTTGTTATCAAATTGTGCAATATCACAAAAGGCAGGGTTGGAAACTAAACCTGAAGTTACTGAAATGAAATTGCAAAAAGAGTTTGATAGTATACCAGCACCAGCACAAAAAAAAATTACTGTGGCTGTGTATAGTTTCCAAGATAAAACTGGTCAAAGAAGAAACACTCCTAATGTAGCAAGTTTTTCAACAGCAGTAACACAAGGTGCTGAACCATTCCTT
>Ga0209500_10001717_pt1 | contig 16158 bp, 9 predicted proteins | sample S_140212_EF_Meta_FD_187323 | JGI IMG/M metagenome (GOLD analysis project Ga0209500, IMG submission 187323) | Freshwater microbial communities from Lake Simoncouche, Canada to study carbon cycling - S_140212_EF_MetaG (SPAdes) (version 2) | ecosystem: Environmental > Aquatic > Freshwater > Lake ... | reverse complement strand
AAAAATAATAGTGCTTCCTTCGATCAAATTATATCCATCAACGCTGTATCCAATTGCGCCATTGACATTACTCAACGCATCGGTTTGATTAAGGTCAATAATGTCAACTGGTTGTTTTCCTTGGGTACCAAAATTAAATAATCTTGTTCCGGCACGATATTCTAGGATAGGCCTACGAGCGCGGAAATTATTGTCTAATACCGGGGTTGTGTTGTTATATTCAGCACTGGCTGTAATTGTATCAATATGGAACCAACGGTTGCTACGAGTCCAGGCATTAAGGTCTGGACTGGCACGATTAATAGTCAAGTAGTCGGGTATTAGCGGTTGATTTAAACTACCATCAAAATTACCAAAATCGTAGGGAGTGGTATCGTAGGGAATAGTTAAACTATCTGTGTAGATTTCTGGAGTTATAAAAGAAGTAACTGGCAACAACTGGATAGCTGTACCTACTCCTTCTACATAGTATTCATTATTTTGGTATTCAGTAGGATACACATTACCACGAAATATAATTTTCATACCATTGGTTAACGTTACACCATTAGGACTAGTGTAGGCAGGTGATCCAATAATGGCATCAACATCAATTGTGGTTGACATGTCAAGATCAATTATGTTGAATCTTCCAACTATTTCTGGGTCAGTACCATCTTGGTAAAATAAAATATTTTTGTCGGCTGTTAACAACGGAATCTGTTCAAAAAATCCATCGGCATTTTTGTACCAACCGGTGCTGGAATATTCAGTACCAAATCCAACTGTAAACTTATTGTCAAGATCTACATTTTGTACAAACTGTAATGACATATAGGTTCCGCCACCGCCTTCGGCAGTAAGGTACTGTATACGCCATACGCTGTATTGCGTGGCCTGATCGGTAATAAATGTAGTCTGAGAAAAAGTAGTTGAGTCAAACGATCCAATTCCACTTTCTACATTGCCAGCATTATTCAATGGATCAAAGAACGTAGTTTGTTGCCAACCGCCGGTATTAGGATCTGAATTTTGATTAATAAATGCTATGGTACGATTTTGCAAATTTGTAATACCATCAATGCCATTACGATTAGTTGCAAAAAATGGTTCTAAGAATTGATTATTGATTTGATCAAACTGTAATGTAGTGACTAGATCTACTGTGCCGATGCTGGGCATGTTGTAATAGAAATTCTGTGCATCAGCCATGGGCACGTTGAATGTAATCGTGCCAAGATCTTCGCCATTGTTTTCTACACCCAATACATCTCTGCTGCTGATGTTAGGAGTGGCAATTACACGGCCATCAATTCCTGGGTCGGACTGTATCCAAAACCCTGGGCCGGTTGTACGTGGAACAGCATAGTCAAAGCTACCAGGTTCATTGGTAATCAGTCCTGAGCTAAAATCAGTAGTGTCATAGGGTTGGGTCGCTCCTGGATTGACCACTGTAAATTGCCCACGCAGATTAAATTGTATATCATTGCAGTAATACAATGTATCAGGTGCGTCTTGTGGTACTGTAAATGTAATCAGGCCACCACCGGCACCGTTGTTAAACACTCCATCTGAATATATGTTTGTGGTTCCTAGACTGGGTTCAGTCTTGATATAGAATGACCATGGAAAAGTTTGAGTTAAATTAAACACATACGTATTGCCACGAATTAAAGTTAATGGTGGATTGGGAGAATAATCAATATTCCAACTACTGGTATCGTTGTTAGTTACACGTAAGTCGATTGTGTCTTTTCCATTTTGTGCTACATTAAAAGTATAACTTCCACCACGTACCAAGGTAAGTGCAGGATTGGAACCAGTTATCCCCGAAAATGTGTACACTCCATTGGCTCTAGTAACAGTAAAACTGTCGGTGAGTGGAATTCCAGTGGCCGATATATCTACTGCCAGAGGGCCGCCTGGTAACCAATAGTATTGGGCGTAGTTTACAAACTTATCAAAATCAACAAATGGATCCCAGGTGTAATAGTCGCTAGTATAAAGTCTTTGAGGATTATCAGTATAGGCACCTTGCAACTGGAGGCCATTGTTGATTCCAGGATATGTTATTGCGTCAAGCACACGAGCACTATCTACTGGATCAATTTGTACTACTCCAGGTTCAAGTTGATAATCTGTGCGAGTTTTTGTAGGTTCAACTACATATTTGTCATTGGCATTGACCCCAGGGCCAACTCGACGACCAATAAATCCTTGTGTTTGATTATACTGCGGATTTTGTATCAGTTGATCTAAAGTAGCAGCCAGGAATTGTCGATTTATCGGAGTCTGAAATATTTCTGGCAGAAACTCTACACTGCGAACTTGTTTCATTAAATTACTCCGCTGCCTGGGGCAGTCTGTAGATTAGTACTGGTCAAGGCAGTAATGACCTCTATGTCATTTACTGTGGCTCCATTAACAAAAATTTGATTAGGGGCTGATCTAATTTCGTATAGATCACCAAAACTTTTTTGACTATTCAACGGAACTAATACCACACTGCTTACAACATCGCCAATGTTTTGGTGTATGTAGGCCGACAGTTCACTAAAATAAAATGTATCGCCAAAGTTCCAATTGGCTAGATCAAAATAAGCATTCATGTTAGACACTACTAAATTTTTAATAGTGCTGGTACTGGCTGTGCTTCCAGCTGCACGGATTACTTTAATTGTAGCTCTCAGAGCCGAATCAGCTTTTTGTCCAAACAATGGTTGGAAATCCACACTGTTAAGAATCATGTTGTCTGATATCATTTTGTAATTTTGTAGACCTTGGTAGGCAGTATTCAATTGATCAATAGTGGGTGCAGTTGGTTTGGTCACTGTGCCGGTGGTATCTTGCAACCAATTGATATAGGCGGTATAGTAAGCATTGGTGACTATATATAAATCAATGATGTTTGTAGATCCAGGATCAATTCTACTGGTCAGTGGGCTATTGTGACGATACTGGAAGTATAAATCTTGCCGGCCCACTTTGGCTTGATATCCGTATGTCTGGGTCAATACTGGGTTGTCGAGACTGTCCACACTTAAAATATAAAATATTTGATTGGCTCCATAGGAATCTGTTTCTCCGTAGGCATAAAAGACCTGGCCTGTTATATACTGGCTTTGTACCGCTTGTATGTCTGCCATAGTTGCATAATCACTATTAACGATTCCTGCCTCAATTAATAGATAACGTTGTAAATTATCAAAGTCTACTGTGGCTTGAAAGAACACATATTTCTGATTAGAATCAACCAATGGTGCTACAATGTCATTAAAGAAATCTGGGTTAACTGGTGCAAGGTCTCCGCCGGTTCTATCAAAACTGACCACAACTTGGAAGTCATCGACCAACCCATCACTGAGCACAGGTTGATCAATAATAGTTACTATATTGTCTGAACCCATTGGTACTGAACTATCAGGCCGACTGTTGACTTTAAGGATATTGATGTAGTCGCGGATCACTGTGCCAGTTCTACTATCATAGATAGGGTCACTGGTATAAAAGAAAAATCTGGTTTGCAACACGCTGCCAAAATAGTATTCTAAACTTCTTGAAGATACTGTGTACACCGATCCATTGAAGGTAGCTTGTATTAGCCATGACGCATCAAGATTAGTGCCTGTGGTGCTTTGTGCATTGGCCAAACTAAAGTTGGCATCTACAGCAAGATTGTTAGAAGTGATCAAATACCAAGTATCGGTAAGATTGTTATAACCCAGACCAAAATTTTGATTAAGTGAAATTTGTTCGACCACACTTTGTTGAACACTGGTAGGGATATCTGTGGTAAACACAGGAATCACCTGTACAGGAATTGCTCCAGTAGGCACAAAATTATTTAAAACCACTGGGCCTAGGCCCGACGGCAAATTGCCTAAACCTTGTGCTGTACCTGCTAGATAAACTGCTGTAGGGCTAGCCCATATTGTGAGCTTTTCGTCTGGCTGGGTAGGTGTGCCAACTGCCAACCGATTAGTGGCGGTAAAATAATATCCTGTGGGCGCTGCAAACTGTACTAGACTGCCCTCTGTAATATATTTGCCGTTGTTGCTGGTAAAGCTGCCGATGGACACAGGATTTCCTAGTGCATTTTCAAAATAGCCTGTAGTTTCATTTGTGATTGCGGTACTTTGATGCCAGGTATAATTTAATACTGCAATGTTGGGACGCGGAAAATTAGCATAGTAAAATTGTTGTAGGCCCGCACCAACTGTCAATGGAGCAATTTGATTAATTACTGCGTCTGAAATATTATTAGCAGTCAACCATGAAAACTGAAAACTCTGCAGAGCATTGGATTCATATAAAGCACCGTCGCTGGCAAAAATATTTGTACTAGAATATTTTCCTGTGCCATCTACTAGGTCAAGATATCGACTGGTACCAATTGAAGCACGATTAATGGCTGTGCTTTTGAGAATGCTGTTGTATTGTGTGAATGGAAAGTTGGTATAGTCTTCACCATTGACCATGCGATTCTGTGTATAGTATCGAGCTGGAGCACGTTGTTTAATTTCTTGTATGGTTTCACGTGCCTGAGCATTGGTCACCGGCTCAGTGATGCCGCAGGTAAATGTAATTGTTTCAATTTGTCCTGTGCGGCTTACATAACTGATAGGCACAGTTACGCTTTGCATTTCTACTGGGTTGATAATATATTGTAGGCCGTTGCTGGCTCGCACATAGGTACGAAATGTGCCCACAGGTATCGTAGCAAATATACCATCACCAAAGTTTAAGGTAATCTGATCATTGGTTCTACTGGTTACACTATAGATATCTCTTGTGCCGGGTGCTAGTTGTTCCACTGCGGCTGCATAGACACTTTGTACTCGTTCCCAGAAGCCTGCAACATTACCTAGGTTATCTAGCTGATATAACCATATGTCGGTGTTGTTGATGCCTTCTATGTTAATATCTACAGCACGATTGTCGATACGCTCGGGCAAGTTAAAATCTTGGTTTTGCAACACTCCTTGTTTGAACAAGAAGAAAAATCCTGTGTTGGCACTAAGATAACCTTGCTGGTCATTGCGGAACAACACGTTGAATTGTCCATTGGGCAGCGGAGGAGGTTCATAAACAAAATCTGCACCAGCAGAAGTAGCATTAATTACTTCAAATGGCATGTTGACTGTGTCAATAGTAGAAGTATAAGGAATTACCGGAAGGTAACCCGGAACCAAGTTGATCGTATACTCTTGTGTGTCTATTCCTAGGATCGCTTGACGATTACCAGGATTACCAAACTTTTGTGTGTTAACCAACGACGCATTAATGATAGTGGTAAATTGTTCTTGCCAGTTAAGATTAGTTGGGTCTGCCCAATTAACAGTAAGGTTGGCTAGATTAATACCATTGAAATCTATAATATTTTCTGTGGTGCTGACTGAAAATACTTTAAGGTACCCTGACGCTTCGGTGTTACGCTTGGCTGTATAACTGACCAAATTTGCAAGTCTAACAACGCTGTCTCTACGTTCGGCTGTGTCTAAATAATTTTCACGTGTGTTTAAATCTGTGCGGAATGCCAGACTTTGTCCCATAAAGGCCATGACGTCAAGCAGAGCAATAAACTCGCTGGACTCAATATAATCGTTGAATGTTTCTGGGTAATATAGGCGTAAGTAGTCTACAAAGCTCTTACGCAAGGTTTCAAAGTCATAACTTTGAAAGTCTGCTTCGCGATAAGTTTGATAGATTCTTTTCCAATCTTCAACGCCAAAAATCGCAGTTTGTCTTGAGGTTGTGGCCATATGTGTTCCCAGTTCTAGTATTTATGGATCAAATAATCTGGGTAGTTAAACGTAACTGGCTCGGCGTTGTTGTTGATCAAAAAACAAGCTAAATTGTTGTGCTGAAGTACTGGGCACAACTGCTAGGCCTAGCTGAATTAAGATACCGTTTTGTTGAGGAAATACCTGTATACCGCTGACAAAAAGCCTAGGATCGCCGGCGCATACACGCTGTATTTCTTGATAGATAACCTCTAGTGTTTCGGTGGTTTGATTTTCAAACAAATAATTCCAGATCACGGTGCCATATCCGGGCTTGCCAGGCATTTCGCCTTGACGTATGTTAAAAGCGTTGAGTAAATCAATTTTAATCAAATCAAAATCCACCGCTGTGAACTTTTTATTTTGACGTATTGTGTTGAATCCAATGAATGTAGGCATCTTGTATTTACTCTATTACCCTAACTGACTTACAGCACTTCTGGCCTGGGCCAATATACTGCCGGCCTGTCCTTGTACCTGACTAATCAATGCGGTTCCTTGGCTTTGCAATTCTTGAAGCTTATTTTGTGCAGCAGTAATGTCTAACGCTGCACTGATAGATGCTGTATCTGGCAAGTTTGACCCGAGCCCAGGTACGGGTATTTTGCTACTGCCAAATATTTTAGTCATGGCCACATCTACACTGGCTCGATCTACGGTATTAACAAATCCAGCAGCTTTCTTTACATCAGCTACCAAGCTGTCACCGGCTCCGCTTAACAGGCTACTCACATCTAGATTACTAAAATCTGGCAACTTGGATGTTAGATCGCTAATGCTAGGAAGGTTAGCAGTCAACGCACCAATGTCGGGTAACTTAGATGTCAACGATCCTAGGCTTGGTAATCCTGCTGTCAATGAATCTAAGTTTGGCAATCCTGCTGTCAATGAACTTAAACTGGGCAATCCTGCTGTCAATGAACTTAACCCACTAGTCAATGTGCTGGCGGCTGTGGAAGCAAACTGCGATGCTTTGCCTAGTATGTTCATAGCAGTTTGGACTGATGGTAATCCAGAAGTTGTGCCAGATAATAACGAACCTAGATTGGGTATGTTAGAAGCTAGTCCAAGACCAATAACACCAATACTGGCCAGAGTGGAACTAGATTGATTTGTTGATGCACCACCACCGCCAGCTGGGGTTGCGGCCCACTGTGCTGTGAGTCCTGTGCCATATCTACTAGAATTTGTAACCAATGCTGCTATTTGACCATTTGCGTCATTGGTCACAGTTGTAGTAGCCGATGTTAGAGCTTGATTAGTGCCGGTATATACCAGGCCTCTCACAGCCGACACCGATTGTGTAACTGGGGTTTTAATCACGCCAGCGGCTTGTAGGCTACTGTATCCATTTTTCATCAAGATTGCTTGTGCATTATTTTGTGCGTTAATGTTATTAAGGAACGCTGTTAGACTATTAATACCATCTAGACCAGTCCATATGCCTGGTGCACTGAGCACATCAACTAGGGTGCTGGAACCATTTTGTAAAAATTGTTGCCAAGTACCAGGCTTAACATATCCGGCCATTTCTAATTGTTGACAACTAAATCCATAACGACCAACTCCAGTTTCGTTGGTTATTACGTCGGCAGCCTGGTCTACATTGTTGGCCACTTGGGCCATGAGTGACTGTGTTTGACTAGAGGTCAATGATCCTATAGCAGGTGCTGTAAATCCTGTGCCACTGATTTCGGCTATGTTGGCTTGGGTTACAGGATTTTGTAAAGGTACGTTAACCAATGAAGGAATACTGGCAGTTGCAGGTAATCCATTAATAATTGCTAAGATTACAGTGTCGTCAACTCCGGCAGTACCACGGTCTAATCTGCTTAGTGCAAATTTGGCCAAGGCCGAAGTTGTACCGCTGACACTTTGTCCAGGAAGAAATCCTACTAGAGCACCAGCGGCTACCTGACTATAAAATGTCTTATCAGCCTGGGCCTGTGTAGTACCTTCGGGGGCCTGCATAGTAAAAGTAGCACCAGATGGAAGAGTGTAATCAAATTGACTCATTATGTGGCTGTGATTGTGACATCTGGCGGAACCTCAGGAGCGTCTGGAGGTGGCGTAGGAACTCCACTAAATTTAATTGAGGTTGATACGCCTTTGTTGTGGTAAGGATATGGTTCGTGCGTAGGAGCACGGGTTACTATACTATCTAGTTTGGTTGGTTGAGCCACCCACCCTACTGTAGAATTAAATTCTACGTCAGGCATCAGATACTTAGTAAGCCCTTTTGGTGTTTCAACTGCAATACTTGGGCCACCATTAAGTTGTATTTTGCTACCGTTAAAACTTAATTCTGATTGTGCAGCCCAACTTCCTAACTGACTGCTGATAGCCAGGGTGCCAGAACTTTTTAATCCAATAGTTCCTTGACTGAACATAGTCAATGAACCTTTGTTGGATACACTAAAGTCGCCATCGCTTTGCAGGGTAGTGCTGGTCATGCTTTTAACATTAAACTTGCCTCCAGCAAACATGTTGATATCTTCGTCGGCATGTAAATTTATAGTGCCCTGTGATCTTATATTAACACTATTAGTGGTATAAACATCAAGTGTGCCTTCTTGTCCTAGTTCGATCCAGCTTTGACCATTGGCATGACAAATGTATAAACAATTGCCATCATCACTCATGGTGATTTGATGACCTTTGGCTGTACGTATTCTGACTAGATTATCTGCCCCTGATAGATCGCCATCGTCCATGACTAAAGTGTGGCCGCCGCGACGACCGATTATTGAAATATCTTCTAATTTTACTTTACCAGACTCTAGTTGTTGTTGTATTTTTTCATCGGTAAGGCCGCCTTGGTAAATTGCACGACCTGGTGTACTAATACCATAACAGTTGCTAGGACTTTCACGTTGACTTGAACTTGCTATACTTCCACGTATGTTATCAGCAGCAAGACCTTGTTGAAACAATATACCTGCTACGTAACTTTGTATTGGTTTTGGTTGATCAAAGAATTTGGGATTGTTTTCAATGGCGGCATTTTTAACATTGATTTCTGTAACAGGTAATTGTGTCGCATCTTTAAAATAAGTTTTTTGACTAGCATTAGCCGTTTGAAAATTCTTAACGGCACCAATTGCTGGAATCATGTGGTTAGCACCATGGGTCGGAATGCATCCAACATAGTAACCTTGCTTGGGATCGCCGCCCACAAAGAAACACAATACACTGACGCCAATATCAGGAGGAGTAAACCACATACCATAACTGTTTGTGTTGCCTGGGTATTTTCCTACCCCAGCACTGGTGCCCGACTGTGGGGTGGCTCCATAAAATGGCGGACAATAACTAACAGTCCTCCATAGACTTTTATCAGTAAGATTAGGCTCACCGGTTTTTGTAATTGCACCAAATTCTTCAATATAAACTTGTAATCGGCCACTACGAATGTTATCAACATTATTAACTACAATACCGATATACGGACCCATTTCCGCAGGTTGGCCGCCACGGTCAAATTTATATCCTTCGGGGCGTCCTCGACTACGTTGTACGTTCTCTGCCATTATGCGTCATCCTGTGCTATTAATTGTGATTCGGTATTTACTCCAGCACTGGTGTCATCCCCTGCTAATCCAGCATTATAATCAATATCGCCAGTGGAAGTCGGGTCTCCTGGTTCTGCTGCAGGTTGTGGACTTGCTGAGTCGTTTTCATTAACATTCTCGTCTGTTTGTTCGCCAGGCCCATTTTCTAAATCTTGAGCATCTGCTTGGCTTTGTGGAATTCCTGTCTCGCGAGGATCCAACGATCCAAGCAGACTTCTTGTTGCTCCGGTTAATGCCCCGGTTGCTTTTCCTAATAGTCCACTTAACAGATTTGCACCGCCACGACCGTCACTTGCAGCTGATTTTGGTGTTGTACGTTGTAACAATGTACCTTTAATATTTTGTGTAAATTTTCCTTTGACAAATTCACTTGTACATTCATTAAAAATATACACATAACTTTCGTTAAGAGGTTTTCCTTGATTATTAATTTGATTGGTGTTTCTGTTATTGACATCCATAAGTCCTGTGCTCAGGTCGTAGTCGGTAGGAGTATTGACTACAACTTCAAACAATATCTGTTGGCTGTCCATATTAATTGTGCCGTCAGGCAAAAATGCGTTGGCATTGAAACTATTTTTACCCGGAGCCGAAAAAGATGCTTCGCCTTGTTGTAGCCACGCCGGATCTCCAACAATAGTTAATCTAGCTTCGGCCAAGTCTGCTGGATTGTACAGCGAATCGGCCAAGTTGGCTGCCGGTTCATTGGTTCTTAAATCAGCCCCTTGACTGGTTTGTCCACTACGAGGTTGGTGGTTTGCCTTGGCCCCTGTAGTATTTGCTGTATTTTGTGTTCCACCAGATAATACATAGGTGTAGGCAGCATTATACTGTTGCTCATAGCTTATTACCTGTGTATTTTGTCCTGTGAACCAATAGTTATATTGTTTTTGTGGTCCTCTATATTGAGGTTGAGTAAAATAGTTACTGTTGGTTGCAACAAGTCTAAATGGACTTACAATATATTTTACGTTATAGGCATAATCATTACGTTTAGGATCATACTTGATAGGTGTGGCTTCTACGTTAATTTTAAACCAAGTGACATCCTTTTTGGTGCCGCTGTTGGCTTTTTGTTTTTGTGAGTTTTCTTCTACAGTATCTTTTGCTTGGTTTCTTATGTACTCACTATTTCGCACAATCTGTTCTATAACTTGTACGATTTGTTGACCCGCGGTTATTGTAAGAATTCTAGCGTTAGGATCTGCTGATTGTTTTTCAGGAAGTTTGTCTGCGGCGGTTTTTGCTATTTGTGGACTGGTGTTTTTAAAATCAACTCCGGGAACAGTAATTTTTGCTTGTTCGATACTGACATCTGTAAATTCTACACTGTACACGTCAGCTACGGTATAAATTTTTTGGTTGACTAGGTCTTTTTGATATTGGTTTAATGCTTCTATTAATCCTTTACGTATAGTTAATTTTGGACTTGGTGCGGCAGATGCCTTAGGCGGTGCATCTGGTGGAGTGTTTCCATTGCCGTCTTGCTCTTGCTTTTCTTCTTCTGTTAAAGTTTTTGCTGTTGGTGTTCTTGATGGAGCAACTTCAGCACTGCCGGCTAGGGCATCTTTGACTGATATGGCACTTAATTCTACATTATAGGGAATAGTTCCACGACTTTGGCCGACTGCAACATTATATTGCGGTGCGGTGGCTTCAATTTCATATTCAACTAGTTTGTTGGCTACTTTAAAATTAATTTTATTAATGGCCATTGGATAATATTTTTCTACCTGTGCTGTGCCAGATGTAGGCACGACACCAGGAACGCCGGGAATATTTCCAACAAAATTAGTAACGCCATTTGATTTACCGGCCTGTACCAAATTGCCATTTGCGTCATATCCAAAAAATTTAATTACCAACAAATACAGTGCAGCTGCAAAATTTTTCTTTTTACCTTCGGCACCCAAATATTGTTCTACTGCCTTGTCAAGGTTATTCAGTAATGTGATTCCGTTGGGCTCAACTAGAGTCATTTTAATTGTGTTTACATTGTGTGCGGCATTGGTTCCTTTGCCCATGGCAGTGGATTTCAGTTCAATTTTATCAATGTAATAATCGTTTTTAAAATATGGATTACGACCGGTTATTGGTGCACCACCACTTTGAAACAATAATTGGCTGCCAGATGGGGTAAATTTTTTATTCTTAACCATGGCATTAAACGCTTCTGGTTTCATTAAGTACACCGATGCTTGATATGTATAACTGGCATATTGGTCAAGCACGTTGGCCTGGGGCACAATTGAGCCTTCACCAAATACATTGCTGGAAGCCTGTGTTGCAGCGGCTGTGGCACTTGGTGATGGACCTGGGGAGTCGTCACCGCCTTGTTGACCGGTTCCTGCACCAACTCCGCCTTCGGTGGGTGCTACAACTGCGTTGTTTAGGTCTGCAGGGTAATACAAGTCCCCATACTCATTTTTTCTAATATTAGATATTTGTCCAGTTTCGTCTTGTATGGCATATCCGTTGGATCCATTGTCGGGTGTTGTAGCTTGGCTTTCGTTGATTGTTACTATAGGAGATGCAATATTAGTATTGGTGTTTGGAATTGGGTCGCCAGCTTTCCAGTCTGCTGGTAAAAATTGTGTTTCTACATTAGACATGTTAGAATCCTAACACTGTTTTTAATGTATCACTCTTGGGCAAATAGATTGCAGTGCCAGCCTCAAAGTCCATAGGCGGTGCTGTTAGGGTATTAGGATTGCGTTGATAAAATACCCACCACAGACCAGCATCACCATACAAGTCAAATGCCAAAAGGTCTGGACGATACCGGAACGTGGTATTGATGGTAAACAGGAGATCATCTGTTTCCTTGGGTATGGGTCTGTTGACCATGACATCCAGGAAGAATTGACTGTATCCTGTAGTAAAGTATGGACTAGTAGAAGTATAATTTCCAGCCATTACCAGAATCCTTTCTTAAGTAAACTACCATTGCTAAAGTCTCTGAGACTAAACTGTTGGCTGACCTGTTGACGAGTCTGCACAGGCAATAGCGAAATATCTATGTCTATTTTACTAGGTACATAGGTAGGATTGTTTAGTAAACTTCGCAACGGAGCTGGTATATCATTTTGTGCACCTATTGGCAAAAAAGCTGCTGCCAGTCTAGTCACTGTTGGTGACACAGCGTTGAGAGTGGTAGAATACAAATTTTGTAGGGGTTGCAGGTTCAATCCTAGATTGTTAGGCGAACCGGAACTTATATAATCTACTCCGTCAGGCAAGTTGTAGCTAAAACTAGTAACCACACAAGGATGATTATTAAATTGATAATCACCCAGGCCGCTCAGGAACACCAGTGGTGGAGGACTTCCACGCTGTGCATCTTGACCGTAGAACATTTTTGTTACACTCCGGAAAAAATGTATCACTGCCAACACATAAGCCGCATCGGATGTGCTCTGTGCTGTAAATGTTGCTTTCAATGAAACAGCATCAGTGTAACTATTTTTGTAAAAATAGCCACGATAATTGCTATGGGTTAAATCATAAGTGTCGTAGTTGGCCTTGTAGGCTGTGCCAATTGTTGGAGTGTATGGAAATACAACCCCGTTGGTAACTTTTAACGGTTGTAGTAATCCAGCATCTGCAGCCTTGTACAGGTATGTGGCTCCGGGTGCCAGTCTTAAAGTTACACGCCAGTCAGTGTTAACTACCTGTTGTGTTAGTGCGTTGTTTGTTGGTTGATCATTGGCCTGGGCCGCACCCACAACTGCTCGAGCCGCACTTGCACCGGCTGCAGCAAGTCCAGACAACGCACCGCTTAAACCGCCCAATGACGGTAATGACGGAAGGTTAAATCCTGTTGTAGGGTCAACTGTAGGGTCAACATCTGTTGCGTTTTCTTGAATATCAGCCGTTGGTACCGCAGGATTTTCACCGGCAGCCAATTCTGGATCTACAGCAGGATCAACTGGGGTCGCTTCAGTCTGAATTTCGTCAGCAGGAACCGGCGGGTCGTTTTGCTCGCCGTAGCCCGATGTGTCTTGTACTTCATCCATGTTTATTTTCCTATTATATATTTACCGCGAAAATAAACCACCCAGATAATGATTTAAAGGTTGACAACTGTGGGTTTTATGCTACAATAAATATATTATTAGGAGATTCGTTAGTGTCAACTACACCCACAAGAACACCAGCAAAAACCAATTATCTCAACAACAGAGATATCTTAAAACAAATACACCTTAGCAAAAATACATATTGTTCATACACAGATCCTGTAACGGATCACCAATATGATATCATTTTGCCCACGTTGGCCAAGATCAATCAACGCACTATCGCAGAAGCAAGGCGCAATCGTGCTGATCGTTTTAAACGTGAAGGCGTTATCGTAGACCCAAAAAAGATTCCAAATACTGATCTAGTGTTTAGAATTACCTGTTGGGACCATATACCAATGGCACCCAAAAAGGTACCTAAATCGGCTACAAAAAAGAAAAAAATTGAGGATATTTTTGAACTTGAATTATCAGAGGAAGACGATCCTTTGGCCGAATTGCTGGACATCCCGGTATTGGACGAGAAGCATGTACGTTTAAATTTTCCGCCATTTTACCATTATCGTTTAGACGAAAATAAACAGCCGTTTCAAGTAGGTAAAAGTCACTGGCGTGGTGATTTTGAAACAGGCGAGTTCTCTAAAGACCACGGGCAGGCCACACGCACACTAGCCACCATGTATATAAAGTTGTGTGAACGCTATGCTACTCGTAGTAACTGGCGTGGCTATACCTACAACGAAGAAATGCGTGGACAAGCCTTGTTACAGTTGAGTCAGATTGGTCTACAGTTTGATGAATCAAAAAGTCAAAATCCATTTGCTTACTATACAGCAGCCATTACGAACTCGTTTACTCGCATTTTGAATCTTGAAAAGAAAAATCAAAATATTCGTGATGACATGTTGGAGCAGGCTGGATTAAATCCAAGTTGGACTCGGCAAAACGCAGGTAAAAAGAATCCTAACTTTGGTGCTGTGGTTACAAATATTGACATTTCTGAATACAACGACGAAGTCTAACCAGACGAGTTGCAAAACTCGTTTTATTCCTGTATACTATAATCTATGAGTCTATTTAAAAAAGTAGCAGTCTGTACCGATATCCACTTTGGCCTCAAGTCAAACAGCCTACAACACAATCAAGATTGCAGTGATTTTATTGATTGGTTTATTGAAACTGCCCGAGCAAACGGGTGTGAAACCGGCATGTTCTTAGGCGACTGGAGCCATCAACGTGCAGCCATTAACATGCAAACGCTACAGTATAGCCTGCGTAGTCTGGAAAAACTGTCGGCGGCGTTTGATCGTTTTTACTTTATTCCAGGCAATCACGACTTATACTATCGAGACAAGCGAGATATCTATTCAACAGAATGGGCCAAGCACATACCCAATATCCAAATTGTTAACGATTGGTTCCAAGACGGTGATGTTATAATCGCTCCTTGGCTAGTCGGTGATGATCATAAACGCATACCTAAGATGTCGGCAAAGTATATGTTTGGGCATTTTGAGTTGCCACACTTTAAAATGAATGCCATGGTAGAAATGCCAGATCACGGCGAAGTCAAGGTTGAGAGCTTTGGCGGATTTGATCGGGTGTTTAGTGGACACTTCCATCTTAGACAACAGAAAAAAAATATTAACTATATCGGCAACTGCTTCCCGCACAACTATGCTGATGCTGGTGATGCGGATCGTGGCATGATGATACTTGAGTGGGGATCTGAGCCGGTGTATCATGCATGGCCCGGACAACCCATGTATCGTGTGCTTAAACTGAGCCAGGTTATTGATAATGCACCCAAAATACTTGTGCCCAATATGCATGTTCGTGTAGAGTTAGACATCGACATCAGTTACGAAGAAGCCAACTTTATCAAAGACACATTTGTTCGGGATTACAACCTAAGAGAAATGGCCCTGATTCCTGTTAAAAGTTCAGCAGTAGACACCGACATGTCACCAGGCGAAGTCAAGTTCGAAAGTGTGGATCAGATTGTTACTGATCAATTGACCAATATTGAAAGTGAATTTTACGATCCTAAGTTATTGTTAAAGATCTATCAGAACCTATGATATATTGTATATGGTATCCAAGTGGTGGCTTTGGACATTTTATCAATGGTATTTTAAATTTGTACGGCAACGGATTTAAACGTCCAACTGATGACAAAATAACCTTTAGCCCAACTGGAGACAGCCACGGCCTAGACCTTGTTGCTCCAAAATACACAGAAAATTATAATTATGAATTTGATTCTGATTGCAATTATAGTGTGCTAATAGATTTAGGCATCAACTCTACCAGCCGCAACTTTATACAGCACTTTCCAACAGCAACAATTATTAAAATGTGTTATACTAACCAATGCTGGCCTGTGGTAGCCAAGACCATGATCGTCAAGGCCATGGCATCGTCGATTGAATCAGAACTAGCAGTAGACACCACGGCATGGAGCACAGACCTGCCCTGGGCACAAAGAGAAAAATATTTTTTATTTTTACGTGATCATGGCTTGCGAAATGCATGGCTGCCCGAAGATGGAATCAACTGTATTTCCATTGATTCACTGATTGACTATGACAAATTAAAAAATCTTATCGAACGTGCAGGGCCCAAACTAAGTGATTTCAAAGAACTGTGGAACAACTGGTATATCAGCAATGAAAAATATTTTGCTCCGGTGATTCTGGCTCAACAAATTATTGAAAAAATTAAAAATCATGAAAATTTAGAATTAGACAACATCACAGATACATGGACACAGGCTGTTGTTTATTATTTTATATGGGTGGA
>Ga0209500_10001716_pt1 | contig 16161 bp, 21 predicted proteins | sample S_140212_EF_Meta_FD_187323 | JGI IMG/M metagenome (GOLD analysis project Ga0209500, IMG submission 187323) | Freshwater microbial communities from Lake Simoncouche, Canada to study carbon cycling - S_140212_EF_MetaG (SPAdes) (version 2) | ecosystem: Environmental > Aquatic > Freshwater > Lake ... | reverse complement strand
GTTTAATAACAACAGTACAAAATAAGTTGTTGACAAATTATGTGGTTCATGTATAATACACACATGTTCTTTAAAAAGTTGTAGAGTTAATTTTTGCTCCGTTCGTCTATCGGTTAGGACGCTGCCCTTTCAAGGCGGAAAGACCAGTTCGATTCTGGTACGGAGTACCATTTGTTTTGCTGACGTAAGCCATTGAGTAAACGTCAACTCTAAGTAACTATGTACATAAACGGTAATGCTGCAGCTAATTCCGTTGAGCATAGCAAATAGTGCGTCAGCAAAACAAATGGTTGTTTGGAGGTATAACTTAACGGCTAAAGTAACTGGCTTTTAACCAGTAAATCAGAGTTCGATTCTCTGTACCTCTACCAAAAGAAATTGGAGATGCCGCCGTAATGGTATGGCAGGAGACTGTAAATCTTCCGACTTAGGTCACAATAGGTTCGATCCCTATCATCTCCACCAAATCCCGTTACTACTTTCGTTAAAGTAGCGTTTGATTAGCGATAGAGATCCGGTGGCAGAAAACCGTTAGCGGAGTAATCCTGAATCTGATAGGCAGTATCTCTCTGCACACAGACGTTAGAATAAAAGAGATGGACAGAGTAACCGCTCAATTAAGGGCTTGTTTGGAAACAAGTAGCTTATCCTAATTTTGGTTTCAAAGTGTTCACGGACGCACGCTAGCTTGTCACGCTAGAAGAAGGGGATCGTTACCCCTTGAGACCGCCAAATATTCCAGAGTAGCACAGCGGTAGTGCAGTTGACTGTTAATCAATTGGTCGTAGGTTCGATCCCTGCCTCTGGAGCCAATATTGGGGACGTGATGGAATTGGTATACGTGTTGGTCTTAGAAGCCAAATTTTGTGAGTTCGAGTCTCACCGTCCCCACCAATTCGCCCTTTTAGTATAATGGTATTACGCCTGTTTTGTAATCAGGTTACGGCAGTTCGATTCTGTCAAGGGGCACCAGTTTTTCTCGGTATAGTTTAATGGTAGAATTCGTGGTTTGGGACCATGTGATGGAAGTTCGATTCTTCCTACCGAGACCAGTTATGGGGGATTAGTGATAATGGGAGCACATGTGCTTTGCAAGCATGAAGTAGGAGTTCGATTCTCCTATCCTCCACCATTCAGGTTCAGTAGCACAGCGGTAGTGCAATTGCTTCATACGCAATAGGTCGTTGGCTCGAATCCAACCTGAACCACCAAGTTACGGGCGATTAGTAAAATGAATATTACACAAGGCTACGAACCTTGAAGTGGGAGTTTGATTCTCTCATCGCCCTCCAGAACCAGCCAAGGTAACGCTTGGCTACTGTGACACGCAGGAAGTGAAGTGAGTTCGTTACTCAAGTGTGGTACTACTCTTACCAAAGTAGCGTTGGCAATACGAGAATTCTTTTTGGTCGGGAAGCGGGTGGAAGGTACATGGGAGAGGTATGATAGCGTCATATCTTTTCGTACTATAATTACCGCCGCAGAAAGAAAGCAATGCCGTTGTAGCTCAGAGGAAGAGCATTCGCTTGATAAGCGAAAGGCCGACATTTCGAAATTGTCCAACGGTACCAATTTTGTCTCGCTGGTGTAATGGCAGCACGATAGTCTCCAAAACTATTAGTCGGGGTTCGAGTCCCTGGCGGGATGCCAAGTTTTAAAGGTTGTCAATATGAAAAAATTCGATATAGAAGAAGTCAAACAGTTCCTTGCAAAACAAGGGCCAAACACTAAAGTATATCTTGGTGCTGATTCGGAAAGAATCAGAGTGAATGAAGTTTGGTATGCGGACTATGCTTTAGCTGTTGTAGTTCATATTGATGGTTGTCATGGCTGTAAAATTTTCGGTTTTGTTGACCGTGAATTGGATTACGACCATAAGAAAAGTAAACCTGCTATGCGTCTAATGACAGAAGTGTATAAGGTTTCAGAATTGTTCCAATCACTACAGGATGTGTTGGAAGATTATCATGTTGAAGTCCATTTGGACTTAAACAAGTCAGATGAGTTTGGTAGTTCTTGTGTTGTTCAGCAAGCAATTGGTTATATCAAAGGTACATGTAATATGACACCGATGGTTAAACCTGATGCACCTGCGGCTTCATTCTGTGCAGACCGTTTAAAACGGATTCTAGCGGAACAAGAATTAGCAACAGTATAAAGATAAGCGGAATTAGTGTTCAACGGTTAGCACGTGAGTCTTCCAAACTTGAAGTACCAGTTCGAATCTGGTATTCCGCTCCAGTTTATGCAGGTGTTAGTTTAATGGTAAAACCTCGGATTGTGATTCCGATATCAAGAGTTCAATTCCCTTACTCCTGCCCAATTACGCATCGTTAGCTCAGCGGTAGAGCAGCGCCCTTACAAGGCGAAGGTCAAAAGTTCAATCCTTTTACGATGTACCAATACCAATTTAGCTGATGTGGTCATAGCAGCGGTCTGAAGAACCGATGAAAGTGGTTCGATTCCACTAGTTGGTACCAATTTGCGATTGTGGTGGAATGGTATACACAGCAGACTTAAAATCTGCCGCCTTGTGCATGAGGGTTCGAATCTCTCCAGTCGCACCAAATTAACTCTACAAATTTTTCTGGCCTTAGTATAATGGATAATACAGTTGCCTTCTAAGCAATCAATACAGGTTCGATTCCTGTAGGCCGGACCAAACGTGCGCCTGTAGCTCAATGGTCAGAGCAGCGGACTCATAATCCGTTGGTTAGGGGTTCAAGTCCCTTTGGGCACACCATATATAATTAATGCTTGTGAAAAATCTTGTCTTATCAATTCTATTATTAACAACAAACGCCTTTAGTATGAGCCTTACTGCTCATAGTTGGTTGGTTGCGGATGGTGCTGGTAAAATTATTCAAAGTGAATATGAAAAAGAGCAAAGGTCAATAGCATCTATCACTAAACTTATGACTGCAATGGTTATAATTGACGCAGGCCAAAATCCAAAAGAAAAGATAGGTAATTTTACAAGAGAACAACATATACAATTGGCTCTTGTTAAGTCGAGCAATGAATCCGCTATTCTTTTGTGTGACAAATATCCTGGTGGCAAATCAAGTTGTATTAAAGATATGAATGCTAAAGCTATTGCACTTAATATGCCAAATACCAAGTTTGTTGAGGCCTCAGGTTTAAGTCCAATGAATATCAGTACAGGAAAAGATTTGATTGAATTGGTGCTTGCTGCAAGTTATTACCCTGATATTGTGGAAGCAAGTAGAACACCACAAGTGAAGATTCAAATTAAAAAGCAATGGTTCATTTTCAATAACACAAATCCAATTATTGGTAAACGCCACAGGTTCATAGTAAGTAAAACAGGATTAACAAATGCGGCCGGTGGCTGTATTGTAATGTTATTGGATACAGATATCGGCCGCAGACTTGTTGTGGTACTTGGTAGTCAGAATACAAGAACTAGAATACCTGAAGCTGAATTTATAGCTCTAATTCCAATATCTTGATGAATCTAGATTATCCCAATATGCTTTGTTGTTACGATTGATAAAGTTCTTGATTAAGTATTTACCCATTCCAAAGTAACCCATCTTTTTAAACCTACGTGAATCTTGGCCAAAGTGGTGTTTAACAATTTTAAACTTTTTGGTGCTATACTTCCTAGACAAGAAATAGTCCTCTGACGTAGCAAACTTTTCAGGGAACCCGCCAAATTCTTCAAACTTATCCCTACGTGTTAACATAAAAGCACCAACAGCAAATGGTGAGAAATATTTCAATGTGTGGTTGATTAGGTTAAATGCTGTAAACCCAATCATTGCTCTGAGGTCTTTATCGTAAGATTTGATATTCAATCCAACAAGATCCAAATTCTTTGTTACAATTTCATTAACTGCATCTCTAATAACGGTATCTTTAAAAAACCGAACATCAGCATCGATGAATAATATGTAAGGTGTTTTGGTCAGGTAAGCTCCATTATTCTTAGCTTCAGAAACAGGACCACCTTTTATAATTTCAACATTTAAAGAGTAACTATTATCTTTAATAACCTGTCTAGTGTTATCAGTAGAACAGTCGGCAATGATAATTCTAGTATCACCAATATTTTGTGAGCGCAATGAATCTAGTAAATGATGAATATAATTTTCTTCATTCTTGCAAGGAACAACAATAGTAATTTTATCAGATAAGTTCATTATCATCCTTTTCTTTGGTCCAAGTAACTATTTCCCAACGACCATCATGATGTTCTACAAGTGCTGTGCATGATTCAACCCAATCTCCATCATTCATATAAATGATGCCGTCTATTACTTTTATTTCAGCATGATGAATGTGGCCGCAAATAACTCCATCGTATCCACGCTTCTTACAATAACTTGCTAAGTTTTGTTCAAACTTAAAAATAAAATCTACAGCTTTTTTTACTCTATGTTTAAGATATTGGCTAAGACTAAAGTACCCAAAACCCATACGATGGCGTAACCAATTAAATTTGCTATTGAGTGATAAAATGAAATCATATGCTTTGTCTCCTAAAAATGCAATCCATGGCGCAAGTCGTGTAATACCATCAAACAAGTCACCATGAGTAACAAGGTAATGTTTACCATCAGCACCAATATGTTCTATTTGATTATGAATTTCAACAAGGCCAAAACTGAAACCATATGGTATCATCGGCCTTAGAAATTCATCATGGTTGCCTGCTATGTAGATTACTTTAGTTCCACGTTTGGCATGACCTAATACTCTACGAACAACATTCGTATGGCTTTGTTTCCAACGCCATTTGTTTTGTTGAATTCGCCAAGCATCAATAATATCACCTACAAGATAAAGAGTATCGCAACTATTATGTTTCAGGAAATTATTTAATTTGCCAGCTTGACTATCTTTGGTGCCAAGATGAACATCACTAATGAAAATGCTACGATACTTCTTTTTTTCTGTTATAGTAGGATTGGCAACCACAACCAAATACCTTGACTCATTAACAAGGCGGCAAATGCACCAACCACAATACTTGCAACATACAATGCAGGTGCAACAGCTAAGATACTAGCTGATAGTAAAACAATTGAAATCTGAAAACCTGATCCTGCAAATGTCATCCAAGGACCCGATTTGCGAATCTCATCACGTTCAGCTTCAAGCGCTTTTGCTTTAATGAATAGTTCTTTTTTACCTTCACCTGTAGCAGGTTCAGATTCGTAACGATTAATTTTAGCAGTTAACTTATCTGCTTTTTCAAATTGTTTTCTCTCAACTGCATCATCTCTTGCCATTTCAGCAAGTGTCTGCTTAATAGACTTAGCCTGAAAGAATGCCCAAGTATCATTAGCCTTGATTGTATTGTTTAATACCTTACTAGAATTGCCACTAGCAATATAGGTATTAATGGCCAAAAGAGCAGCCAAAACGGTAATAAGCCATCCTGCTTTGTCTTTGATTTGTGCTTCTCTTTCGCTTCTACTAAGAGGTTTCTTTTCTTCTAACATATGTACTCCTTATTTTTTAGCAATCATTGATTGTATTTTTTCTTGCATCATTTTAGCCCAAAATGGTTGAGGGAAATTCCAACCAATAAAGGCACCTACTGATACCCAAAGTAAAATATCCAACATACTTTTCTCCTTTTTTTATAATTAAGGTAAAAATCTACCTATTAAACTATTAACAATTCTATCTGACAAATCGTCTGGTAAGAATTTTAAAAAACCTAGAAACCATAAAGCCACACATCCGTATACAAATATCTTCAAACACATGTCAAAGGTCTTTTGATATTCGTTCATCTTCCGCACCTATTACCTGTTTGACAAAATTGTATCAGTTCATAACTACCAATAAAAAATATTAATACGATAAATGCAACAGCGCCTATAATTATTGCCCATTCATTCATCTCTGCTTCTTTTTGTTTACGCTTACGCTCTTGGTCGTTAAACATTCTTAAATCATTAGCATCGTCTGCATCCATTTCAGCCTGTCTGGCCTTAATTTTATTCCAAACATCAATTTTGCCTGTCTGCATAAACAATAATTTTAATTCTTCCTCAAATGCTCTAGCCTGCTCTAATGCCATTTCAATCTGAAGTGCGGTTCCCATATTGGAACCTTTCTTAGACTTTTTAGCCTCCATCAATGCTTTAGTTGCGGTACTCTTAGCATCAAACATTTTGCCAATCATTGGCGCAAGAGAGCCTAGGTCATTGGCAACTTTAGCTGCTTTTTTGACCATGCTAATGGCGGATTGAATACCCGCTAGTGCTGTGATTGGATCAATCATTTTTTCTTTCCTTTTTCTTCTTCTTTTTTACGCCATTCCAAACAAACCACTTTTCTACTATAAACATCACCACTCCAAGTCCACCTGATACACTCAGGTTGTTTTGCGTACATGTACATAGCAAGAATAGTACCAAACATTATTTGTTCGCCAGTGGGTTATCAATGGCCTTTTGTATTTTGCTATCAACTTCTTTCTTCAACTGAACTACTTCACGTTCAATTTCTCTACGAGCATCGGCCATTTCTTTACGAATGGTGTTGGCTTCATTACGAGCCTTTTCTAAGTCTTCACGTACAGCCTTACGCATTTCACGCATTTCAGTTTCGGTTTCACGTTGTGCAGATTTAACACTACGTTCTACCTGTTCCGTAACTGTTTCATTACGGCGAAGGTCATTCTTTAAATCAACCTTAATATCACGGGTGTAATCACTTGTCTTTTGGCTGTTTTCTTCAATGACTGCCAAGCGTTTATCAAAACCTGATAAGTCTGGCGCTGAGTATTCAGCAATCTTTTTCTTCATGCCTATGTAATCTTTATATACTTCAAAAGTACCATAAAGTCCACCTAGAATAGATGATACAATAGTTGCCGCAACCATTAGTTTGGCTGGTGTAAACTCATAACCACCAATACTGATAACAGTATCTTTACTAGCGTATTTCTTAACTGCCGCTTCCGCTTCGTCAATCTTAGCGTTTACGTCTTTAATTTCTTCTGCCATTTTTTTCTCCTAGTTTATTTTAAAATTAGATAACACACCACTACAACTAATGCTAGAATTATTATCAATCCACACATAAAATTATAAATGCGTTCTCCATTCATATTATGTTCTTATTTGTATTGTTGGTTAACCATGTCTTGATGTAGCTTATCAGAACTTAATTGTCTTAATGCTCTGACGTTATCTACAGTCTTTTGATTTTTATAAATCTCTTTTGGTGCATAAAATGCCGCATCTGGTATTGCACTAAAATATTGTGCATACCCAACTGGTTGCTTTGCAATAGATTCGAGTGTGACATTTCCTGCGGCTTCATTGTTCTGCACATTTCTTTTAACGCTATCATTCTGTTGCTGTACCTGATTCATCTGTGGTAACATAGGTTTTGCATCCATTGCGTTTTCAACTGGACTTTTATTTCCAAATTTAATACCTTCTATTGATGGCATTTCAATTTGCGCCTGAGGCGTATATCGTGTTGGTGCTACTATATTGTACGATATTGATGGTGTTACCATTGATACATTAAAATCTTGTCTTGTGTTATTTTGAAAATTATTCTGTTGATACCCTGTTGCATTAAATGTTATGCTTTCAGTTTGAATTCCTATGTTACCACTATTGAGTGATTGCTGAAGTCTAGCTGAATTTGACACAGTATTTGATTGCATGTTTCCCTGTAATGATACAAAAGAACCCTGCATTTGCATAGCAGACGATTGGTTAGAAGATGATTGACTTGATGTTGTTTGTGATGATCCACTATTTGCAATACTTTGTGATTGCACATCACCTGCAATTTTTTCCGCTTGTTGTTTAGCAGTCTCTCCGGCAGAAAATGCTTGTGCATCTGCGGCTTGTACTACACTCTTTTCTAACGCACTAGTTTTATCTTGATTAGAACTAATCATACTAAGAACCGATGACAGAGATACTGGCGACGATGCTTTAGAAGAACCCGCAGAATCATTCACCTCACCAACTTTAACTTGTGGATTATTTGCGCTAGGTTGTGATGCAGATGCCTGTTGAGTAGGACCAGGCATAGGAGGACCAGGCGGCATTGGACCAGCAGGACCAGCTTGTTGTTGTGGAGGTTGTGAACCTTCAGGTGGAGGAGGACTTCCTGGAGGTGACGGATTTCCTTGTGGTGGTGGTGGACTTCCTGGAGGCAGAGGTGGTGCGCCACCATAAGTGCCAGTTGGTGTTATTGCAACATTATCAATGATTGCTATATTTCCTGTTGGTGTTGTTTCTGTTGTTGATGCCGTTGTAGTCTTTGGCACCAATTTAGATAAAGCATCCAAATATCCAGAACACGTTGGACTGTATAAAGGATTACTTGCACATGGGTCTACAGAATATTTTAAACTAAATTTGACATCCATAACTTCTGGTCCGTATGGTCCTTGCCAAAAGTTATTGTCTCTACCGATGAAGCCATATTGAACTTGTCCAATATTAGGAACTGCTAGTGGTTTTGTAAATGTCTCAGAGTAATTAAATGGAGTCCAATTAAATTTACGATTCAAATCATATACGTTTCCGTACAATAGATTATCTGCACCTCTACCATTAGTGTTATCCCAAAAGCGAACAAGCGCAATTAAACTATCTGTGCGCCCATCATCCCAACCATTTCCGTTCTTTGCAGTAAACCCAAAGTTATATCCATTGACTTGAAGTCCTGTAGCTGAAGGTAACAATGAAGAAACAAGTTGTTGCTGATAGAGATACGTAGAGCCGTAAGAGAAGTTAATATAATCACCTGGACGAACGATTGGGTTTGGTCCACAGTAACCAGGATCACCTCCAGCCCAACAAGTTAAATTGTTTTGATATACTCCATTAACCCAAGGCGTAGGTCCACCCTGAGGAGTTGTCTGTACAATATTCCCCGTAGTGTAGACTTGCGTTGGGTCTAATTGACCAGTTGCGTTTATTGTCTGTGCATTAGAAGCCAAAGGCTTTATGAATGACAAGACCAAGAACAGCACCAATGCCAACTTTCTTGTATGTATCATCTATTTTCTCCTCTTCCGGTTTAGGCACAAGCCATGAGACTTGATTAGCCCATGCTTCTTTTGCTTGCTCACCAATCTTACCATCGATTGGACATGGAGTGCCTGCGTCCATCATCGCTCTGTATACACGATAGTCTTGACACATAACAGAAACTGCGGCTACTTTCATTCCCATATCATAAAGGGTTCTAGATAACTTTAATCGTTCACAATTCATATCACGAACAGTACCACCAGATGACACACCAAAAATTTGCGTCTGTACTGAACCCGATGTTCCTGTAGTACACAAATCATTATTACCACCACTCATCATTGCAGGTGCAACCGCTGTTGGTGGAGGCTGAATCACACGTTGAGTGATTGTAGTTTCATTGATGTTGCGGTTAGTCATATCACCAGAGTTGATGTTTTGATTAACGTTGGCATTCTGATTCACGTTTGTGCTAGTGCTAGTTGACGCATTGACGTTGTTATTATTGTTTGTCATTGTGCCAGTATTTTCATTTTTATTCACGTTGGTGCTGGTCGTTGTATTGACGTTTGTATTTTTGTTGTCACTTGTTGATACGTTGTTATTGTTATACGTCATTGTACCAGTATTTTCATTTTTATTAATATTGGTAGATGTGCTAACACTATTGTTATTGTTGTTGAATGTCTGAGTGCCACTATTGACATTTTCATTTCTATTAACGTTATTGCTAGTTGACGCATTGACGTTATTGTTATTATTTGTCATTGTTCCAGTATTGACATTGTTATTATTGTATGTCAATGTGCCAGAGTTTACGTTGTTATTGTTAAACGTCTGAGTGCCGCTATTCACGTTATTGTTTGTATTAACATTTGTTGATGTGCTTGTGCTTGCGTTGTTATTGTTGTTTGTATTAACGCTAGTACTGTTGACAGTTGAATTGCTTGTAGCGTTGCTGTTACTTACAGAATTGCTATTACTGTTAACTGTGCTAACGCTATTAGAAGTGCTGTTGGTATCTACCAATGTTTTACTATCGTATGTACCTTGATTGATGAGACTTGTGGTCCCTGTTGTTGTTCCACCAGTTGTGCTGGATGTTCCAGTCGTTTGGGCTGATACCGCACCAAACATCATAACAAAAAGAGCAACTACAAGGCTCTTCTTGCTTAAGAATTTCATACCTTTTCCTTTTTTTTATTAATCTCCGTCAAATGTAATCATATAATACTTGCCTATTTATACCTTTAGGCAAGTATCCATGTCTGTTGTATAAAAACAACACACAGGTTGACTAGATACCAAACATGTGATATACTGGTACAGTTAATTAGGAGTATTATGTCTGATGGAGTTTATATTTTAGCATCGCTAGAAGGCTACCGAGTTATCTACTCAAAAAGATATGACGATTTTATGACGCTTGAAGGCAAACTAGTCGGCAATGTTATAGAAGAATGCTTTGGTAGCTGTCAAAATTGTGATACAATGGAAATTGCTATGGATGAAGCTCACAGAATTTCTAAAAAATACCATGAAACCGATGATGGTATTTGTTTGATTATTGCTGGTAAAAATAAGTCATTTGAACAAATTGTGAAAGGTTGATTATGGCTAGAATGCCTAAAATTTTGGAACCAAAATATGATGGAACAATGGACAAAGTCCAAATTGCTCTTGCATTAAATTGGTATCATCAAAATATGGAAAACAAGGATGCTCAACGATATATCCAAGAATATGCCAAAAAGCATAATATTGAAGGTAAATTGAACACCAAAAAAAGTTATTTAACATTAGCATGGCTTTGCCGAATGCAAATGAATGGTAATGATATTGACCACGGTGTGAATTATATCAAAAAAGAAATTGAAGATGTAATGCAGGAAGAAGTGGAAGAACCAGAGGTGAAAGTAGAAACTGGTCCTGTAATTACAATTCAAGACCGAATCCGTGAAAAGGTTTCAGAATGTGTTGGTGAATTGGAAGGCCAGATTGATGAGCTGGTAGAATCGGCATTTAAGGCTAATGTTTCACCTTACGCTATTATGCATACCATGGATATTAAAGGTATACATGCTAACAGAGTTATTGATGCATTCAAAATTAAGCGCCAAGAATTCGATGAGGTTATGAATACCGATGATAAAGAATTAAAAGAAGCTTATTCCAATTTTAAGAAAATTGAATTGAAGAAACTGGTTGCCTATTGTGACCAGGTCATCATGGATGGTCTTAAAATTGCAGGCGCAGCCACTAAGTCACGCAAACCAAGAAAACGCAAGGAGAAGACTCCAGACCAGTTGGTTGCGAAGATGAAATTGTGTGTTGAATTTGCTGAGTTGAACCTCAAGTCGGTAAAACCAAGGGAGATTATTGGTGCAATGTCATTGTGGGTATACAATACAAAAACAAGAAAACTAGGTTGTTACCATGCTGAAGATGCAGGTGGATTTTCTGTTAAAGGAACATCATTAACCAATTTCAATGAAACAAAATCAGTTCAAAAGAAACTGAGAAAACCAGAAGTTACTTTGCCGGAAGTTTTAAATGGTGGCAAAATTTATCTACGGAATGCAATGGACAACATTCGTGCCGTAGAATCAGCCTTGACAGGACGTATCAATGATGATACAATACTGGTGAGAGCTATTACAAAATAAGGATTAATAATGAAGATTGCTGTTTGTTCCGATTTGCATTTAGAATTTGGACCGATTAGTTTAGAGAATACCGATAATGCTGAGGTATTGATTCTCTCTGGTGACATTTGTGTCGCAAAAGACCTGAGAGAAAAAGATAGTTACATTATCAAAGGTGAAAATGACAAGTCTAATAAAATCCATAAATTCTTTCAAGAATGCTGTGCTAGATTCCCTTCCGTTATATACATCGCCGGGAATCATGAACATTATCATGGTGATTTTGCTAAGTCTATTGGAAGTATCCGTAATAATCTTGGTTATTTGGTTAATCTCCATGTCTTAGATAAAGAATCAGTTCTTATCAATGATGTTATGTTTATTGGCGGTACATTGTGGACTGATATGAACAAGGAAGATGGAATTACTTTGTATCATATGAAAACTATGATGAATGATTTTATGTGTGTCAACAATGGCAATCGAACTACATATTATCGGGATGAGGATGGAAATTCACATAGTCGTGTAGCAAGGTTTACTCCTGATGATGCGGTTGAAGACCACAAGAAAATGCTTGAGTATGTAAAAATTATGGTTGAAGGTAAACATGACCAAAAGTTTGTCGTTGTTGGCCATCACTCACCAAGTAAAGCATCTACTCATCCTAGATATGCCAAAGAACAAATTATGAATGGTGGTTACAGCTCTGATTTATCGGAGTTTATTCTTGACCATCCACAAATTAAATTGTGGACTCATGGACATACGCACGAAGATTTTGATTACCTAATTGGTTCTACCCGCATCGTTTGTAATCCACGTGGTTACATTAATTACGAAGACCGTGCTGATAAATTTACTTTAAAAACTGTGGAGATTTAAAATGGATTACGATTACGAAAGATATGAACAAGTTATTATAGAGCTTCTCAAAGCTTCATGGCGAGATCCTGATGATTTGGAAATTGGTCGAGATATTTCTGACCAACCTGAAGTCAAAATCATTTTTGATGGTTACGGTGATTTAGAAATAGACAATGGCGTTGATGAGTATGAATATAAAGAAGGTGGCAACACCAAGATGGAATCATATGCCATATTCATTCATAAAGACGCATTAGAACCTGGATTTATGTTTCCTCAGCATGAGCTGACTCCTTGGGCTTTGATTCATAGACCAAAAGAAGAAATTTGCATTTATGCTTGGTATGACGTAGAGAATGATAATTGGGATATCTTACCAATTGAAGATAGGTTAGATGCAGATAATACAATGACTGCCGAAGATGTAATGGTGATACTTGAAGGTTTGTATGAATATTATTTTAAACCATGGGAAGGCAAGTTTGAGAATGACCCCGAAACTGGTTTGCCTCTTTGGCCCTTTAACAATATTAAACCCTAAAGATTGCCGCACAAGCAACAAACTTGTGTTATAATGACCACATGATTATATTTGATTTTAACCAAGTTGCTATTTCCAATCTGATGGAACAAATCGGATCGTCCAAGACTGCGGTCGAGGAAAGTCTGGTTCGCCACATGATTCTGAATAGCTTGCGTACCTATGTGAAGAAATTCCGTGATTCACATGGGCCTGAAGTAATTATTGCTTGTGACAATAAAAAATATTGGCGCCGTGATATCTTTCCACACTACAAAGCTAGTCGTAAGAAAATTCGTGAGGCCTCTGGCCACGATTGGGCGACTATCTTTGAATGTTTGTCAAAGATTAAACAAGAGCTTAAAGATTATTCGCCATACAAAGTAATTGATGTTGATACAGCAGAAGCTGACGATATCATTGCTGTGTTAGCCATGAAATACTCTGCCACTCAGAAAGTAATGATTCTTTCAAGTGATAAAGACTTTGCTCAATTGCAGAAGTATCCAAATGTTGACCAATACTCACCGATTCTGAAGAAACACATTAAAGAACCGTTGCCTGCTGCTCAACTTAAACAACTAATCATTCGAGGAGACAAAGGCGATGGCATCCCTAATATTCTTAGTGCTGATGATTGCTTTGTTACTGCGACTAGGCAGAAACCGATAACAGAGGTTAAGATTATCAAGTGGATGAACCAACAACCGGCAGAGTTCTGTAACGAAGAAATGTTGCGAAACTATAACCGTAATGAGTTATTGATTGACTTGGCTAAGATTCCAGATGGACTCAAGCAAAATATCTTGGATACATATGGTGATACAAAGGCTAAAACTAAACAACAGTTTATGAATTATCTTATGTCTAATCGTCTAAAAAACCTACTTGAAGTGATTGATGAATTCTAATGAGCTCTGAAAAACTATACTCTGAAATCTTTGAAGATTTCGACAAAGCCACAAATAAAGAAGAACGAATTGGAGTGTTGCGTAAAAACTTTCACCCACGATTTGCAGAATTCTTACAGATGGCTTTTCACCCTAACATTATCTTTGATGTCCGTATTCCTAACTATAGACCTGCACAAGAACCGGCAGGTCTTAATTTTACATACATCGATAATGAAATTTCTAAATTGTACCGATTCGTTAAAGGCCATCCAAAGCGACCGCCTGAAATGACCACACAAAAACAAACCAGTATTTTATTGGTCATTTTAGAATCACTACATAAAGACGAAGCTGAACTTTTGATTAAACTAATTCAGAAGAATTTGGGTGTTAAACACTTAACAGCCAAACTTGTCAAAGAAGCATACCCTAATTTAAATTTGTAAAATGAAATTTGTTGTTGTGACGGGTGGGTTTGATCCCATTCATTCTGGTCATATTGATTATATTCGTGAAGCTGCAACACTTGGTGATGTATTAATTGTTGGTGTTAATTCTGATGAATGGTTGACCCGTAAAAAAGGTAAACCATTTATGAATTGGGAAGAACGTACAACTGTTGTAAATGCATTGAAAGGTGTTGACCATGTATTACGATTTGATGATTCGGATGATTCTGCTTGTAGTTTATTGGAACAATTAAAGAAATCATGGATTGGTAAAGGTGATGAAATTATCTTTGCAAATGGTGGTGATAGAAATAGCACAAACAACCGTGAATCTAAAGTTGAGGGTGTAACATTTGTTTATGGTGTTGGTGGTTCAAATAAAAAGAACTCATCATCTGATATTTTGAAAGCGTGGAAAGAATGAAAGTAGCAGTAGTAACTCCTACAATTGGCGGAGAATTTTTACAAAAATGTATTGATTCGGTCGATAAACAAAATTATGGTGACTTGACTCATTACGTTTTCATGGATGGCAAAGAACATTGGGAGAAAATTAATGATACAATTTCAGGCGCTACCAAAATCAAAACCATCGCTCTTGAGGATAATGTTGGTAAAGGTTGGTACGGCCACAGGGTTTACGCCGCTTGTTCTTTTCTTGTTAATGCTGACATAATCTGTTACCTAGATGAAGACAATTGGTTCGAGCCATGTCACGTTGAAAAACTTGTTAAGAAAATTCAACAAGGAAACGATTGGGCTTATTCTTTAAGGAAAATCTATGACAAATCAGAAAATTACCTATGTGAAGACAACTGTGAAAGCCTTGGTAAATGGCCTGTATATTTTAATGACAAAGTATTCCACATTGATACCTCAAGTTTTGCTATTAAGCGTAATGTTGCTACTAGCATTGGCCATGCATGGTACGGCCAGTGGGGCGCAGATAGACAATTCTTTTCGAATCTAAGTCAGCACTTTCCAAAATTTGCTTGTACAAATGCACATACATTAAACTATAGACTGGATGGTAATCCTAAATCTGTAAACAAGAAGTTTTTTGATGACGGCAATGCTGTGATGGAAAGAAAATATGGTGAGATGCCTTTTCCATGGAAATTAAGAAATAATTTAACTAAAATTGCGATTGCACCTGGAATTACATTAGTGGGATAATATGTTAGTTGAATATACCGACTTGGCGGAAGTGTTATTAATTACACCGCCAGCTATACATGAAGATTTTCGTGGAACAAACACCGAGATTTTTAATGCAAGAGAATATCTAGAACGCCTTGGAACACAAAATTGGAAAATGGATAGCGTTAGTACATCCAGAAAACATGTGCTTCGTGGTGTGCATGGTGATAGTAAAACTTGGAAGTTGATTAGTTGCCTCTACGGCACAATCTATTTACTAGTTGTTGATAATCGTCCTTGGTCAACTAACTATAGACAACATACTTCTTTCACTTTATCAGATAAGAATAGACAACAAGTTTTAGTCCCACCTGGATTTGGTAACGGACACCTTGTTATGTCTCATACTGCCGTGTTTCATTATAAATGGTCCGAGTACTATGACCGTGAAGCACAATTCACAATCAAGTGGAATGATCCAGAATATGAATTCTGGTGGCCAATAAAACATCCTATTACATCACAAAGAGACACATAATGAAAACTGCTTTAATCACAGGCGGTTCAGGTTATCTTGGTTCTCATGTATGCAAACGCTTGAAACAAGAAGGTTGGACTGTTGTCGTATATGACATTAAAGAACCCAAACACAAATAT